>Ga0187894_10001265_pt1 | contig 32774 bp, 17 predicted proteins | sample GBC1701081metaG_FD_136650 | JGI IMG/M metagenome (GOLD analysis project Ga0187894, IMG submission 136650) | White microbial mat communities from a lava cave in the Kipuka Kanohina Cave System on the Island of Hawaii, USA - GBC170108-1 metaG ...
CCTGAAGTGGAAGGAAGACGAGCAGGACAACACCCGCTTCAAGCTGGACAAGTATCTGCTCAAGCTGTGCGACAAGGCGCGCCTGATCGAGCTGATGCATGACTTCGTGCTCTTCGACGGCGGGGTGAAGAAGCTGCCGCGCGCGCACCAGTATTTCGGCGTCAAGGCGGCGCAACAGCATATCCGCGAGCGCAAGGGCGGCATCATCTGGCACACGCAGGGCAGCGGCAAAAGCATAGTCATGGCGCTGCTGGCCAAATGGATTCTGGAGAACAATCCCAACGCGCGCGTGGCGATCGTCACCGACCGCGACGAGCTGGACAAACAGATCGAAGGTGTCTTCACCGATGTGGGCGAGACCATCAAACGTACCAGCAGCGGACGCGACCTGATGAGCCAGTTGGGGCAGGCCAGGCCGCGACTGCTCTGCTCGCTCGTCCACAAGTTCGGCAGGAAGGACGTGAAGAACTTCGACCAGTTCATCAAGGAGCTGGAAGCGCAGCCGAGCCGGACGGTGGGCGAGATTTTCGTCTTTGTGGACGAATGCCATCGCACCCAGAGTGGCAAGCTCAACCGCGTGATGAAGGCCATCATGCCCAATGCGGTTTTCATCGGTTTCACCGGCACGCCGCTGCTCAAGGAAGACAAGCAGACCAGCCTGGAAGCCTTCGGCGGCTACATCCACACCTACAAGTTCGGCGAAGCGGTGGAAGACGAAGTGGTGCTCGATCTGGTCTATGAAGCGCGCGACATTGATCAGCGCCTCGGCTCCGAGGACAAGATAGACGCCTGGTTCGAGGCCAAGACGAAAGCGCTCAACGACTGGCAGAAGGACGAACTGAAGAAGCAATGGGGCACGATGCAGAAAGTGCTCAGCTCACGCTCGCGCATGGATCGGGTGGTGAGCGACATCGTTTTCGACTTCGGCGTCAAGCCGCGCCTGAACAACAACCGGGGTAACGCCATCCTGGTGGCGTCGAGCATTTACGAGGCCTGCAAGTATTTCACCCTTTTCCAGAAGACGGTATTCAAAGGCCGGTGCGCGGTGGTCACCTCTTACAACCCGCAGGCGCAGAACATCACGCTGGAGGACACCGGCGCGAACAATGAAACAGACAACCGGTTCATCTACGACACCTACACCGAACTGCTCAAAGACATCGCCGCCAAACCGGGCATGACGAAGACCGAAACCTACGAGGAGCGGGCCAAGGAGTCGTTCAAGAAAGAGCCCGCCAACATGCGGCTGCTGATCGTGGTGGACAAACTGCTCACCGGATTCGACGCGCCAAGCTGCACCTATCTTTACATTGACAAGAGCATGCAGGATCACGGCCTGTTCCAGGCCATCTGCCGCACCAACCGGCTGGATGGAGAAGATAAGGACTTCGGCTACATCGTGGATTACAAGGACCTCTTCAAGAAGGTCGAGAACGCCATCGCGGTTTACACGTCCGAGCTGGATCACAGCGCGGGCGGGGCTGATCCCGAGGTGATGATGAAGGAGCGCCTGAGCAAAGGCCGCGAGCGTCTGGATACCGCGCTCGAAGTCATCGCGCTGCTCTGCGAACCGGTGGAACCGCCCAAGGGCGAGCTGGAGCACATTCATTACTTCTGCGGCAACACCGAAATCCCGGAAGACCTGGCGGAACGGGAGCCGCAACGCGCCGCGCTCTACAAGGCCGTCGTGGCGCTCCTGCGCGCCTTCGCCAACATCGCCGACGAACTGGAAGCCGCCGGTTACAGCGAGTCCGACATCCGCCGCATCAAGCGGGAGCTTGACCACTACCTGAAACTGCGCGAGATCATCCGAAAGGCCAGCGGCGAAAGCCTTGACCTGAAAGCCTACGAGGCGGACATGCGCCACCTCATTGACACCTACATCGAAGCCGACGAGCCACGGAAGATTTCGCCCTTCGACGACATGCCGCTGCTGGAACTGATCGTGAAAACGGGCATCGCGAATGCGATCAACGGTCTGCCCGACGGGCTCAAAGCCAACAAGGAAGCCGTGGCGGAAACCATCGAGAACAACGTCCGCAGCAGGATCATCAAGGAACACCTGAACGACCCGGCCTATTACGAGAAAATGTCGGCCCTGCTGGACGAGATCATCGCCGCCCGCAAAGCGAAGGCGATTGAGTACGAGGAATACTTGAAACGGATCGCCGAGCTGGCGAAGAAGGTGGAGGCGGGACAGGCCGAGGAGACGCCGGAACAACTGAACACGCCGGGAAGACGCGCGCTTTACAACAATCTGAATCAGAACGAGGGACTGGCCATCAAAATTGACGAGGTGGTGAAGCGGATCAGACCTGACGGCTGGCGCGGGATTCAGGCGCGTGAGCAAGTCATCAAGAAAGCTGTCTATGATGTCTTGCGGGATGAGGCCGAGGTAGAGCGCATCTTCCTCATCATCAAACAGCAGAAGGAATACTGATGGTCACGAAGATCGAGTTGGGCGAAATCGCCGTGGAGGTAGTGAAGAAGGACATCAAGAACATCCACCTGAGTGTTTACCCTCCCGCCGGAAGGGTGCGGATATCCGCGCCGCTGCGAATGAATCTCGATACCATCCGCGTCTTTGCCATTTCCAAACTCGGCTGGATCAAGCGACAGCAAAAGAAGCTGCGAGAGCAGGAACGCGAAACTCCGCGCGAGTATCTCGACCGCGAAAGCCATTACGTCTGGGGAAAACGCTACCTGCTCAAGGTAATCGAAAGCGACGAGGCGCCCGCGGTGGAACTCAAGCACAGCCAGATGCGCCTGCGGGTCCGTCCGGGCGCGAGCGACGAAAAGAAGCATGCCATTGTCGAAGAATGGTATCGCGAGCAGCTCAAGCAGGCCGTCCCCGCATTGATCGCCAAATGGGAGCCGCTCGTGGGCGTGAAGGTAGAGCGGTTCTTTGTGCAAAAGATGAAAACGAAATGGGGAAGCTGCAGCCCCGGCTCCGGGAGCATCCGGCTCAATACCGATCTGGCCAAAAAGCCGCCGCAATGTCTCGAATACATCGTCGTGCACGAAATGATCCACCTGCTGGAGCCTACGCACAACAACCGCTTCACAACCTTGATGGATCGGTTCATGCCGAAATGGCGGATTTGCCGCGCCGAGTTAAACAGGTTGCCGGTGAGGCACGATGATTGGGCTTATTGACGACAATAGCCTCGGCCAGCGGCGGCAGTGCGGCTCCGGTGTTAAGATGGCCGCGAGGAGAAAAAGCGATGAGGTTTTTCAATACAGCCGGGCCGTGCAAGCCTGATATTCACTACATGCTGCCAGCGTCAACGCGCTTGCCGGAATTGCGCACGCTGATTGACCAGCAAGCCTATTTCGTCATCCACGCGCCCCGGCAGGTCGGCAAGACGACGATGATGCTGCAACTGGCGCGGGAACTGGTGGCGGAAGGACGCTTCAACGCGGTGGTCGTCACCGCCGAACCGGCAAGCGCCTTTCCCGACGATACGGGCGCGGCGGAATTGGCGGCGCTGGATGGCTGGAGCGCCGACGCCGTGCTGTTGCCGGCGGAGTTGCAACCGCCGCCCTGGCCGCAAGTGGAACCTGGCGCGCGCGTCCGCCATGCGTTGCAGGCGTGGGCGCAGGCCTCGCCCCGCCCGCTGGCGGTGTTTATTGACGAGATAGATTCGTTGCAGGGTGACGTGCTGCTTTCGTTTCTGCGTCAGTTGCGCGCCGGATACCCGCAGCGACCCAAAGGCTTCCCCTGGTCGCTGGCGCTGATCGGCTTGCGCGATGTGCGCGATTACAAAATCAAGTCCGGCGGCGGCGAGCGGCTCACAACTGCTAGTCCCTTCAACATCAAGCTGGAATCACTCACGCTCGGCAACTTTACGGCGGAAGAAGTGTCCACGCTCTACCGGCAACACACTGCCGAGACGGGCCAGGTCTTTACTGACGAAGCCTTGCAGCGCGCCTTTGAGTTGACACAAGGGCAACCCTGGCTGGTCAATGCGCTGGCGCGGCAGGCAGTCGAGTTCATCGCGCCTGACCGGCGCCAACCCATTACGCCCACGATCATCGATCAGGCCAAAGAACGCATTATAGAGCGGCAGGAAACGCATCTGGACAGCCTGGTCGAACGGCTGCGCGAGCCGCGTATCCGCAACATCATCGAACCGATGCTGTCGGGCAAATCGCTCGCCGACCTGCCGGCGGATGACCTGCGCTTCGTCCTCGATCTGGGGCTGGTCAAACGCCCGAATGGTGGCGGCGTCATGATCGCCAATCCGATCTACCGCGAAGTGATTCCGACGATGCTGGCCTTCGTGACGCGCGCCAGTTTGCCGCAGATCGCGCCGACCTGGCTCGACCCGGACGGCGCGCTCAATCCCGCTAAACTGCTGGACGCTTTTCTCAAGTTCTGGCGGCAGCACGGCCAGCCGCTGCTCAAGAGCGTGCATTATCACGAGATCGCGCCGCACATCGTGCTGATGGCCTTTTTGCATCGCGTGGTGAACAGCGGCGGCTCGCTCGAACGCGAGTACGCCATCGGCACGCGGCGCATGGATGTCTGTGTGCGCTACGGGCAGGTCACGCTGGGGATGGAGTTGAAAGTCTGGCGCGACGGCGAGAGCGATCCGCTCAAGGAAGGACTGGCGCAATTGGATCATTACCTGGACGGGCTGAGCCTGGCGACGGGCTGGCTGGTGATCTTCGATCAACGCGGCGGGCTGCCCGAGATCAACGAGCGTACGACCACGGAGGTGGCGGCTACGCCGAGCGGCAGAACCGTCACCGTGATTCGCGGCTAAGCCCAAGCGCGCAAGCCCTCACCTCATTCAGATGCTTCGTTGCGGAAAGCTCATGGATTCAAGGCGCGCCGGATACGCGCCCTGATTTAACAATCAATTGGCCTTCGAAATAGGGCGATACTGGAAATCCTGCGGTTTTTCCTTTTCGGTTCCGTCGCCATCGACGCGCGCGGTCAGCGTGCCGTCTCCATTTTTGCGATAGGTGATGCGTTTCGGAAAGTCGTGCGCCGGGTTCTCGAAGACGGCTTCCTGCCCGCTGAGCTTTACCAGTTTGAAATCAGTGCCGGGTGTCCTGGCCTTCGGATGCGCCACGTAAAAGATTTCCGGGCCGCGCGCTTCGATCCGCAGATATTCGAAGAATACGGTCTTGCCTCCGGCCACGGCCCGGCTCATGCCGATCAACGAATTGCCCGCGACCTTCGTCCAGTGTTCGTCAACCTGCATGCGGCCCGGAGCCGTTTCCCAATCGCCGCTCAGCCAGGCCAGATCCTCGATCTTGAAAGATTGCGCCGGCTTGTCGGATTGAATGGCTTGCGGCGGTTTGTCAGTTTGAATCGCCTCGATTGTCGGCGAGAGCGCTGACGCCAATCCGAATATAACTAGCGCGGTTCCTAGCCATAACTTTCTCGGTGTTTCGCGTTGCATATTCCTCCGCCCCTCCTTAAGCGGTTGCGGTGTGCCCTTTGTTTCTGTGTGAATATGTTGACAGGAAGGTGTCCCACGTAGACACCGGAGGCAAGCATAACTCCGAGTCAGCGCGGAGTATTGTAAAAATCCGACGTGCGCTGCTTGCGGGTAAAAAACTCCGCGAAGCTGGTGAAATGCTCGAATAGAACGGAAGGTGTTTGTCCGGCGAACTGGCGGAAATCGCGGATCAAATGAGCTTGATCGTAATATCCACAGTCGGCTGCGATCCTGGCCCAGTTTTTGTCTTCGCGTTCCACGGCGCGAAAGACCTGCTGAAACCGCAGAATCCGGCAAAGCAGTTTCGGGCCGAGCCCCACTTCACTCAAAAAACGGCGCTCCAGTTGCCGGCCGCTGATTCCCAAATCGTTGGCAAGGCGGTCCACGGAAACCTGTCCGCCACTGCTGACGATCTCCGAAATAGTGTTTTGCAAAGACGCGCCCCGTTCTTCCTTCGCGCGCATGCGCCTGATCAGCAGAGCTTCAACAATGCCGATCTTCTCCGGCAGTTCGCGAGCGTCATAGACTCTCCCGGAGAGTTCCCGGTCCAGATCGCCCGCGACGTCCGCGAGCGGCTCAATGCGATCGGTCAACTCGCCTGGCGGGTTGGGGAAGAACCGTAGCGTGCCTCCCGGAGCGAAACGGATTCCGAGCAGTTGGACGGAACCGGTGGGCGCGACCAACACGGGTTGTGTCATCTGGCCGACGATAAAGCGTAACGGCTGCAAATCGCTATGGCCCGATTCTTTGTGTTCTTTGAAAAGGTCGCCGAAGTTCAAAATCAGCTCGACGCAGCCATCGGGAAGGATTCGCTCCGGCGCCGGGGATTCCCGCCAATCACCTCCTTCAAGCGCCCAGATACACTCCACGTGTTTTGACAGGGGAGACGCAACCTGAAATTCACGATAACGCATAACGATTCTTCGCAAGAGTATAAAGGCAAGGATATAGGGTTCAATATGATTTGAGTTCTGATTCGCTTTTTATCTTGAACGGCGATGTGGCGAGGCTCGCTTCGGCCCTATCCCGAAGCGCTCTTGTTGGCAGGTTGGAAAAAGGACGTGTGAGGCGGTAAATCGAAACGGGCTAGATTGTGACACACGAATCAACCACGGGGAGCGCGGGGAACACGGGGAGGCTTATCTTTATTGTCTTTCCCCGTGTTCCCCGCGCTCCCCGTGGTTGATTCTGTCGCAATGTCTGCGGGTTCGATTTAGCAACCGCCCGCCTCACGCGCTTCTCTCGTATGCCGCCGTTAACAGTTCGGCGGGAAGATCGGAATGGTTAAGACCGCCGAGCTCGTCAGCGTCAACTTGTGCAGGTTGTGTCCCTGGTTGAACGCTCCGGGCGCGGTGGCCGCGTTCGGGTTGAAGTTGATCGCCGCGCCAAGCAGCGCTCCGTCGCTTTGCATCCACAACTTCATCCACCCGCTGTGGCCCGCGGGGATCACCGTCTCAATCCGCGGCGTCGTCCGTGGGAAGCTGTTCGTCAGCGATCTACGGAACTGGCATACGCCGGGCGTGAACGTGAAGCTGTGGATCTGCTCCATGTCGTTGAAGAGCGCTCCGAAGATCGGGCCAATCGTCGCCGCGCCCGTCGTCAGATCGCCGCCGAAGCGGTTGATCACCAGCAACGTATCGTTGCCGTTGGCTCTGGCCGGGATGTTGTCCAGGGCCAATACGCGTGGCGCGCGGTTGTAGCTGACCCCGTCGAAGTTGAGTTGGGCCGTGACCGAGTTCTCGTTGCAGAACGGCAAGCCTCCGGCCAGCGCCGAAAACGCCTCGGCGCCCAGGTTGGCCGCGTGGCCCGTCGAGAGCTTCACGTATTCGTCGCCGATCAGGAAGTTGCAATTGGTCGGGCATCCCAGGAGGTCTATGCTCACCGCCACGATGTATCCAGTCGTGCCCGGATCGAGTTCCGAGGCGAGGAAGCTGGTCGTCTGGTTCGGAGTCAGACAGACAAAGTTGTCGGCCACCGAACAAGTCTCCCCCTCCACGAAGAACAGGTGCAGCCTGGCGCTCAATGTCGGATGGATGTTCGTGATATTGACGCGCGTGTCCTGAGTGTTGGGGTTGGTGGCGCTCGACGTGTAGAAATTGTAGACGAGCGCCGAGCCTGCTGAGATCGCTGACACCTCCGAGGACGTCGGGAAGGGGTCGCCAGGCCCGACCGCCGGACAATCAACCGTCAAACAAGCCTGGACGGTGAGCGTCGGGCCGCCGCCGAAGCTGACCGTCAGGTTGCTACAGAGTATCGTGCTGGGGGTGACCTGACCGCCGACCTGCGCCTGATAGCTGACCGTGGCGGTCTGTCCCACGCCGAGGGCCGCGTTGGTGTAGGTGACCGTCGCGGAGTTGACCACCGAGCAAGACCCCACATTGGCCGTGCATGAGCCAGGCAACGCCACCAATCCTCCGGGCAGCGCGACGGTGGCCGCGACCGCGACCGGCGCGGCGCCGTTGTTGGTGATGGTGAAAGTCCCCGTGACGAGACTGCCCGGCTTGGTGCAGGACAACGGATCATCAACCGAGAAGCGCACACGATTGACGGTGATGTTGAAACTGCACGAGGCGGTGTTGCCCGCCGCGTCAGCGACCGTGCAAGTGACCGTCGTCACGCCGACCGGGAATGACGAGCCGGAGGCTGGCGCGCAAACCGGAGCGCCAACGCCCGGACAATTGTCGGAGACGGTCGGAGGCGGGTAATTGACGATGGCGGAGTTTTCAGCCGTGCCGACGGCGAAGCTGGCCGGACAGGTGATGACTGGCGGCTGCGTATCATTGACTGTGACGGTGAACGAGCAGCTCGCGCTCGGAGTGGTCGAGGCAAGACCGATCGCCAGCCCGCGAACCGCCAGCTCGGAGCCGATGGCGCCGACGAGCGTCGCCGCGCCCGTGCCCAGGTTGATTGTGTAGAGGTTGGCGATGCCGCCGCCAGAGACCGGCGTCAGCGCCGCATACGCCGTGCCGTCGCACTGCGAGATGTCGAAGCCAACGTCGTTTGTCGTGTTCACACCGAGCGATCCCACGTTGCTGAGCGTCCCGCTGGCCGGCGGGCTTTGGATCCGAAGCGTGTCCGCGCCCGAATCTATGGCGTAGAGCGTCGTCGTTGTCGCGCCGACGAAATTGTTGGTGTATGCCGAGCCGACCACGTTCGGATTACCGGGGTTGAGCGGCGTCTGGATAGTCACCGCCCCGTCGTTCGGGTTGATGCTCAGGTTGATGTCGGTGTCGCTGACCACGCGCAGCCGATCAACGGTCGGGTTGAAGTCGAAGCCGAAGGCCGTCCCGCTGACGGCGAATGAGGCGCCGACCTGGAATATCGTCCCGTCGTTCGGATTGATGATCAGCAATCGCCCGGTGGTACCGTTGACTCCCAACCCGTAGAGCAAGCCGTTGGCCGGGCGGAAGTCAATACCCTCGACGTTCTCGCCCGTCCCCAGTCCCAGAATTGGTAACGGGAGAGAGACCGTGCCCGGCGCGCTGGGTTGGAAGAAAATCAGGCTGTTGGTGGTGGTGAGGACTGCAAAGGCAATGCTGCACGCGTTGGCGAAGCAGTTGACCGTCGTCGTCCCGACCGGGAAAAAGCTGTTCGGCATGGGCAGGCACGTGACCGTCCCGCAGCCGGGGCCCGAAGGGGGCGTGAAGTTGACGTTGGCGCCGCATTGGCCCGGAGTGTTGCTGACTGTGATATTCGCCGGGCAGGTGATACTGGTGCAGTCCTGGTACGCGCCCACGCTGGCCGGTTCAATAGCGGCTTTAAATCGCGCAACCAACGCCTGGCGCGCGGCCATTACCTGTCGCATCGGCGCCAAGGCGAAGACCAGTCCCGCCAACACCAGCGCCGCGCCCGATAGCCAGAGGGCGCGCCGAACTATCAGGCTAAACCTGTGTGCAGTTCGCATTGAGTTTCCTCCTAATTATTCTTCGGTTGAAAATACGTGGGACGGCCAGCGCCGCTCGCCGCTCACGCAAGTGAATATTTGCGTCGGTTTTGTCTTCTCCGGACGCCGCAATATTCGGACGCGGCCGGAATAGACTGGAGGGAGGCAGGAACCGGAATAGATTGGAGAGAGTCAGGGACAGGCGCCGGTTTCTTGGTTCAACTGTTATCGGGATTGTCTTCGCGGCTTCAGACTGCGCCATGATGAGGAATGCAGGCGCAAATCGGGCTTCGAATGCGCAAGCATTTCACGGCGGCGTACGGGTTAATATCCAGGCTCCGTACACACGAATGGAAGCCGCTCTAAGCGCAGCTACATCCCTAAGGTCGCCGATCAGCGTATTGATCAACTTGCAGTAACTGGGGATTGGGTAGCCTCGCGAGCAATTACCACATTAGGCGTGTGGTAATTTTGTCAGCAGGATTATCGGGATGAAGCGGTTGTGGGAGGACGCAACCCGCTAACGGCGGGCATAATGCCACGAGCGATGGAAACACGTCAACGCCTAATTGTAGCAACAAACGTGAACCTCCACGGGACAAGCCCGTGGCATCTGTCCAAACCTTTCCGCAACGGAGTGTCTAATCGGCCATCCAATCCAGCGGAAAGGAAAATGTAGGAAAGGAAAATAACAAATCCTCTATTTTCCTTTCCTACATTTTCCTTTCCGCTGGCCGAAACGATGATCACGGCCGAAAATGAAAAACGATCACATCTCGGGAATTTTTGCTTGCTTACCTCCCCATCCACGCGCTCACCGCTGTCCGCTTTCCGCCTTCGCCTCTTCGGCTTTCTTCTTCAAATCGCCTTTCAGATGGTCGTCGTACCAGCTGATGATCCGCTGGTGGTAATCCCTCACCTCTTCAATCGTCGAGGTCGGCATGCCGTGGCCGCCGTTTGTGTAACTGACCCAGGCGACCTCTTTGCCCAAACGGCGCAGCGCGTAATACATCTCCATCGCCTGTCGCGCGGGCACGTTGTGATCCTGTTCGCCGGTCATCAGCAGCAACGGCGTCTTGATCCGGTCGGCGAACATAATCGCCGAATGAGCGATGTATTTCTGCGGCTGCTGCCATAATGTGGCGCCGATGCGGTCCTGGCTCTTTTCGGGCGCGTGGATGTTGCGCACGCCCAGGCGCGGGCTGTCGGTGTAGAAACTGACCATGTTCACTTTGCCTGAAATGTTGATCGCGGCTTTGAACCGGTTGGTCTGAGTGATCAGAAGGTTTGTGGCGTACCCGCCGTAGCTCGTCCCTTGCACGCCCAGGCGTTCCGCATCGGCGACGCCCATCTCGATCAGCTTGTTGGCCGCCGCGGTCACGCCCTTGACCCAGGCTTCGCCGGGAAAACCTTGTTCGAGATTGACCGACGGCTGCATGACCGCGTAACCATTGTTCGTGAGCGCGTTGATCGTCCCCTGGAACGTGTCATCGAAGAACTGTTCGTAGATGTTGAAGACGGTCGGATATTTCTTGCCCGGTTCGTAATCAACCGGGTAATAGAGCACGCCGTAACTCTTGGTTCCGTCCACATCGAGGTAGGAGATCAGTTCAGTCTTGCTCAACCGTTTGCTCTTCAACTGAGGATTCGCGTCGGTCAAACGGCGAACGTTTTTGAATTCGGAGTCGGCGACGAACAGGTCGCCGGGGCGATTGCCTTCGGCGGCGCTGAACGCCCACGTCTTGCCGTCTTTCGACAGTCTGAAATTCGAGTAGATGCGCGAGTCTTTGACCAGATCGGTCATCTGTTTGCTCGCGCGGCTGTAACGAACCAGCCCGCGCTCCCACTTCGCGCGCGAAGCGTAAGTCAGATAGACGGCGTCATCGTTGGGGCCGCTCCATTCAACGACCTGATAACGCGGCGCCTCCTTATCCTCCTCGTTCATCTTCAGAAAGATTTCTTTCGCGCCCGAAGCCGTGTCCACCATCCACAAACCTTCTTTGTTCGACGCAATCAGCCAGTCGCCTTTCGCGCTCAATCGCACGGCGGCGAACCGATCCTTTCCCTTCTCTTTGTCTCCTTCTCTCCCCTTCTCCCCCTCTTCGTTCTTCGCCGCGTCAACCTTCTCGTCTTTCTTTCCCGTCAATTGACGGGGATCTTTGTCGTCAACCGATCCGACAAACAGATTGCCGTCCTTCGCGTAAGCGTAGCGACGGCCGTCGCGCGACCAGATGAGGTTGACGCCTTTGGTTGATTTGACGATTGTGCGCGCCGCGCCGCCGCTCGCCGGAATCAATTGAACCTGATTCTCGCTGCCGAAGATCACGTCGTAATCGGTCTTCTTCGTGATGTCTTCGTTGTAGGTGATGAACGAGCCGTCTTCGCTGAGGTCGTAAGAATTGATCTTCGTCTGCGCGACGATCTCGCGCGTCTGGCCGGTCTTCAAATCGTACGCGACCAGCGAACGGATGGCCGGCCTCCGCCTCAAATCCTCCCAGGCCAGGAAAGGCTCTTTGCTCGAATGCGCGACGATCGGGGCTTTGGTCTCGGCCTCGAACTTCGCGCGAGCCTCTTTCAACCAATCTTCGGCTCGAAGCGTAATCAACAACTGGTCGCCCGACGGCGTCCAGTTCAATTCGGAATTTTCAGCGGCGAATTTCGACTGAGGCGGCGCGAATGTTTGCCATTTGCCGGTCGCGCGTTCCCAGATCATCGGCTCGAAGACATTCTGCTTGAGCGCGAGCAGCGCCAGCCTGCTTCCGTCCGGCGACCATTTCATTGCGCGAACCTGCCGCTTGTCCTGAAAGAGCTTCTGCGTCTTCGCGGTTTGCGTATCAATGATCCAGACCCCGGCCAGCGCGGGCGCGACGTAGGTCGGGTCGCCGAAGCGACAGTTGTCAACGCCTATGCGGTCGCGCAACGAGCCGGCCGTGGCGGCGATCCATCGCCCGTCGTCGCTCAGATCGGCGACGCCGAGGTTCTTCACGTCCAGTAAGTCGTCCACAGTGAAAGCAGACGGCTGGTTTTGCGCATTCGAGACTGAGATCGGAAAAACAATCAGAGCCAAGGTCAAAGCGAATGCGAATGCGAAGAGACGGCGGCCAATCGGGTGACGCATAATGGTTCTCCTTGTTGTAGATGAAGAGTCGAAACGAACGTTGACTCGGGTAATCTATTCGCGTTTTCGCAGGAGGTCAAATCTTCATCATGCCAAGTCGAAGAGAGATTGCGGAACAAACGGAAATAACGGAACAGACAGGAAAATGTAAGACAGGAAAATGAGATCTTTCATCCATTCCTTCTTCATTCATTGACAGCGCAAGCGATTGCGCCTAATTTGGCCGCGCCGTCGCCACAATCCGAGCAACCATTCAAATCCGGACAGGAGCTGACTATGAAGATCAAACTGTTCTGCGTTTTGCCCGCGCTGATTCTCGGCGCATCGCTCTCCGCTTCGCCACGAACCGTCTCATCGCAAAGCCAGTCTTCGCCGTTCGCCATCACGCGCGCCAACGTGATTGACGGCGCATCGAACGAGCCGCTGCTCGATGTCACGGTGATCGTGCGCGACGGGAAGATCGAACAGATCGGGAAGACGAATCCGCCCGCCGGCGTCCCAGTGATTGACCTGAAAGGCCGATGGTTATTGCCCGGATTCGTTGACGCGCACGCGCACATAGCCAATCTGGCCGCCGCCCGCGCCGCGCTCCAATCAGGCGTGACGACCGCGCGCGATCTGGGCGTCAACCACTTTTTCGATGTCGGCGTCAGGGATCTGAACCACGCGGGCGTGGCTGATTTGCCGGATATCGTCGCCGCCGGTTATCACGTGCGCCCACGGCCCGCCGACGAGCTGTTCGTTGACATTCCGAAGCTCGGCGACCTGATGGGCAAGCCTGTGAACGGGACGGAGAACGTCCGCCGCGTCGTCCGCGCGCAGATCGAACGCGGGGTCAACGTGATCAAGACCATGGCCACCGAACGCGCCGGGCTTCCGGACACCGATCCGCGCAAACGCGTCTTCACCGACGAGGAGATCGCCGCGATTGTTGACGAGGCGCGCAAATCGGGCGTCTATGTCGCCGCCCACGCGCATGGCGACGAGGGCGCATACGCCGCGGTCAAAGCCGGAGTCCGCTCCATTGAGCACGGCACTTATCTGAGCGACCGGACGCTGGCGCTGATGAAAGAGCGAGGGACGTATTTCGACCCGACCATCGCGACCGTCGCCGATCTGATCGAGCCGGGCGGCGATTATGACAACGCGATCCTCTCGGTCCGCGGTCGTCACATGCTGCCGCGAGTGCGCGAGACGGCGGCGAAAGCCTGGAAGATGGGGATCAAACTGATCGCGGGCTCCGACACCGGTTATGGCCCGGCGAGCAACCGCCGAATCCCTCACGAAGCGATCGAGCTTGTCGCAATCGGGATGTCTCCGATGGAAGCGATCAAGGCCGCGACCTCCGTCTCGGCTGAATGTCTGGGCATTGAAAAGCGCACGGGAACAATCAGACCCGGCCTCGAAGCCGATTTCGTGGCGGTCGAGCGCAATCCGCTCAACGACATCAAAAATCTCCAGGACATCCTGCTTGTGATCAATAACGGTAAGGTGATCGTGAACAGATTGGATTGGTGATAATATTCCCTGCGATTCGACATTACCTGGTTTGACCCTCTCGCCTGCAATGGAGATTTATGGGGACGAGAAAGATTTCCGACGATAGACCAAGCAAGGATACGCAGCCGGTTTCTTCCTTCGGCACGTCGCCTGATCTGGCGGCGCTGCTCAAGCCGACAAACTACGACGGGACGCTGCTCAAAGACCGTTACCTGATCGAAGGTGAGTTGGGGCGTGGTGGCATCGGCGTGGTCTATCTGGCGCGGGATATGCGGCTGCTGCAGCGCCGTGTGGTGATCAAGGTTCTGTTGCAGGATTCCGAGGAGTCGGCGCACACGCCGTGGTTCAAGAAGAAGTTCGAGCAGGAGATCGAAGCTTTGGTGAGGCTCGATCATCCGAGCATCGTCGGCGCGCTGGACGCGGGCGCGATGCCCGACGGCAAACTCTTTTTAGTCATGCAGTTTGTCGAAGGCGCGACGCTGCGGTCGTTGATGAAAGACGAGCTCCTGGGTTTGGCGCGCGTCGCGGGAATTGTGCGGCAGATCGGCGCCGCGCTCAGCGCCGCTCACGACAAAGGAGTCATTCATCGCGATCTGAAGCCCGAAAACGTCATGGTGCAAACTTTGAGCGGCGGCGAAGAGTTGGTCAAGCTGATTGATTTCGGCATTGCGACGGTCAAGGACTCGCAAGCCGCCACTTCCGCCGAAAGAACCAAGGTCGCGGGCGCGCTGCCTTATATGGCGCCGGAACAATTGCGCGGACAGCCCGAAATCACGAGCGACATCTGGGCGCTGGGCGTAATCGCATACGAGCTTGTGACGGGCCGCATGCCCTTCACCTCCATCACGATGGTGCAGCTTTACGAGCAGCAACGCAAAGGGCTTGAGATCAACCCTTCCCGGTTTCGCGGCGATCTGCCCGCGGCGGCCGAGCGGGCGATTCTGAAAGCGCTCTCGTTCGATCCGGGCGAACGTTTCGCGCGAGCGAAAGACCTGGGCGATGATCTGGCCCGCGCGCTGATCGAAGCGGCGGCTCATCCCGGCCAGTCCGCGCCGGGCGAGCAGGCTCACGCCTTCAACCCCTACAACTATGAGGCCGGTGATCCGCAATTGCTCGCGGAGACGCAAAAGGAAGCGGAACCAATGACGGCTTCGAGCGCGCCGACAAAGGTTGGCCACCTCGATGAATCGCCGCCGGAAAACGCGCCCGCGCTGAAACCGGCGGCCATTCCAGGCAAGCTGATCGCGGCGACCGCGGTCGCCGTCCTGATCATCATCGCCGCAATCTGGTACGCGCGGCTGAACGATTCAGCGGGGCGGCGGGGCGGCGGACAGCAGAGCTCGCCAACGCCGGTTGCGCCGTCACGGTCGCTGAACTATTCGATCAGAGTTCTGGCAAAAGGGCCGAACCAGAAGCCCGTGGAGCTTCCGGGTGAAATCGTCTTTACCCCTGGCGACGAACTCTGCTTCAGTTTCGACAGCCCGCAGGACGGCTATCTTTACATCATCAACGAAGGGCCGGAGATCGTGAACGGGTTGCCGCAATACAACATTCTTTTCCCCGATCCTAAGCTGACCGCCGCCAACGCCCCATCGTTACGGGCCAATAAACCACTCTTCGTCCCTTCCGAACGGCCGCCCTGGTTTTACGTTGACGACCAGCAAGGCACGGAAAAGCACTGGCTGGTCTGGGCCGAACGCCCCGTCGCCGAACTTGAAAAGGTAAAGAGATGGCTGAATGAAAAAGACGGCGGTGAGATCAAAGACGTAGGCGAGATCAGGTCGATGCAACAGTTCCTCAACCAAAACTACTCAGCCGCGCGGCCCGTGGCCGATAGAGGACTCCGCGAGACGAATCTGAAAGGCGGCAGAGATGGAGTGCTGGTCCATCCTGTGACGTTGGCGCACCGCTGAATTCGCCTGCCGTGGTGAAAGGGGAAAAGAGTATTTTCCATTTGTGATTTGAGATTTGAGATTTGGCATCGCTGGAAAAATCGCTCAATGTTGATCAGGCTTTGATGGTGTTATTCTCTGGCAATGGCAAATATCAAATCTCAAATGGAAAATGGAAAATGAAGCCCTTCGCCCGTTTCGCGATCTACTGACGGTACCGGGAGCGGTAGCGACCTGGTGGCCCCGGAAGCGGCCAACTCGGAGACCACCAGGTCGCTACCGCTCCCGGTACTGTACCGGCGCGCTTGCTCTCGGAACCCTCAACTTTGGGAACCAAAGAAACCAGGAGGCGCCTGCCTTCAGCGGAAATTCTCCACCAACATCACGTCGCTGCCGCTCTGGTCTAATTGCGCGTAAAGTATCCAGCGACCGTCGGGCGAAACGGCAAGAGCCGGCGGCCCCTGGATCAACCGCTTTTCCAGCACGGCGACCTGCGTTACTTGCTGGGTCGCGAAACTGAAGAACTGAATGGCCGGGCCGGACTTCGCCTGTGGCTTAGCGAAATAAATTCCTTGATCCAGTATGGCCCAATGGCCTTGAGACACCTGGTCGAGGACGCGGGTCTCGGCGCCGCCTTCCACGAGGACGCGCCAAACGCCTTGGCTTCCGCCGCTGCTTTTGAAGTAGTAGACGAATTTACCGTCAGGCGACTCGATGGCTTCGCGCCCACCCTGCTTCGTCACCTGCGCCGCCTGTCCGCCTTCGGCCGGTATCTTCCAGACCTGCCAGCTTCCGTTCCGGTTAGAGCCAAAGTAAATCCAGCGCCCGTCGCGCGACCAACTAGGGCGCACATCCATGGAAGCGTCCTCGATCAGACGGCGCACAAGGCCTCCCTCGGCGTTGACCACATAGATGTCCGTCTGGCCAGCTTGGGTGGAGTCAAAGGCGATGCGCGAGCCGTCGGAGGACCAGCGCGGCGTGCCAACGCCTGCGCCGCCAAAGCTAGTCAACTGGACAGGGGCTGAGCCATCACTATTGCAGATCCAGATTTCAGAGCTTCCCGACCGTTCGGATGCGAAGACTATTTTTTTGCCATCCGGAGAATATTGTGGGCTTGATTCCAGTTGCGTAGAAGAGATCAATCTAATCGGCGGATTGCCACGGCCCGTCGAACTCGATACTCCCATGCGCCAGAGATTCGAATCCATCAATTCCTGCACGTAGGCCAGATGGTTCCGCCCGCGCGCAACAGCCGGATGGAAGACGTTTTGCCCCCCGGCGCCAAACGGCTTAGGAGCGCCGCCGGAAACTGGAATACTCCACAGCCCAAAGGTCCGGCCACGATTTGACGAAAAGACAATCTCGCGGCCATCCGAAGTCCAGGCCAGGCCGTGAATCCAGCGGTTGTCCGAAGTGAGCCGTTTGGCTTCGCCACCTCCCACGGACGCCAGGTAGATGTCGTCACACCCAATGCCGACCGTGCGGATGAAGGCCAGTGTCTTTCCGTCAGGTGAAAATGCCAGACCGCCGTCGCCGAGCGACTGTGCCGGCGGCGCGGTCAATCTGTTCTTTTCGCCAGTCTCTTTCGAGATCAGGTAAATGCTGAAGGGCGCCTGTGGCGCAATCCAATCTGTAACCGCTAGGAGTTTTCCGTCAGGCGACCAATCCAGACTGCGGCAATCGCCCTTGGGGGAGGCTTCACCCAATTTGACTTCAGGGCCGCCCAGCGCCGGGATCATATACACTTCGGCTTTTTGCCGCTCTGTTCGTTGCCATTGCCCCTTCAGCAGCGCCGGGATCATATACAATCCAAAGTTTTCGGCGGACTGGCGAAGGAACGCGACGTGACGACCGTCGGGAGACCAAGCGGGATTGGTATCGTTGGCAGGGCCCTTAGTCAGTTGTAGCGGCGTTCCGGCGTCAACCAACTTGATCCAGATGTCGCCCAGGTCGCCCTTCTCCTGATCCCAGACGAAAGCGGCCTGGGCGCCCTCCGGCGATAAAGCCGGCTGGAGTTCGAACCCTTGAAAGCTGGTGACGGGAGTGATCCGCAGCGCAGATGCCGGCGATCCCGAACTGAGGCGACGGGCGGTCAACCCAACCAGGACGACGACCACTAACGCCAGCGTGAGGAAAACCGCTGGCCGAATTAAACGGCGCGCGGGCCGTGGCCGCGCGGGCGCAGGCATCGTTGCATTAGCGGCGCCCGGTTCAAGGCGCTCCGGCGCTCTCAACTCCGCATCTTCATCCCGCTTCTCTTCTATACTGGCGACAAATCTGTAGCCCTCGCGCGGGACAGTCTGAATAAAGCGCGGGTTCTCTTTGTCATCTTCGAGCGCGCGGCGAATCTCACGTACCGCGTGCGCCAGGTTGTCCTCGGTGACGAATGTCCCCTTCCAAACTGCGTCCAGCAACTCCTGTTTCCCGACCGTGCGCCCGCGCTGCTCGACCAGATAGAGCAAAGTCTCCAGCGGCTTGGCAGTCAGGCGCAGCCGCTCCGCGCCTCGGTATAGGGCGCGCCGCTCCGCATCCAGGCTGAACCCGTCGAACTGATACCGAAGCTTTTTCTCTCCCGTTTCGCCCACGCTCATCAGCTTTACCAGCGTCCTTTCGGAGTTTTTCGTTATTTTTCACCAGCCCCTTCAGTACATTTCCCCGCCAGCGCCCGTAAGGTCGGCGCGTGTCTTGACCCTAATTTCTTAGAGGTGAATGGAGTGATCAGCGACAACTCCAAAGCTATCGAACTCGACTCGCGCTTGGCGCCAGCCTGGAATAATCGCGGCCTCGCTCGGAGGGACAAAGGCGACTTGGCCGGAGCGCTAAGCGATTTCGACCGCTCCCTCAAGCTCAATCCCAAATTCGCCGAGGTCTGGAGCAATCGCGGCACGGCGCGGTTTTTCAAAGGCGATCCGGACGGCGCGCTAGACGATCAAAATCTTGCGATTAAGCTCAACCCCCGCTTTGCCGGAGCTTATTGTGATCGTGGCGCCATCTGGCATAGCAAAGGCGACCTGGATAAGGCGCTGGCCGATTACAATCGCGCCATCGAGTTGAACCCGGCGTTGGCCGTCGCCTATTTCAACCGCGCGCTGGCTTGGCGAGATAAAGGAGATTGGGCGCGGGCCGTGGCGGATTGCAATCAGGCTATCGCGCTTAATCCCAATCACGCTGGGACCTACGCGCAACGCGGTTTGGTTTACTTACGACAAGGCAAGGAGAGCGAGGCTGAGAAAGATTTCGCCCAGTGCTTGGCGCTGGACAAAAGTTTGACGGCCTCGCTTGAGCGTCGGATAAAGGAACTCCGACGGCAGCTTGCAGCCAGGTAATAGTAATCTCAATCCGTAATTGCTTGGCTCAATGAGACGCGCCGCGGCGTCCCTGCTCCTTGCGTGATTGACTCCCTGGCAGCGATAGCAACAATTCATCGAGCATGTCGAAGTCCACTGGCTTGACCAGGTGTAAGTGGAAACCGGCTTTCTGCGTGCGCTGACGGTCTTCTTCCCGGCCGTAGCCGGTCATCGCCACCAATGTCATGCCTCGCATCGCCGGCTCCGGGCGCAATCGCCGCGCCACCTCATAACCGTCCATCTTCGGCAAGCTGAGATCCAGAAACATAATGTCAGGCCGGAAGGCGCGCGCTTCTTCCAAAGCGGCCAGGCCGTCGTGGGCGAGCCGGACGTCGTGACCGTAGAGCCGCAGCAGCACGGCCATGCTCTCCGCCGAATCCGCGTTGTCGTCCACGATCAACACACGCCGCGAGCTGTTCGCCACGTGCGCGGAAGAATGTTCCGCGGGGTTCAGCGCAGACGCGGCCAGCGGCTCAGGCGCCGCAGGCAGGCGCACCAGGAATTCGCTCCCCTTTCCCAACCCCGCGCTGCGGGCCTCGATCTTGCCGCCGTGCATCTCGACCAGGCGGCGCGCCAGCGTTAAGCCGATCCCCAGGCCGCCCTGTGAACGATCCGTCTCGCCTTCGATCTGCGCGAACATGTCAAAGACGCTCGGCAACCTCTCCGGAGCGATGCCGATCCCGTTGTCGCGCACCCGCAGCGCCGCCTCTCCGTTGGCGCACTCAGCGATCAGATCAATCCGCCCGCCATCCTCGGTGTATTTCGCGGCGTTGTTGAGCAGGTTGACCAGCACTTGAGCCAAACGGGCGGCGTCGGCCTCGATGGGTGCCGGACGTTGGGGGAGCGAAACCGTCAGCGTGTGGCGATGAGCCTCGACCAGCGGCCGGCTGGTTTCGACCGCGATGGCGACGACCTCGGCCAAATCTACAGGCGTTTTCTGCAAGCTGATCTTGCCCCGGCCGATGCGTGAAACTTCCAGCAAGTCGTCCACCAGCCGGACCATTTGCTGGACTTGCCGATCCATCACCTCGTTGGTTTGCGCAACGATCACCGGATCATCGCCGCGCAACGCGAGAATCCGGACGGCGTTGAGGATGGGAGCGAGCGGGTTGCGCAGCTCGTGGGCCAGTGTCGCCAGGAAGTCGTCTTTGCGGCGGTCGGCCTCCCGCAACGCCTCTGTTTGGCAACGGAGCGACTCCTCCATTCGCTTGCGTTCGGTGAAATCGAGCGTCACCCCGTCGAAGTACAACGGCTGACCATCGGCGCCGTAGGCGCAGCGGCCACGGGCGGCAATCCAATGGAGGCTGCCGTCGGGCCAGATGACCCGATACTCGTCCTGGTACTCCTCGCGGTTCCGCGCCGTTTGCTCAACAGCCTTGAGGACGCGCTCGCGGTCATCGGAATGGATCGTTTCAATCAGGTCTTTGTAGGTGAAATTGTCGTCCGGCGCCCGGCCAAAGTTCGCCTTGCACGCGGCGGAACAAGTCATCTCGTTGGCGCCGAAGTCCACATGCCAGCTTCCCAATTTGGCTGCGTCCAGAGCTATCTCCAACCGCCTCTCGCTTGCCCGCAACTCTTCTTCAGCGCGTTTGCGTTCGGTGACGTCCATGTTAATGCCGACCAGGCGCAAGGGCTGGCCCGCCTTGTCGAAGAAGACTTTCCCCTGCGCCTGGAGCCAGCGGACGCCGCCGTCGGGCCAGACCGTCCGCCACTCGGAAGAGAACTCTCCGTCCACGAACGCGCGATACACATCCTGTTCGGCGCGTTGCCGGTCTTCAGGATGCACGCGCTCCAGCCAGGCCTCGTGACTGCCGCCGAAGCTGCCGGGCGGCAGACCGTAAATGGCTTCGATCTCCTCGGACCAGATGTTGACGTTAGTCTGGATGTTCCATTCAAAGCTGCCGATCCGGGCCGCCTTCTGAGCGAGGTTCAGCCGCTCCCGATTTATGCGGAGCGCTTCACGCGCCCGCTTCTCCTCGTCAATGTCCGTGAAGAGGACAACGCCCCCCACGATCTTGCCGCCGGCGTCGCGGATCGGAGCGCCGCTGACGCGGATCCAGATTTTCACCCCGTCGCCCCGCTGATAAAGGATATCTTCGTCGGTCACGATCTCTCCGTGAAGCGCGCGCGCCAGCGGGTATTCTTGGCCCTCGACGCGCCGCCCGCCCGGGTGATAGCCAATCCACTCCCGGTAAGATTCGACATTCGGCGACGGAATCACAGGGTGGCCGAGAATCTGCTCCACATGCGAATTGCCCATCACGATCCGCCCGCTGGGCGCTTCGGCCAGCAAGACGCCACCCGGGATGTGTTCAACGATTGCTTTAAAGCGCGCCTGTTCCGTATCAAGCTCCGCGATCAACCGCTCGCGCTCCGCCTTTGCCCGCTCACGTTCAACGATCTGCGCCTCTAATTCACTCTGCCTTTGTTCGGCTTCCCGCGCCCTGGCCTCGACCTCTTGCCGGGCGATATGCATCTTCTCGATCAGCCAGCTCAGTAGTCCGCTTGTAGCCAGGAACAGCCCCAAGCGCTCCCATTCCGCCGGGTCCAAACTGGAGAACGAGAAGTGAGGCTCCGTCAGGAAATAATGGTTCCCCGCTCCGCAAAGCAGTGTGGCCAGCAGCCCGGGCCCCAGGCCGCCAAACCAGGCGCTCACCGCGACTGGAATGATAAACAGAGTCAGGGGCAGGTTCCCGCTTAACATCCAGTTGAGAAGAAGACAGATGAGTAAGGTGATACCGCTACTCACAACAGCCACACCATATCGCGCCGTTCGGCCGGACGCGCGTGTAAACTTCTGAAGAAACTCGTTAGATAATCTCATTGGTAAATACTTCGGACGCGCATTAGTAATTGTATGTATATGCTGAATATTGAAGTTTCATTCTAGGCGGGTAACCGGACAATTCAACCAGGCGGGAATTCGATTCAGGAAGACATCCGTGCTATCTATCAGTCACAACAATGAATTTCAGATTGATCGTCTCGGATGTGAGAGGTGAGGAAAAAAGATTTGGATTGGCGCGCTTCTTACAGCCCCGCATAACTATTTTTCACTTCCTATTTCGTGGCCTGCTGGCTGTCATAACTAGCGATACCCCTCGGCCTGTAACGCAAACAGCTCCGCGTACAATCCCTCCTTCGCCAACAACTCTTCGTGGGCCCCTTCCTCAATAACCGCGCCCTCCGAAAGCACGATGATCCTGTCGGCGATGCGCACCGTCGAGAAACGGTGCGAGATGATCACCGCCATTCGCCCGCGCACCAGTTCCGAAAATCGTTTGAAGACATCGTACTCGGCCCGCGCGTCGAGCGAAGCCGTCGGCTCGTCGAGGATCAGCGCCTGGGCGTCGCGCATATAAGCCCGCGCCAGCGCGATCTTCTGCCATTCGCCGCCCGAAAGGTCCACGCCGCCCTCGAAGCGGCGGCCGAGCATCTGCCGGTAGCCTTCCGCCAATCGTGGCAGCAACGTTGTGGCGAGCGATTTCTCAGCCGCCGCAACGATTGTCTCTGGCAGCTCCGGGACCCGATCATTCTTGTTGCCGGCGGCTATCGAGGCTCCTTCAGCCATTTTTCCGCCAGTTATTTTTCCATCCGATGGCGCGTCGAGATAATCTCGTACCTTGGTGATCTCGCCGACCCCAATGTTTTCGTCGAAGCGCAGGTCGTAGCGCATGAAGTCCTGGAAGATGACACCGATGGCGCGGCGCGCCGAATGCAGGTCGTATTCGCGCAGGTCGTGCCCGTCGAGCAGGATGCGGCCTTCGGTCGGGTCGTAGAGCCGCGCCAGCAGCTTGGTCAGCGTCGTCTTGCCCGCGCCGTTCTCGCCGACCAGCGCCAGCCGCTCGCCCGGCCGCAGTTGGAAATTGATGTGGCGCACCGCCCAGCTGTCGCTCCCCTGATATTTGAAGCCCACATCTTCAAAAACAAAGCCTTCGCGGATGGGCTGCGGGACCTCGGGCGCGCCAGGCGGCGCCGCAATGGTCGGGCGCGTCTCGAAGAACTCGAATAGGTCTTTGAGATAAAGAGCCTGCTCGTAGATGCCGCTTGCGCCGGAGAGCAGGCGCTGGATCAGATCGCGGCTGCGCGAGAATGATGCGGCAAGAAAGGTGAGCATGCCGAGCGAGATCGCGCCCATCACAGCGCGCCAGAGGATGTGCGTGTATGCGACGTAATAGCCGAGCGTGCCAATGACCGAGAACGCGGTCGAAACTATCCCTTTGCGGATCGAGAGCCGCTTGCTCTCCTCGTATAATTTATCGGCGAGCTTTTGGTAGCGTTCGATGAGCCAGGGCGCGAGATCGAACATCTGGGCCTCTTTGGCCGGGCGGTCGCTCGCGCCCAGGTAGCGGAGGTAATCAAGCTGACGGCGCTGCGGCGTCCGATGGAAAAGGAGCGAGTATTGGAGCGCGGCGAAATGGGTCTCACCCAGGAAGCTCGGCAAGACGGCGGCAGCCAGCAGCAGGAGCAGCCACGGGCTGAATACGAAAAGCGCCGCGCCGAGTGAGAGCAGAGTCAGCGCTTCCTGGCCCATCGTGAGCAATTGCGCCAGCAGCATGAGACGGCCCGTCGTCTGCCGCCGCGCACGCTCCAGCCGGTCGTAGAAGTCCGGGTCTTCAAACTGGTAAAGATCGAGTGTGGCGGCGTGTTCCATCAACCTGATGCTGGTATGATTGTAGAAGAGGTCCCCGAGCAGGCTCTCGACCAACCTCGAGGCGCGGGCGAGCGCTTCGCCGGCGATGATGATGGCGGCTTCGAGCGCCACCAGGCGCCATAGCGGCGTGAGGCTGGCTGAAGGATTGCGCGGCGCGGCCACCACGGCGTCAATAATCAGCTTGCCGACCCAGAGCGCCGCGATGGGAACGAAGGCCAGCAGCAGCCGCAGCGCCATCATGATCACGGTGTATCCGCGGTGTGTCTGCCAAACCAGTTTGAGGAGTGACGGCACGTAACGCAGCGCCGCAATCCTCTCGCGCAAAGTTGGCGAATTGGACCGCGATTGGTCGCCAGGGGCATCTTTTCTCATAAGCCTAATCATAGCCGAAAGCAGATACATTGTCGTAATGGGACGAGAAAGATTTCCGATGATCCGCATTGATCCGTCGCATCCGCGTAAATCCGCGGTTGCCGCTGTCCCAATGTAGCCGACTCTGATTTAGAATAAGCGCGCGCTTGTTTATCAAGCAGGCCACCCCTAAACGCCGATCGTCACTCCCCTTTTTTGGAAGCAGAGAGGCGAAATCGTTTCTCAACCAATATCGAAGGGAGAATTATGCGCCGAACCACACTCCTCTCCGTACCCCTCACTCTTCTGGCCCTCATTTGCTCATCCGCTTTCGGGCAGCCCTCCTCCAACGAACAAACTCTGAAATTGCGAACTGACCTGGTGAACATAGATATTTTGGCCAAGCAAAAAAAGACCGGGCGGATTATCGGCAATTTGACCAAAGATGATTTCACCGTCTTCGAGGACGGCGTCCTGCAAACGGTCTCTCATTTCAGTCAAGAGAAACTTCCGCTCTCGATCATCCTGCTCGTAGACCGCGCCGGCTGCATCAACGCTTTCAACGATCAGATTCGCGCCGCGACGATCAAGGCGTTGAGCGGCCTGAAGCCGGAGGACGAGGTCGCGATTATGACGTTTTCAAACAAGGTCGCCCTCGCCCAAGCCTTCACTCGCGACCGCCAGCTTGGCGCCGACAAGATCATGGCCGTCGAGCGGCAGAGCCGTAGTGAACAGCATTACTTCAACGCCGGCATATACGAGGCCGCGAGCTACATGAGCAAAGCCGCCAACCCCGCGGGCCGCCGGGCGATCATCGTGTTGACCAGCCTGGAGGCGAGCATAGATTTTTCGAGGATATCGGAGAAGAAGGCGCTCGAAGCTGTGCTGGAATCTGGCGCTATCGTTTCGGGCGTTCTGGTCAAGACTATCGGCGGGCGGATCGAACAGGGCATTCGCGGCAAACCGACCAGCATTTTGCGCCACATCGGTCTGCGGTCGGGCAGCCTGAAGATGTTTGTCGAAGAGACGGGCGGCGAGTTGATCCACGCCGAGCCGGAGAAGATGGAAGAAACACTCGCCCGGATAGTGAGCCATATCGCGTTGAGCTATTCACTGGCGTACCTGCCGACCAATTCCGCCCGCAACGGCAAGCGACGTAAAATCCGGTTGGAGTTGTCGCCCGAAGTCGAGAAACGCGAGGGCCGGACGGTGTTGATCACACGCCGCAGTTACATTATTCCTAAAGATGGTAATTGAGATGGGCGCTGCATTTAGGTCAAGAAATCAGATTGCTCCTGACCTGCCGAAAGTTTCCGTTCGGCGTCCCGCTGCAACACTGATCTCATCGGCGCTACGGCTGGCTGTCGTTCCGCTGCTGGGGATTTCGCTTCGGCAGTTGTTGATTTATGAGGCTTTGCTCCTGCCGGTGATCCTGTTTCACCACAGCAATGTAAATTTCCCGGAAAAGCTGGATCGGCGCATGCGCGTCGCGCTGGTTTCGCCCGCTATCCATCGCGTCCATCACTCGCGGGTGAAGGCTGAGACCAACAGCAACTATGCCAGCGTTTTCTCCTTCTGGGATCGGATCATGGGGACACTTCGGCTGCGCGAGAACGGGCGCCCGGTCAACTTCGGGCTGGATGAGTTCTTAGCGCGCCAACCCAATCCGCATCAGCAGATCGCTGAATCGCGCGTCCGAGCGCAGCACATCGAAACGCGGATCGGCCCGGAGCCAGACCAGGCGTTCCGCGCGCTCGTCGAACGCCTTGTTGAGCAGCTCAATCGCGCGGTCTTTTTCGCCGAGGCCAGTGTAGATCAGCGCGAGGTGGAAGGGCGAGACGTGCCGCTCACCCGTCAATCGCTGCAATTCCTCAATCGCCCGCAACGCTTCCGCGCGTTTGCCCGCTCTGGCGTACGCATGTCCGAATTCGGCTTTGACCAGCGTGCTTCCGCGCGAGATTGAAACGGCTTTTTGAAACTCGGCGACGGCCTCGTTGTATTTGCCCTGCAGTTCGTAAGCCAGCGCCAGATAACGTTGCGCGGGGAAGAAGTTCGGGTCGAGTTTGAGCGTCCGTCTGGCCTCTTCGATGGTGGCCGCGGCGTTGCGCGAAAGGTAGTTGATCCAGCCCGGATGCGAGACGATGATGAGCGAGAACGGATCAAGCTCCCGCGCCCGTTTCGCCTCCGCGAGCGCCTCATCGGTCCGCCCCGTCGTGGCCAGCAGGCTGGAATACCACTGGCGGGCCGGCGCGTAATTTGGCTTCAATTCGATGGCGCGTTTATATTCCCGTTCGGCGTCACCCCAGTTCCATTCCCATTGAAAGTAGATGAACGCCCTGGCCGCGTGAGCTTCAGCCAGGTTTTCGTCGAGCGCCAGAGCTTTCTCCGCGGCCTCTTTCGCCTTCGGGAAAGCCTCTTTTCCCGGCAGCACGCTGTAGTTGACCAGCATGTTGTAACAATCGGCCAGTCCCGCGTAAGCCGCCGCGTAAGTCGGGTCAGCCTGTGTCGCCTGTTCGAGGAGTTTGACGCCTTCCTGAATACCGTCGGCGGTGCGTTTGCTCCACGCGTTGCGGCCCTTCAGGTAAAGCTGTTGCGCTTCCAGCCGGCGTTTCTCCTGACCGCTGAGTTTCAGCCGCAGTTTGTCGGATACGTTTCCGGCGATCTCCTGCTGGATCAACAGCAGGTCGGAGATTTTGCGGCTATATTGCTCACCCCACAGATGGCGGTTGTCGTGCGCGTCAACCAGCGCGACGCTGACCTCGACGCTGTCTCCACGCCGTATTATTCGCCCGGTCAACACAGCGTGAACGTCCAGCGTCTTCGCCACCTCACGCGCGTCAACCTCGTGACCTTTGTAACGCAGGACCGCTCCACGCGGTTTGACGTTGAGGTTCGACAGTTGCGAAAGGTTGTTGATGATGCTGTCGGTGATTGCGTCACCGAGCAGCCCGGCGTCCACAGCGGCGTCCGGGCCGGCGTTGGGATCGTCGTTCTGATTGACGAATGGCAGGACCGCGATCGAGTCAATTGTGTGATCGCGGTCAACAAAAAAGGCAGTGGCCGCGGTAACGATCAGCAGCAACGCGGCAAGCGTGATCAAAATACCGCGCTTATGACGTTTGATCTCGTTGACGATGTATTCCGCGCTCGAACTCGTGCGGACGACCACCGGTTCGGACGATGAAGCGCCGGTCGAAAGGCCGCCCGGAATCACGTCCGCTTCGTAACCGGGCGCGGCCTTCAATCCGCTGTCCATTGCCTGATTGGTGGGGTATGTCAACGTCGTTGTAGATTCAAGCTCGCGTTTGAGGCTCTTCAGGTCCAGCAACAGGTCCTTGATTGTTTGGTAACGCTCCTCGCGGTCTTTGCGCAGAGCCTTGCCAACAATGCGCTGCAACTCGGGCGGCGCGCTGTGAGAAAAGGAAGTGAGCGGGCGCGGCTCGCGTTCGAGCACCTGCGTCATCACGTCAACGGGCGTGGGGCCGGTGAATGGCGCGCGCCCCGCAATCATTTCGTAGAGCATTACGCCAAGGCTGAAGATGTCCGTTCGCGCGTCAACACGCAACCCGCGCGCCTGTTCGGGCGACATATAATTCGCAGTGCCCATCACCGTCCCCGGGTCTGTGGCGAGCGAGGGAGTGGGGAATGGCGCCTTTTCCTCCACTCCCCATTCCCCACTCCCCGCTCCCCTTTCAGTCAATTTCGCCAGTCCGAAATCGAGCACTTTGACTATGCCGTCACCGCGCAGCATAACGTTTTCGGGTTTGATGTCGCGGTGAATGATTCCGGCCTCGTGCGCCGCCGACAGCGCCGAGGCGATTTGAATGGCGACATCAATGGCGGCGATCGCCGGCGCCTTCCCTTCAGCCAGAATCTGTCGCAGCGTCCGCCCTTCGATGAATTCGGTGGCGATGAAATGCGTCGAGTCGAAACCGCCGATCTCGTAAATGGTGATGATGTTCGGATGGTTGAGCGCGCTGGCGGCCCTGGCCTCCTGCTCGAACCTGAGCACCCGCTGATCGTCTTTTGTGCGATCTTCGAGCAGCAGCTTGAGCGCGACCTTTCGTTCGAGCCGCGTGTCGCGGGCCAGATAGACCTCGCCCATTCCACCGGCGCCGAGCGGCGAAATAATCTCGTAGCGGTCGAATCTTGTTCCGGCGGCGATAGTCATCCTGAAAATCCAATCAGTACCGCGAGCGGTAGCGAGCGTGGCTTCCGTAAATAGCCCTCCGCGGGAGCCACGCTCGCTACCGCTCGCGGTACTGATTCGACGCGAATCTATAGAACGATGGAAAACCGCGGAACATGCGGAAAAAAACCGCAACACGCGGAATAACCGGGGCAGACCACAACACGTCGAAGACTTCCCATCTGTTCCGTTATTTCCGTTAAGGCTGAATTTGAACTGTGGCTCAGAGCTCCGGCTTCGATCAGGAATCTACGACTTATGAGGGACTGACCAACTCTTGAAACACGGCGTCGTCGCGCAAGCTTTCGAAGTCAATCTCGACGCGCGCGCGCGCGGCGTTGAAATTGCGGCGGCCTTCAATCGCTTTCCGCAGATGTTCGAGGGCGCCCTGCTTGTCGCCCATCATCGCGTGAGCGCAGGCGACGTAATACCGGGTGAAGGGCTCGTCGGCGCCTTTTGCCAGACGCTCCTCGAAATCTTCCGTGACGCGCTCGAACGTTTGACGGGCGTCGTCCATACTTCCCTGCCGCACATAAGCGCTCGTCAGCTTTTGATAGACCTCGATCAACACTCGCTCCTTGAGCGCATGATCGCTCTGACGGGCAAAAACGACCTCGCGGTAATACTCCGAGATCGCGTCGTCGTAACGGCCTTGCAGGTAATAGACGTGGCCGAGTCGCGCATAGGCGCCGATGATCTGAATCCCTTCATGGCCGTTCAGGTATTGCTCCTGCGCGACGATCGCGCGGCGGGCCAGTTGTTCGGCCCGTTCATATTCGCCCAGGTAGGTCAGGCAATGCGACAAGGCGGGCGCGACCCAATTCCCTTCCTGGTCGCTGTTGAGCGCCAGTTCGTACTCGGCGGCGGCTTCGCGGAACATTCCTTTGCCGATGTAATAGGCGCGGCCCAGAGCGGCCCGAACGAAACTGTCGTGCGGGGCGAACGCGAGCGCGCGTTTGAGCGCCCCGACGGCGTCGTCCACGCGATCCATCGCGATAAAGGTCATTCCCAACGCGCTGTAACTGTCGGCCAGCATCGGGCGCAACTCAATCGCCTTTTGCAGGTAATCCACCGCGCGATCAAACAGCGCGGGCATCGTCAGGAATTGTCCCTTGAGCGAAAGCGCGTAACCCAGGCCGGCGTAAGCCTGCGCGTAATTCGGGTCGAGCGCGATGGCCTTTTCGAGGAGCTTGATTCCTTCATCCAGCCCTTCGCGGCTCCCGGTGAACAACTCCATTCTGGCCTTGGTGAAGGCCTCGTAAGCTTCAATCACCTCGGTCTCCCGCTGGCCGATACCTCTAAGCTCACCGCTGTCCAGAGAGAGATCGAGGTTGCGCGACAGCTCGTAAACGATCTTGTCCTGCAGATCGAAGACCTCGCTCATTCTCCCATCAATCTTCACGGTCTTGACCACTTCGCCCGTGGCGACTTCGACGAAGCGCGCGGTGATGCGGAGCATCTCGCCGATGCGCTGGTAGGCGCCGCCGATGATCCAGCGGGCGCCGATCTCCTGGCCGACGCGCGTGGCGAACTTCTCGTCGAACTCGGTATGATTTTCGGCGCTCCACCGGCGCAACACTTCATAAATCAACTCGCGCCCGATGACGGTCATCCCTTCGATGTTTTTTAAATCGGCGGTCACGGTTTCGGCGATGCCGACGCCGAGCCAGTCGTCTTCGGGGTTTTTGGTGACGTTGCTGAAGCGCAGCACGGCGACGCTCTTCTCCGCGCGCGGGCTGAAGACGCGCGCGCCGACGCCGCCCGATCCGCTCTTGCGCGATCCGCTCTTAGAGGACAGGACTTGAGTGGAGTAGCCGGCGTTGGTCTCGTAATTCAACGACGGCAGTAATCGCGTCAATATCTCACGCTTCACAGTATCAAGGTCGGCGCGGACGTCGCGCAGGCTCTGATAACGCAGTTCCGGCGACTTTTCCAGCATGCGCCGTACGATCGCCTCGAGTTCAGGCGGCGCCTGCAGGTTGAAGCGCGCTATCGGCGGCGGCTCAGAGTGAAGGATCGAGTCCACAACGGCGAGCGACGAGTTGCCGGTGAATGGCGGATGGCCCGCGACCAGTTCGTAAGCCACGACGCCCAGACTGAAGATGTCACTGCGGTGATCCACATCTTTGGCCAGAGCCTGCTCCGGCGACATGTAGGCGAATGTGCCGATGACCGCGCCGGGCGTGGTCTTGACGAATTCAGTGGCGAAAAGGCTGGCCGTCTCACTCTCCTCAAACGGCGCCATATCAAATTTGGCGACGCCGAAATCAAGGACCTTGACGCGGTTCTGGTGGTTGATGATCACATTCGACGGTTTGATGTCACGATGGACGATGCCGCGTTCGTGAGCCTGGGCCAGCGCGTCGGCGATCTGCATGATCACGTCAACCGCCTCTTCGATGGAGCAGGCGCCGGCGGCCTCCTTGAGCGTGCGCCCTTCGACGTACTCCATGACGATGAAGCTGTAACGCTCGCCGTCGCGTTCGACTTCGTCAATCTCGTAAATCGTGACGATGTTTGGATGATTGAGGGCGGACGAGGCTTGGGCCTCGCGCAGGAAACGCGTCCGCGCCTGCGCGGTGTGATCGCCGTCGTCGAGCATCATCTTCAGCGCGACAGGACGATGCAGGCGTGTGTCTTCAGCCTGATAAACTTCGCCCATCCCGCCCGAACCAAGGCGCTTGATGATGCGGTAATGAGAAATAGTCTCGCCGATCATATGTGTGGTCGTGTGAAATTATGCAAACGAACCGCCTGTCCTTGAAGTTTCATTCTGCGCTACGGTCGGAGATTTTTCTAGTCGGCGGACAAATAAGATAAGATCGAATGAGAGCGAACGCGTGTCAGTTGACTTACAATAGATCAATGGTTTGAATGCGCATGGCCATTAGCCCAACCGTGAGGCCAATGGCGTTAGGGAAAAGAGAGTACGGAAAAGACGGAAATAACGGAACAAACGGAAGAAGAAGAACTAAAAATTGTCCGAAGATTTCCGTTTGTTCCGTTATTCCCGTCTTTTCCGTACTCTCTCCCCGCTGTCTTGACGCTCACCGCCACAGCTTTCGAGCGCAATTGAATGATTGGCGCCATGAACAACTTTTTTGACAAGGCCCTCCGCTTTTCGGCCACGTTGCGCGACGCGGCGGTGGCCACGCTCTATCCCAGCGGCTGCCGCGTCTGCGGCAGCGTGATCGAATCCTGGCGCGACGGCGCGGCCTGCGCAAAATGCTGGTGGGAGATCGAACAGAAAAGCCTGACCGGGGATTTCTGCGCGAAGTGTTGGACACCGTTGCGACCACTCCCATCAAGCGCCCCATCACGCATTGAGGCTGTCGATCGGCGGTGTGGGTGGTGCGATCAATTCGCCTTCGGTGTTGTTCGCGCCTGCGGGCCTTACGAGGGGGCGCTGCGCGAGACCGTTCTGCGCTTAAAACTGCACCCGCACATCCCCGCGCGTTTGCGGGACGCGCTGCGGCGGACTTTCGCCGCATTGCCCGAATCTCATCCGGTCGAATCAATCATTCCCGTGCCGCTGCACCCCGACAGGCGCGCCGAGCGCGGTTTCAATCAGGCCGAGGTCATTGCGCGCGAGTTGGCTTCGTTGTCAGGCTTGCGAGTGGATTTGACGGCCGTGGTCCGCGTCAAAAAGACCGAACGGCATCGCGCCGGGATGGGCGCGAGGGAACGCGCCCGCTCGCTGGAGAAAGCGTTTCACGTCCGGGCGCCTCGTCTGGTTGAAGGCCGCGTCGCGCTGGTCGTTGACGACGTGATAACCACAGGCAGCACGGCGGGCGAAATCGCCGACACTCTGCTCAACGGCGGCGCGAGAGCCGTCAACGTTCTGACTTTGGCGAGAGCTATGAATGAATTCATTCAATAATCACTTGCTCAAGCGACTCGCGGCTGATTAACATGCGGCTCGTCCAAAAATTTCTGACGCCGAAGGCTCCTGGCGCTGAAAACTTCTGGCAATAAACTAAAACGCCCCGCAGACGAAACGGTTTTGATAGGCTATATTTGTAGCCTGCTCCGCGCAATTTAACCTGAAGCTGAAAATACCAATACGGTGGAAACGGTCAAATTATAAGCTATGAAGCTGCCCTCAATTTTCAATCTGATGACCGATGATCTGGCGGTTGATCTCGGGACTTCGCGCACGCGAGTCTTCGCCCGCGGACGGGGCATTGTGGTCAATGAACCATCGCTGCTGGCATACGACTCCCCTACGCGCGAAGTCGTCGCCGTCGGTCTGGAAGCGCTCGAGCTGGAAGGGCGGGCTTCTGAAGACATACAAATCATCAGTCCACTGCAAGACGGCGTGGTGGCCGACTCGACCTTCGCGGGCAAACTGCTCGAGTTCTACATCCGCAAAGCCCGCGACGGCCGC
>Ga0187894_10001266_pt1 | contig 32770 bp, 30 predicted proteins | sample GBC1701081metaG_FD_136650 | JGI IMG/M metagenome (GOLD analysis project Ga0187894, IMG submission 136650) | White microbial mat communities from a lava cave in the Kipuka Kanohina Cave System on the Island of Hawaii, USA - GBC170108-1 metaG ...
CTCATGCGTCTGTCCGCCGCGGTCCACCGCCCGCACGACCCGATCCCTCAGGTCTTCCGAATACGCTTTCATCTCCATTCATCGGCCAACGATAAGGCTATGCTCAATCGTGAAATGCTCTAATTCCGGCGGAAGTTGAGCCGTTATTCGATCTCCACGCGCCCCCTGCCCGGCAGGCCGGGATCGACAATTCCGCCCGTTTGCGGGTCGATCGTTGCGCCGGAGCCCGTGGTTTGAATTCGAATCACGAGCGTGCCGGCGGCGCAGTCCAGTCCATCCTCCTGCGGCCGAATCTCGCGCTGCAGCGTCACGGCTCCGGCATCACCGAATTCCGAAGTCTGGCCTGCTCCAACTCCCTCCAGAACGATGTTTCCGAAGAGCACCCCCTCCGGGAAGGAAGTTCCATCCGGGCTGCGTTGCACGCCGGTGAAACCAAAGACCAGCATCGTCGGGTCATAGTGAAGCTCGTCGAGCAGCGGATTCTCCAGCGGCGGCGATACGGCACTGAGAGTGATTCGCGCGCCGCAGGGAGCCGTCGTCATCACGGTTTCGCCCGCCGCGACATCCCGCACGACACTGCCCGCGAAGATAAGTCCGCCCGTGTCCGCCAGACGATTGGCCAGCGGAATGAACGCTGACGAAATCGATTGCAGCAGGTCCGCCAGACCGGATTGTCGGGCGACCGCGGAAATCCCGACTCGCGCGGGCGATTGCGTCTCGTTGATGATTCGCACATTGACGGGCGGGACGGGCGATAGGCCGGGAATGACGTCACATCCGGTCAGGCCGATCGCACAGAGAAGCAGCAATCCCGGCGGACCGGTGTGACGGGTCGCGCTCATGCGCTGCATCGCCATCCTCCCCGGTGTCGAGCGACCCGGTCAGCGATTCTCATACATCGACGAATAGTAATTCTTGTACGCGCCGCTGGTGACCCGGTCGAGCCAGGCCTGCTGCGCCATGTACCACTCGATCGTCCGGGCCAGCCCCTGCTCGAAGGTGACCGAAGGTTTCCATCCCAGCTCCGACATGATCCGCTTCGCGTCGATGGCGTAGCGGCGGTCGTGGCCGGGGCGATCCTTGACGTAGGTGATGAGCGATTCCGGCTTGCCGATCGCCTTCAGGATCGAGCGGACCACCTCGAGATTGGTCTTTTCGTTGTTGCCGCCGATGTTGTAAACGTTGCCGATTTGGCCGCGCGTCAGAACCCCCCAGAGCGCCGTGCAGTGGTCGATCACGTAGAGCCAGTCGCGCACGTTCAGGCCGTCGCCGTAGACCGGCAGCGGCTTGTCGTGCCGCGCGTTGTTGATCATCAGCGGGATCATCTTCTCTGGAAACTGGTAGGGGCCGTAATTGTTCGAGCAGCGCGTAATCAGCGTCGGCAGCCCGAAGGTGTGAAAGTAGGCAGAGACGAGATGATCGGCCGCGGCCTTGCTGGAGCTGTAGGGGGAGTGCGGATCGAGCGGCGTGCGCTCGGTGAAGAATCCGGTCGCGCCGAGAGAACCGTAGACCTCGTCCGTGCCGACCTGAAGAAATCGAAAACCATCGCTCCTCGTCGTACGCCGGGCGCAATATTCCTTCGCTGCGTGCAACAGCGAGAGCGTTCCCGCGACATTCGTCTGCACGAAGATCGCCGGTCCGACGATGGAGCGATCCACGTGGCTCTCGGCGGCAAAATGCACGACGCCGTCGATGGCGTGCTCATCGAGGAGCCGGCTCACCAGCGCGAAATCGGCAATGTCGCCCTTGACGAAGACATGCCGCGGATGGTCGCGATATTCCGCCAGATTCTCGAGATTTCCCGCATACGTCAGCACGTCGAGATTGATGACGCGCGTCGGCGCATGGGTGTCGAGCACGTGCCGGATGAAGTTCGCGCCGATGAATCCCGCCCCGCCGGTCACGAGGAGCGAGCGGGGTTGGAACGTCGCCTCATTCATGCCGGGATTCTACAGCCGGTTCCTCTTCCGCGCCGAGCGCCAGGCCGTTCCGCGGCACCCGCACCGAAATGGGGCGTTTGTACCACTTGCCGCTTTCCAGCTTGACCTGCGCCATCACTTCGAACACGCCTTCCTTTTCATATTCGTGCAGGACGGCGGTGCCGCGTTCCTCGGTGCCGTCGCCGAAGTTCCAGAGCGCGTCGGTCGCGGCGGGGATGGACTTGATCGTCAGCCGTATGGCCCGCGGCCGGCGATAGTCGGGAGCGACGGCGTTGAGCCGGATCCAGGGGCGGTTACGGGCGACCTCGCTGAAATAGTCCCACGCCATCGACGCCGGGAGCCGGCGGTGTGACCCGGGGATGCCCATCTCGTCGACGTGCATCCCGTGGTCGCGGAGCCACTCGATCGCCGCGCGGGTCTGATCCTTCACGAAATCCATCGTGCCGTAGTAGATGTAGACAGGCTGCCACCGGTCGAGGCGCGACGTCGCCTCGGTCATGTAGCGGGCGTCAAAGTTGCCCTGCCGCACCGCCAGCGCGCGGAAGATCTCGGGATGTCGCAGGCCGGTATGCAGTACGGCATAGCCGCCCGCCGACCAGCCGGTGAGAAAGATGCGTTCCTCGGCCACCTGGTAAGCCGCCCGGATGGCGGCGACGCAGCCGAGGATCGTGCGCTCGTCGGTGCGCTGATATTTGAGTTGGACGTCCGCCGGCGGGGGGATGTCGCCGCGGACGCCTTCGAGTTCCGGCGCGGCGACGATAATGCCGTGGCGCTCCGCGAACGCGGCCCACTCCTTAATCTCGTACCAGGCGGTGTCGTAGGGATTGGTTCCGTGACAGAGCACCACGAACGGCCAGGGGCGGTCGGGTTTGTATTTCGACGGGACATAGAGGTAATAGCGGGCGCGCGTCTCGCGGACGACCTCCTCGCGCACCGGCGCGTCGTCAGGCAGCTCGGAGGTGACCGGGCAGCCTGCGGAGAAGGGGAGGATCGCAAGCGCCAGCGCGGAGAGCACGATGCGGTGCGGGGCAATGGTGCGCGCGGGCGCGCGTGGGTGTGGCGTCATGGCGGAGAGTCTATCGTGCCTGGGGCAGGCCTCGGAACCGCGACCGGCAGGGAGCGGTTCGGATTCCGGCGCGATTGAACAACCTACGCCAGCGGCCGCCCCTGCATGTCCGCCGGGATCTCCTGCCGCATCATCTTCAGCACCGTAGGGGACACGTCATACAGCGTCGGTCCGTCGACGCGGCCGCGCTTCGGCAGCGAGGGATGAGAGATGATGTACATCCCCTGCTGCGCGTGGTTGGCGTCGTCCGGTCCGGTGTCGTTTTCGAAGGTGTAGATCGTCGGATTCCCGATCGTCCCGACGCTGCGCCAGTGCAGGTCGCCGAAGATGACGATCAGGTCCGGCCCGACCCGGTTGACCTTGCGGTAAACCTTTTCCGGCCGGTAGACCTTCGTGCCGATCTGCTTGCCGTGATGGTCGGGGAGCTTCTCGAGCTTGCCGATCAGCTCGTCGCGCAGCGCCTCGTACTGCTCCGGCGGCACGATGCCGTTCGGCTCGCGCCCTTTGACGTTGATGAAACAGCGGCCGTAGTAGCCGCCGTCGCCCCAGACGCGGGTCTTGTTCCAGTCGATCAGCTTGTAGTCGAACTTGGTCGTCTCTTTCACGGGCTGATTGAGCACGAGGTAGCCCTCGTTGATCAGCCAGTCGTTGAAGCAGATGCCGCCATCCATGCGCTTGGCGCCATGGTCGCTGACGACCATCACCAGCGTCTTGTTCAGGTCGAGGTCGCTGAGCAGCCCGCCGATCAGTCCGTCCAGGTGGAGGTAGTAGTCGTGGATCGCGTTCTGGAGCGAGTTGCCCGGCTCGTGCCGGTGGTGTCCGGGGTCCATGTTCTGCCAGAAGCCGTGATGGATGCGGTCGGTGCCCATCTCGACCATCCAGAGCAGGTCCCACGGCTCGCTCTTGACGAGGTGGCGCACCAGCTTGAAACGCTTGTCGGTCATCTCGTAAATCTGGCCGAGCAGCCAGTTCTTGTCGTCGGTGCGGAATCCCTTCACGTCCACCATGTATTCGCCGACGAGTTTCTTGATGTCGTTCTTGAACTCCGGCGGATGAGTGAACTGCTTCAAGGGGTCGTCGCTGCTGTAGGCGTCGTTGGAATTCGGCGTCAGGAAGCAGGTGACCATCTTGCCGTTGATCGGCCGCATGATCGGGAACGTGCCCGGCACGCCGATCACGATGCAACGCTTGCCCCGGTCGCTCAGAATCTCCCATAGACGCGGCTCTTTCACCGCGGTGGACATCGCGATCGACAGGCCGTCGTAGGTGTGGTCCTTTCGGTTGCGGAACCCGTAGATGCCCAATACCCCAGGGTCCTTGCTGGAGGCCATGCAGGACCAGGCGGGCACGGTGATCGGCGGCATGCAGCTCGTCAGTTGCCCGTAGGTTCCCGATTCGCAGAGCTTCCGCAGGTAGGGCAGCTCCTTGTACCAGCGTTCGAAGACGAGCGACGGCTCGAAGCAGTCCAGGCCGATGATGGCGACTTTCTCTATGGCGCTCACGCGCAAGGCTCCCCAAAAAATGGGCCGCGGCAGGCGTTCGCGCAACGCCGAGGCCCGCAGTGTGACGAAACGAATAGTTTACAGGGTGCATCCCGCCGCGTCAGGATGCGGCGGGGCGGCACCCAGCCATGCCATCCTTCATGCTGGCGCCGGCTCAAAGGCCCTGCGCCGCTCCCATGACCTTGCACGGTCCGATTGCCCTGCGCAGTCGGATTCGTCACCATAAGGGGAGAATCGGCCGCCGGACGGGGGCCGGGAGGATGGTGCATGAAAGGTGTCGTTCTGGCCGGCGGGACCGGCTCGCGGATGCTGCCGCTGACCAAGGTGACCAACAAGCACCTTCTGCCGGTCGGCCGCAAGCCCATGATCTACTACCCGATCGAGAAGCTGCGCGACTCGGGCAACAAGGAAATTCTCGTCGTCACCGGCGTCGAGCACATGGGCGACGTGGTCGGCCTGCTGGGCAGCGGGCGCGAGTTCGGCGTGAACCTGACCTACCGCGTGCAGGACCAGGCGGGCGGCATCGCGCAGGCATTGGCCCTGGCGGAGAATTTCGCGGGGGGCGACAAGCTCTGCGTGATCCTCGGCGACAACATGTTCGAGGATTCGCTGGCCCGTTTCGCGGAGAAATTCCGCGAGCAGGCCCGCGGTGCGCAGGTGCTGCTGAAGGAGGTCACCGACCCGGAGCGATTCGGCGTGGCCGAGGTGAAGGATGGCAAGGTGCTGGGAATCGAGGAGAAGCCCAAGACGCCGCGCAGTCACCTCGCCGTGACGGGCATCTATTTCTACGACAACCAGGTCTTCGACATCATCCGCATGCAGCGTCCCTCGGCGCGCGGCGAGATGGAGATCACCGACGTCAACAACGAATACCTGAAGCGCAGCCAGTTGTCGTTCGACACCTTTTCCGGCTGGTGGTCCGACGCCGGAACCTTCGAGAGCTGGGGCCGCGTGCAGCAGCTCGTGGATGAGTGCCCGCCGAAGTAGCCGCGCGGCTCATCGCGCTGGCATTCGCCCTGTTGCCTACTTCACGCGGCGGGGCCTCTATTGCACTCCCGCCCGGCGCCGCCGCAACGCGCACATGCCCAGTGCGGCCAGCGCCAGCGTGGCGGGCTCCGGAACCGGCTCGGCGTAGATGAAATCGTCCATCACGACCACGTCGTCGCTCGGATTGCCGAGCACGCCGTTGGAGACGATCGTATTGACGCCGGAGGTGATGCGGACGCGGAAGATCTGCTCGCCGGCGTCGGCCATGGCGCCCACGAAGCTCAGCCCCTGGTTGTCCGTCGCCAGGATGTTGCGCGAATAGAGCAGGTCATTCATCTGGTTGTAGAACTCGATCTTAGAGAGATTGGCGACTTCCACGTCGGTGAAGATCGCTCCGAAGGCGCTGGTGGTGGCCGGAGTGTTCGTGCCGGGAACGAAGAATGACACGTCGGTGATGTTGCTGTTGACCGCCGTGAAGAGTTTCTGGGCGCTGAACGTCGCGAAATCATTCGGGAAGCCGAACAGCGGCGCCGTGGCGCCCCCGGCATTGGCGCTCACCAGGAAGCCCGTGCCCGGCGTGCTGAACACGACGCCCCGCGGCGATGTGGTGTTGAAGAAGTTGGCAGAGAAGGCGTTCGAGTCGGATTGGGCGGCGGGAACGCCGTCCCAGTTGATCTCTCGCCGCACGCCGCCGAACGAGCCGTTGGCGCCGGCCACAGCACCACCGCCGACCGCCGCGCGGAACGCGTCGCGCGTGGGCGTAATGGCCGCGGCATTGGCTCCGGCAACCTCAAAAGTGGCGAATCCTGCCCGGGCGGCGTCAGTGCCGGCCGCGCTGAGCATAACGCCTAAGAACAGTTCCAGGCGAAACTTAGAGATAGTCGGGGCGGGGCGCATCGGTCTCCTCTCCTTACAATGTTGAAAGCGTCGCCGAGAGGCGACTCTTGGTTCTATGCAGGGAGGGTCCGAAAAATCGAGTGGCTGCCTCGAGATTTTTCCCGCGCAGGAATCTACTTACATCGCAGCCGTTCCGAATATTACCCCTGGGCAGCCCGCTTCGCCGGGTCGCGGATGCTGATCAGCTCGAAGCGGTCCCGCGTGCGCGAGTACTCGTGACCGCCCATGCGGGCCACGGCCTGTAGCCGGTCGGCGTCGATGAGCCCCTGGTCATTCAGGATCGTGTCGTCGATATGCAGCACCAGCACGTCGCCGAAGACCACCTGCCCCGCCCCCGGCTCATGCCCGAGCGAGATGATCTGGCGCACGCGGCACTCGATGTTGATCGGCGATTCCTTTACCAGATGGGCGCGGACGACTTTGGCAGGCAGCGGCGTCAGGCCGGCCGCTTCAAACTCGCTGACGTCGTGCGGATACTCGGTGCTGGTCTCATTCATGGCGCGGGCGTTGGATTCGGTCACGGTGGCGACGACGAACTCGCCCGTCTCGCGAACATTGCGCAGCGTGTCCTTGGCCTCACCGCGAGAGTTGAGCGCGGGACTGAAAAGCACCACCGGCGGATTGGCCGACACCATGTTGTAAAAGGAGAAGGGGGCCAGGTTCGGCTTTCCGTCGCGGCTGAGCGTCGAGGCCCAGGCAATCGGCCGCGGCTGCACGAAGCCCAGGTAGAGCCGGTGCAGGTCGCGCCACGTTTTGTCGGTCTGTGTGAGTTCGATGACCATGCGCAAAGGATAGCGGCTGTTTCGGCGGAGGAATCCGCCGGATTTCGGGGGCGTTGCCGGGTTTGCGGGGGGCCGTTATGATGGGCCGCATCGAATGGGTTATTTGAGGTTTCGGTTCGGGTCGGACGAGGGTTGGCCATGCATTATCCACGCAAGCTCAGCAAACGAAAGCGCATCCGCAAGCAGGGATTTCTCTCGCGGATGCGGACGCCCACCGGACGGCGGGTGCTCTCCCGCAAGCGCCGCATCGGTCGCCGCATCGGACTTCGCTAGCAGACTGCCACTCATCAAGATAAAAAGGGCAGGACCGGAACGAGAGCGGTGCCGCGCGCCAAAGGTGCGCGCCCGCTCGGTCAGCTCTTCGGCGGCTCCGGCAGCGGCGACGGGAACCCCCATTCGCCGAAGAGCGGCATCGGGTCGGTCAGTCCCAGCGGCCGCGGCAGCGCGAACATCTCGCCATATTCATATCCCGACAGGCCGCCTTCATATCCCGCTACCGATCGCAGGTAATGCTCGAGCCGGTTCCCGCGCACCTCGTTGAATTGCGAGCGATAGCAGCGGACGGCCTCGATCTTCTGCTCGATGGTGTCGCCGATGTCGATCACGAAGGAGCAGGGCCAGAGCAGGTTTTCGCCGACGCGATGCATGGGGCGATACCAGAGATGCTCGACGCGGTGGGGAGTCGTTCCGCCGAAGCGGTCATCCCACTTGGTGAGCTGCGAGTAGAAGCGCGACGCCTCCGTCAGCAGCTGTGCCTGCCAGTGGTCGGGCGATGCCGCGACGGTGCGTCCGGCCATGCTGACCACGATGCGCGGCCGGTAGCGACGGATCACGGTGGCCAGCGCATACCGGGCCGTGGGGCCATCCATCAATTCGCGGTTGGTGAGCGGCAGCGTCTCGCAGACCGTCGCGCCCAGGACTTTGGCCGCGGCGGCGCACTCGGCGGCGCGCGTCTCCGGCGTGCCGCGCGGCGTGGGTTCGCCGTTGGTCATGTGGATCATGCCGACGCGGTAACCCAGGCGGACCAGCTTGGCGATCGTTCCGCCGGAACCGATTTCGAGATCGTCGGGATGCGGCGCCGTGAAAATGATGTCGAGGTTGTCTGCCACCGGGTCTGCTCCCTCTGGATGCGGCATTCCCGCCGCGCCGGGGGCATCATAGGAGTGCATCACGGAGGCGGACAACGTTGCGTCTCACCCGGGGCCGGCGCCCAGCCGATCGCGATCGGCGGTTGCCGCGGCCTGCCGGACGCCGTAGACTCGAAATCGTGATGTGCGCCGAACATTCGATTCGACCCAAGGATGCGCCTTGGGGGATGGCGCGCCCGGTCCTGCTCCCGGCGATGCTGGCCCTGACGATGCTGACCGGCTGTCCGCAGCCCGATTCGCGTCCCGTCGCGCCGAGCGAGATCGAAAACGCCGACGCCGCCCGCCGGGCCCTGGCCGTGCGTCAGGCCGCCGTTCGGAACGACGCGGAGGCCGTGCCGCTGCTGGTGGACCGGCTTGAGGATGAGGATTCGAGCGTGCGTTTCTACGCCATTCTGGCGCTCGAGCGGCTGACTGGTGATCGCATGGGATACGTGTACTATAGACCTCCGGAGCGGCAGAAGGAGGCGATCGAGCGATGGCGGCAGTTTGCCCGTGCCCGGGGGGCGGCAACGCAGCCGACCTTCGCCGCGATGGATACCGCGTCCCTACAACCCCCGCCCGCGTCCCAACCATGACTCATCCGGCCGACGACGCGAACCATTTTGCAGGATCCTGCGGCGTGATCGAATTGACGATCCGCAGCAATCCCACCTCGCTGCCGGTCGTGCGCGCCGCGGCGGAGCGGATCGCGACGGCGGAAGGATTTGATGAGACGCAGGCTCGCAGCCTGACCTGGGCGCTGGACGAGGCGCTGACGAATGTGATTCGCCACGGTTATGACAATCGCACCGATCAGCCGATTCAGTTGAAGCTTGAGCCGGTGCGTCACGCCGACGGGCGGCCGGGATTGTGCATCACGGTGCGCGATTTCGGGCGGCAGGTCGATCCGGCGATGATTCGCGGCCGCGAACTGGATGACGTGCGGCCGGGGGGACTGGGCGTGCATGTGATCAAATCCGTGATGGATGAAGTGGAATATCAGCAGGGGGGCGAGGGAGGCATGGTGCTGAGGATGGTGAAATACCTCGCGGCCGTGCAGGCGAAATAAATTCCGAACAGCGGTTGCATGTGGTCTGCTGCCGTGTGACGATGATAGGTCTAGGATCACAGCGCCTTCGGCCGGGTGCAGGGCCGGAGCCCGACGAGACAACGCGATTTATGGCGGACGGCGATAAAAATCTGGTGCGGGAGATCCGCGACGTCGATGGCGGCAAGCTGGTGCTGCTGGGCGGCGAAATCGACATGCGCCAGGCCCCCGCGCTGCGCGAGGCGCTGACGGGCGTGGTGGCCGGCCGTCCGCGCAAGCTGATCTTGGGTCTGGCGGACGTCACCTACATCGATTCGACCGGGCTGGGGACGCTGGTCTATTTCCTGCGGCAGGTGACGGCCTACAAGGGCAAAATGGCGCTCTTCGGCCTGACGCCGATGGTGCGCGGCGTGTTCGAAATCACAAAGCTGCTGAACGTCTTTAGCGTGCACGAAACGCTGGAGGACGCGGTCAAGGCGTAGCGGCCCTGTTCGGCTCCCCTTTTGGTTTCAGCAATTCAAGCTTCGGTTTCAGCATCGTGTCGAAGGCCGTGTCGATTGGCCGGTAGAGTTTGTCAAGATCGCCACGGATCCGCTCGAGTTCGCGGCGGGCAGTCTCATCTTCCGTCCGTTCTAAGGCAACTTGTTCGCGTCGCAGGCGCTGGAAGTCATCCCGCTTTTCATCCAGGTAACGATAGGCTGGTTTCTGGCAGGATTTGAGCAGTTCCCATGCCTTGTCGCATTCACGGCGGGGGAGTTTGTGAACCTGGATGAACCGCCGGACATATTCCTCCCACAACCGGGGCGTACGCCGAACCTCTTCTATCGATGGTCCCAGTCCCTGACGTTTTTTGGGAGTCAGTCCGGGCGCCTCCCCGCGTTCGTGGCGGTTCACCAGATCCAAGAACCGCGAGTTGTCAATCTGCCCGTCTTTGCGCCTTTGGATGAATGTCTGGATATCAATGCAACCGGATCCATCCCACATGCTCGGGCCGGAAGAGTCTCCTTCATGTGAGACATTGATTCCGGGAAAGAGTCCAAGATCATTGGGGGTAAGTCGGGTCGAATGCGCAGGATGATCGAATGAAGCGGAAGTAACGGTGTAGGTCGCGTATAAGGTTCCATTCAATGTGTACGTGGAGCGCGCCGGAAACCAGTAGTTTCCAGTCTGTTCATATTCATTTCTCACTTCTGCAATGACGACACCCTGGGCCATTCTTGTGACGCGAAGCGGTGCGAATGTTTTTGCAGGATCGAGTTCCCAAATGACGCTGCCCCCATCTTCTGTTTTTCCTGTCACGCGGCACAGGTCGCCTTGCTTCGTGATCTCATACTCGAGCACATCGGGTGGGTCGCATTCGCCGGGAGCGCAAAGGGTCTGTGGAATCGGAAACATACCGAGCGTTCGGATATCCATCATCGGGCGAAAAAGTGTGCGGTCCGGAATTTGGTGCGCAATCAGGCCTTCCTCGCGATAATGCCATTGTGATCCTGCAAGGAGTGCGTCAGAAACATATGAATAGGAGTAGGGCTTGCCGGGTTGGATCTCCTCCTGCAACCCGTCGTCATTGCCATAGTCAGTCACGACCTGGTCGTCGCCCGCCATGCGGTAATTCATGACGTGCCTCCGGCCGTTCGATTCCATGCGGAGATAGATGTCGGCCGTATGCGGCAGGCGCCGTGCGGCTTCCATCAACGCAAGCGCTTCCGGTTTGTTGCCGGATGCCTGAGCTGCAACGACGAAAACGTGAACAACGCAGGCAGCCGCTGCAAGAGCTTGATGGAAACGCATGCAACCTCCGTCAGTCACGCAACTGGAACTCTTGATCTATCGGCGTCAGAGGGCATTTCCGCATTCCCGTCCGGTATAGGCAAATGTGGGACTCATCGTTGGAGTACCAATAATTCCCTCCGTGCAGGAAAAAAACATGCAAACGGACAAGTATATGAGACGGTGCAATCATCCAGCGTTGAGACAACTTCCGGGCCGGAATTCGGGGTTGCGATCAGCAGAAAATTGCCCCAGTATGACCAGAGAGAGTTATCTGGTTCACAAAAAGGAGCGTGACATTCACATGGAATGTGCAGAACGCCGCCGCAGTAGACAGGTTGGATATGCCCGCATTGGAAGGCTTCGCTCTTGGTTACCGACATGTTCAGAAGATAAACACAAAATACTGCAATCGAGAACCGTCGCTTCATCGAAATAACTCCTTGTTTTTGAAGCAGGCATAGAGTACCCCCCCCCCGATACCTGTCAACTGTGCATGTCGTAGGGTGAATCGAGTCGTGAAATCCGCTGCGAATTATTGAGAGAAACAGCTACATTGAGCATTGTGCCCCGCCTGCTTGCGAAGCAAACTGGTGGGGCACGATGAATTGCTCCGAACACATCTCCGGCCACTTTTCCCGGCACGTTGTATCAGAATGGTATCTATCAGAGCACGTGGCGCAAGCCAGTGTCCTCCGCGGTTCCGAACTGGCTTATCAGCAGATGAATGATTCGATCTTTGAGACACCGACCAAGACTTCCCCGGAGAAAACGACACTCCGCACCCTTCCGCGCCATTGCGGATGACGTGATCGTTCTGCCCCGAGCGGTAAAATTCAGCTAATTCAGGATATTTCAGCTTATTTCAACATGGGCAGCGCTGAAACGGAGTCCCTTTTCGCCCCGCGCTTATCTGTCTTTGCCTCGAGCCTGTTGAGACTCCCCCCTCTCCCGGTGGGAGATTGAGGGCGACCGATTCGGGAGCCCGATGCGGGGGTGAGGGTGAAGAATTCCGCGCCGTATGGGTGGGGCCGGCTTTCATGCAGGTCACCTGGTTTGAATGCAGTACGCGCCCGGGACGCATCCTCACCGACGTTGCGCCGATCGCCCCGTCAGGAAAAGCAATAACTGTTCGCCGATTCTCAGCGGTCGCTGGGTGGGAATCACGATGGCCGGCGCGCGGGGGACGGGGATCACCTTCCGCGCCGCTTGGCGCACGGGACGCGGAACGCGCTGCGCCGCGGCGACGAAGCCGTCGAGATCCTGAAAGTCCCACTCCTCCGCCGCGGCCGGCCGCCTGCACTCATCCAGCATCGTCAGGCCGAATGCCCGGATCACGCCGCGCGCGGCGAAGCGGTCGCAGCGCCCCTCCTTCTGGCGGACGTTGCGGCGGGCCTTGCGAATGAGCCAGTGATACAGCTCATGCAGAAAAATGAAGGTCGCGAGCTGGTAGGGGTCGCGCAGCTCCAGCACGTAGAGCGGCCGCCACCAGCCGCGGCGCGTCGTGCGCGGCCGCGCGACGTGCGTGCGCAGACGGTAGGGATAGCGCACGCGCCGGCCGACGTTCACGTGGATGCGGCCGGTACGGTAGAAGCAGACGCCGGAGAATGGGGTCGATCGCGTGTAGCGCACGCGCACGTCCAGCCCGTCGAGCGGCCACGGGGCGGCGCAGCGGCGGAATAGCGCTTCGAGCCGCGCCGAATCAAGCTGCGTGCTGTTGCGGAACTGCATCCGGCCTCCCTGCCGCGTGAGTTCTGGCGCGCGGCTCACGTCGCTGGATTCCCGCTTTCGCGGGAATGACGCAGAGGCGCCTCCATGCCGACTCTCTGACGCGATCCGCGCCCGCAGCTCAATCGCGTTATCAGTTCAATCGCCCCCTCAGCTCAATCCCGCCCGCACGAGATCCTGCAGCCGCACGATGCCCAGCGGCACCCGGTCCGACTCCGCCACCACCAGCGAGGTGATCACCGCCTCCCGCATGATGCGCAGACATTCGATCGCCAGCGTGTCGGGCGGAATCGTCGAGATCGGCACGGGCGGATCGTCCGGGTCGCGCCGGCTGAGCCGCCACGCGTCGCGCGCCCCCAGGCCGCTCGGCTCGGCGTGCCGCTGGAGCAGCCGGCGCAGGTCGCCGTCGGTGAAGACCCCCATGAGCGTGCCGTTCGGCTCGACGATGCAGACCATGCCGCAATGGGTCCGCGCGATCTCGATGATGAGATCCTTGAACCGCGCTTCGGCGGCGACGCGCGGCAGCTCGGCGCCGCCATGCATCACGTCGGAGGCCCGCAGCAGCAGGCGCTTGCCCAGGCTTCCCTCGGGGTGATATCGGGCGAACTGCTCGGCCTTGAACCCGCGCGCGTCGAGCACCGCCATGGCGAGCGCGTCGCCGACCGCCAGCATCAGCGCCGCGCTGGTCGTCGGCGCGAGCGCCAGCGGCCCCGCCTCCGGCAGCGCCGGAATCGGGATGACGAGGTCGGCCAGTTCCGCCAGCGGGGAGGGAGTCGGTTCGCAGACGGCCAGCACGTCGCCGCCGATGCGCTTGAAGTGGCCGACGAATCGCGCGAGTTCTTCGGTATGGCCGCTCTTGCTGAATGCCAGCAGCAGGTCGCCGCGCTGCACGACCCCCAGGTCGCCGTGCAGCCCTTCGACGGGATGGAGGAATCGCGCGTTCGTCCCGGTGCTGGCGAGCGTGGCGGCGACTTTCTGTGCGATCAGTCCCGACTTGCCCAGGCCGGTGACGATGAGCTGCCCGCTCGACCGGGCGACGCGCGCGACGGCATCGACGAAGCGTTCGCCAAGCCCGTCGGCCAGCGCCGCCAGCGCCGCCGACTCGTCGCGAATGACGCGACGGGCCAGCTCCAGCGTGCGGCCACGATCGATCGAGGGGTCGGACATTCGGTGGCTGCTCCAGCGCTCCCGTCCCGCGCGATCCGCGAGGCGATCGGACATGCGGACGGCGCGGTGCGACTATCTTGGCGGGTTCCCGCGGGAATGAAAAGTCCGGGCCGCCCGCCGGTTCAGCCGACAGCCTGCACGGCGCGGCGCGGCATGCGGGGAGCGCGAGTCCGCCGCGCGCGGTTTTTTTCGGCCGTGGGCCTGGGGTTGAGCACCCATTCCAGCGCGCGCGGGCGATGCCGGCGCAGATACTCGAGGTAATCCTGCTCGGTGCGGAAATAATGAATGAATGGATCGCCTTCGCCGTATCGCTCGCACTGATCGACGGTGTAGTCGGAGCAGACGCGCGGCCGGGATTCGTACGCGCCGCAGCGCCAGCCATCCAGATGGCGGCAGGCGGTATGAAACTCGACGTGCCATCCGTCGTCGTCGATGAAGACGAACACGTTTTCATGCAGCAGAAACCAGCGGATCTCGTCGAAGTCCAGCCGCCCGCGGGGCGTGGCGAGCTTCACCGTCACATACCGGCAGCAGTGACCGCAGTCACGGCAGGGGTCGCGGTCGTTCGGATCGAGCGGACGTCGGTTCTTGAGCAGGAGCGGAAGCGTTATGTGAGACATGGACGTTTCTCGTGGAACATTCGAGGCGGTGTCAGAAGGTCGTCCCCAGCGCGAAGCTGAAGACGCGCGTGTCGTCTTCGTCCTCCTTCGAGACCGGCCAGGCAAAGTCGAAGGTCAGCGGGACGGGGCCGAAGAAGTTGATGTAGAGCCGCGCGCCCAGGCCGACCGCCGCGCGCCAGCGGTTGATCTCGACGCTCTCCTCGACCGTGCCCATGTCGAGGAAGGCCACGCCGCGCAGCGTCTTGCCGATGAGCGGGAAGGAGTATTCGGCGTTGGCGAGCAACTGGAATTCGCCGCCCACCCGGTCGTTGTCGCGGAAGCCGGCTCGCGGCGAGACGCCGCGGAAATCGAAGCCGCGGATCGATCCGATGCCGCCGCCGTAGAATTTTTCGAAGACCGGCGCGTCACCGATGATGTTGCCAACATTGCCCGTCAGGGCCAGCACGTGCTTGCGGTCCAGCGAATCGGCGTAGAGCGTGAAGAACTGCGAAAAGTCAACGCCTGTCTTGGCAAAGGTGAACGCGCCGCCCAGCGCGCCATACTGCTCCCACGAGAGCGTCAGCCGGTTGCCGCGCGTCGGCAGGAAGAGGCTGTCCGACGTGTTTCGCACCAGGCTGCCCTTGACCGACGTCAGGATGTGCGAGCCGTCGTCGTCCCGAATCTCCTGAGCGGTGAGAAAATCGGTGTCGCTGAGATCGACGCCTTCGACGCGGAAGGTCGCGCCGGCCGCCCAGTCGCGCAGCAGCCCCTCCCGGAAACGATGGTCGATGCCGGTCGTCAGACCGAGTCGCTGGAGGTCATATTCGTCGTAATCGCGCTCGAAGAAGTAACCGCCCAGGTTGTATCCGATGGGCTGATCGAGCAGATAAGGCTCGCGAAAATCGACGCGGAAGCGGTTGACCTCGGTTCCCGGTTCGAGATTCAGCCGCAGCGTCTGGCCGGCTCCGCGGAACGCCTTGCCGCGGAAGAACTCGTTGAAGTCGCGCGGCCAGTCGAAGATGTCGAAGTTGCGGTTCTCGACCGTGATGTTGCCGACCAGCCCGCTGTTGCTGGTGACGCCGACGCCGAAGAGCAGTTGCGTCGTGTCCATTTCCGTGACTTCCGTCAGCGCGTCGCGGACGCCGGGCTCTTCGCCGATGGGAGTGATGCGGGCCTCTGAGAAGAGACGCGATTCGCGCAGGCGCCCTTCGGCCTTCACCGTCGCGGTGCGGTCGTAGAGGTCGTCCGGGAAAAAGTTCAGCTCGCGCCGGACGACCTTGTCCTGCGTGCGCTCGTTGCCGCGAACGATGACGCGGCCGATGCGGTACTGCTCCCCCTCGCGGACGTTGAGCGTCAGGTCGACCTGGCCCGGTTCCTGTGCATAAATCCAGGAGCTGCGCACCTCGGCGTCAACATATCCGCCCTGCCAGTAGGCGTCGCGGGCCGTCTTCACGTCCGCCTCAACCTGTTCGTTGACGAGAAAGTCACCGGGCTTGAGCCGCAGGTCGCGGCCGACCTCCTCGGCGGTAAGGACCGAATTGCCTTTGAAGTTGATGCTGCGAATCGAATATTTGGCCCCTTCCTGGATGACGAACCGCACCGTCAGGTCCGATCCGTTGGGGGCGAACTCCAGTTCGTGCCCGACCTGCACGTCGAGATAGGCGCGGTCGCGAAAGTAGGTGACCAGTGTCGAGACGTCGCGCTGTATGCGCTCGTCGTCCAGGTCGCCGGCGCGCAGCAGCCAGATGTAGCTCTTGGTCTCAATCTTCTGCCGCAACCAGAAATTGCTGTAGGCGGTTGCCCCGCGGAACTCGATCTTGCGCACGCGGACACGCGGCCCCTCGCTGACGCTGAAGTCGACGCGACGCTCGGCCCGCAGCAGATTCTCGTCGACGGTGACCTTGGCGTAGTAGTAGCCCTTCTCGCGGTATTTCCGCTCCATCGCGTCGATGGCCTTGCGGATGGCGTAGTCACTGAGGGGCGAACCTTCGGAGAGTTCGGCTTCCTTGAGCAGTTCCTCGCTGTCGAAGCGCTGTTGGCCGGCAATGCTGACGCCGGTGATGAGGGGGCGCTCCAGCACGGAGAAGGTGATGGTGGCACGGCCGGCATCGTCCAGCGCCACGCCATCCACTTCGTCGAACTTGCCGCTGCGGTAGAGTCGTTCGATGTCCTCGGTCAGCACCGCCGCGTCGAACGGGTCGCCCGACCGCGAGCGGATCAGAGAGAGGACGTAGCCCTCATCGACCGCCGTGAGGCCCTGGAACTTCACAGCGGCGATCGCGGCGCCCGGCCGTGCCGCCGGACCGGTCGGCAGCGGAATCCAGTCCGCCCGCTGAGAGGCCGTAACGCGTTCCCCCGTCTGAGGGGCGTTCTGCGGCGCGAATGCCGCGGCGGCCAGAACGGGGAGCGCGGCGAGCAGGATGAAGCGCGTGGTGCGATGCCCCAGCGCAGGCTCGATCGTCGATGCGGAATTGTCGCGGGACTGAAATTGCATCTGGACTGCCGCAGCGCATCTGTGTGATGAATCCGGCCCCGATCGGGGGTCGGCGTCCGTCCGCGGCGGCCGCGCACCTTCCGCGGACAAGTCGGCGGCACTATAGCGGTGCGACGCGGCTTGTCAAAAGCCGCCGCATTCAGGGCAGGCGTGGCGCGAAGGTTTCCATGGGAACGAGCGCGCCGTCGTCGACCGCGAACGCCTGCCGGTCGTTGTTTCGCGCCTTCCACATGGCCTGCCAGGCGAAGGGATCATCGCAGACGACCACATCCACATCGGTCCGTCCGGCTTCGAGCCGAAGCTGCGCCTGAATCGCGCGTCCATCGACGAAGGGGGCGAAGAGCCGCGCATCGGGAGGGATGCCCTTCGCCAGAATCTCCTCCACGGCGCGCCGCCGCAGGATCGGTTCGGTCGTGGCGACGGGATCGGGAAAGGCGGCTGCGTTCTCCTCGAAGAGCCGTTGCGGGTTCGCGCCGTTGTTGGCGGGAAGATTCGACAGGAGCAACAGCACCCCCGGCATACAAAGCGCGACGCGGATCAGTCGCGCGGCGCGGGGGAGTCCGCCCAGCAGCGATTCCCCGCCCGCGGCGGCAAGCATCGCCAGCGCGATCAATCCCGGTGTCAGGAACGTGTATCGGTCCCACGCCGGGCTGGCGAGGTATCCGGCGGTTTCGGCGCCCCAGATCGCCAGGAGCGGCGCGAAAAGGTCTACTCGGCGTCGCCAGCGCCAGATGCCCAGCAGGATCAGCGGCACGCAGAGCGCGGAGAGATCGAACAGAGCGAGGCGACGGGCATAGTAGACAAGCCCATCGCGAAGCTGCTCCCCCGACGCAAGACCGTGGCCGCGAAACTGTGCCGCGGTCATCAGCCACGCGGCGCGCTGCGCCCGGCCGGAGAATGACTCATTCGTCGCCGGCAGGGGAGCTTGCTCCGCCTGATAGGGCTGCGTGCGATCGTAGTCGTTGAGGTAGTTGAATTCGGCGCCGGGCCGGTCGCGGGAGGCGTAGTAGACGAAACAGGAGAGCGCCGGAACCAGAAAGCAGCCGACCGCGATGGCGACGCTGCGAGTCGAGCGGATCGTGGCGCTGTCGCGGCTCATCAGGAAGAAAGGGACCGTCAGAAGCGTGGTCGGCCGCAGCGCGCAGGCCGCGCCCAGCGCTAGCCATTTCATTGGGCCGGGTGGAACGATCATCCGGTGGCTGGATTTGCGCGGCAGCCGCTCCAGCGCGGCTGCAAACAGGGCCGTCGCGACCCAGGCGGCATGAAATGCATAGACCTCGCCGATCCGGGCATTTCGCCAGTAGAGATCGGATGCGCCCAACGCGAGGAGCGCGGCCGTGGCTGCGCTGCGCCGTACGCCGCAGAGTCGAAGGGTTGCGGCAACCAGCGCCAGTGCCGCCGCCGCCGAGACCACGCTCAGCCAGGTGACCCGCGCGGGCAGCGCACCGATCGGGATCGCCGCGAAGAGCCGCCCCGCGAGGATTTGTAGGGCATAGCCGGGGGGATGAGCGATGCCAAGCGTGCAGGCGGCCAGTTGCATCTCGGCGGAATCGCCGCTGCCGCAACAGCGATCCATGGTGTAGCCATAGCCCGCGAGGGCTGTGAGCAGGACGACCAGCGTGAGGGGGACGTCGATCGCGCGGGTCAGCGCCATCGCCGGAGTCTAACGCCTCAAAAAGAAGCGGCGGCCCGGTGCACCGGACCGCCGCTGCGTATTGCGACATTCTGAACGGATCTGCGATCGAATCGTTACGGAACGAGAATCACATCCGAGCGGTCGCCCGGATTGACCACGTTGGACGTGAAGTTCTTGTCGCCCGCGTCCACCTTCGCATTGAGGACGTGCGTGGTGTAGACGTTGTCGCGGAAGCGCGGGCCGGCGATGGTTGCGACATCGCTCAGACCGGCCGGACCGGCGTCGGGGGCCTTCAGGAAGTCCACGTGCCCGTCGAGGAACAGCATGTTCTGTCCTTCGCGGTTGGTGTGGTTGGTGCTGTTGCCCTTCCACTGCGACTCGCGGTCAGACTTGGCCACCGAGGTGACCTGCCCCTTGATGTAGGGGTTGGCGTCGGCCGCGATCGTGAAGGTGGGATCATCGGCGGTGCCGAGGATCGGGCGGTTCTGAGCATGCTGATACTGGTACGCATAGCTGAGGTTCGAGCCGCTCAGGAAGTCATAGTAGCTGAGAATGTCCTGTGCGGGATCGGGATTGTCGGCCGTGCTCGGGCAGATGAACTGCTTCGGCGTCGTGTTATTGTTGCGGATCATGATCCACAGGTCGGCCGTGGGGCTCGGGACGCCCTGGGTCGGCGGGACCGTGGTTCGGAAGTACCAGAAGGTGCAGGCCTGGCCGGCCGACTTGTAACCGGAAGTGACCGGGAACTTGTCGCCGTCCTGAGCGTAGATGTACATGGCCTGTCCGATGCCGCGCAGGTTGGACGCGCACACGGTCCGCTTGGACAGTTCGCGGGCGCGGGACAAGCTGGGCAGCAGGATCGAGATCAACAGGGCGATGATCGCGACCACGACCAGCAGCTCAATCAGCGTAAACGCCTTGAGTTTTTTCATGAGGAACTCCTTGGTGCACAACGTCGCTTCGAGCGGCCCGGCAGGTCCGTCATCCGGGGCCCCCGGACAGGGGCGACTGACAAATGCATGAAAGCTTCGGCAACGGTCGAACCGATTACGGCAGTGCGGTCGGAACGACGCGCCGCCATAGATCCCCGACTGACTTTGCCTTTCGGGTCCGCTCCCCATCGCGACCGCGTCGTGCGGCCGGCCGCGATGTTGTCGCAACACGCTTATCTCAAGACCGGCACGAACATCGCGTCGGTCGAGCGACCTTGGTTGTGGGTATCTGACGCTCCCGGGTCGGTCGCCGCTCTCAAATCAGGCTGCGCCACGAGCGACGACGTTCCGGGCTTCGCGCTTCCGTGCGATCCAGTAGGGTGGTATTGCTGCTGCGTTCGGCGGGTGGATCGAAATGAATCAGCGGCGACGAAGAATTTTGAAGGCTTGCCCGGCTTATGATGCGATCAAAAGCGTATGAATGAATGATTGCTGGTAAACCGGCTGCCGAATCTGTTACCGCCCGAAACCTGCGGACTCGTCCTCCTTATCGCAATACAGACACAACCATACAGGAAATGATAGCGGACGCAAGGGGGGTGTCAACGGTTTTCCAGCAGGACCGCCGCTCCGGTTCCGTGGTTGGCCGCGCCAAGGATCGACGGCCAAGCAATGATCATTAATAATTGATTTCAATAACCTTAGATCATGTGCATCACTCACGGGGCAACCCTTCCGCAACGATCGCGGCCGCTATTCCGACCCGGATGGCTAGGGCCGTGCCACCTTCCGCAGGTCCATCCGTTCGGCGTCGAACTGTCCCAGGTTCAGGTCGCGGGAGGTCACCAGAAATCGGGGCACGTGGGGGTAGGGGAGCAGCGGCGGAAGCTGTCGGGTACGTCGCGCGCCATTGATCCGTTCAAAGCCGACGGCGTCGGCGGCGACCGGGTCGAAGGAGAGAAGAATTCGGCCGCTGTCGGCCCGGTCGGTCGGCGCGGCCCGCGAGCCCCCCTCGACCAGCATCCGCAGGGCGTTCACCACATTCAGCCTTAGCCGCGATCGGATCGGCTCCGAGGCGACGATTCGCGAGATGGCCGGGTCGCAGCCGTCGGCGTGGAAACGGGCCGGCCGCCGGATCAATCCGTGCGAGAGATTCTTCAGACAGCCGGTCATCAGTGCGAGGTGATGCGTCTTGAGGAAAGGGACGTTGATCAGCGCGGTCACCCGTTCGAGCGCGGCGACGAAGCTGTCGCGACCGCAGCCGAAATCCACCTCGTGCCCGCCGAAACGATCGTCGGGTGGCTTGGCGCCGCATTGCTGAATCAGGCGCGCGTCGACATCGAAGATCACGCACCGGGCGGGATCGAATTCCGCGTCGGCGAGCGATTGCATCAGCGCCGCGGCGAACGGTTCGGTCGTTCCCAGCGTGTGCGACGCGACGCGATTGAACTTGATGCCGATCACGTCGTCCGAACGCAGGATCGACTGCCATGCGTCGGAGGCGCGCGCCTTGCCCGTCAGTTCGCACAGGCCGGCATCAAGCAGATCGCGAACGGCGGCCCGATCGATGCCGCTGCTGCCGACGACCCGCCCCGAATGCGCGTCGACCACGCGGGCGCGCGGCGCGGTCGATGGGTTGCCGGGCTCCACGCCGGGCGCGGAATCCCCGGCGCCCGGGTCGGCATCTGATCGCCGCGCCGCCAGCGCCGCGCCGGCCGCGGCCGCGCCGGTCCGCAGGAATTCGCGGCGTGTCGGAACGAATGAGCCCATTGCGTTGACCCTTCCCGGCGGCCGGGATACCGTCGCAGCGCGACACCGGAAGACGGCGGCCTGCATCATTTATCGACGCTTCGCATCCACCGGGTGAACCCCGGACGTGCGCGCGGGAGAACGGGACAAGGTCATGGAATCACGGGAAGAACGGCTCCGCCGCCTGTGTCGGGAACATGGGCAGGAGCATCTGTGGGCCTACTGGGATCGGCTGAGTGCGGCCGAGCGCGACGCGTTCCTGGAAGACGTGGAGCGCGTGCCCTTCACCGAACTGCCGACCCTGCGGGAGATCGTTCGCGGGAGGGGCGGCGCGACGCATGGATTCCGGTCGATCGAGCCGCCGATCTGCGTGCGCCGGCCGGAGAAGGAGTCTGACGATCCGCGCAGGCGGCGTGGCGAGTCGCTGCTGCGCGACTCGCGTGTCGCGGCGTTCACGGTGGCGGGCGGCCAGGGGACGCGGCTGGGGTTCGACGGGCCGAAGGGGGCGTTTGCCATCTCGCCGGTGCGGGGCAAGCCGCTTTTTCAACTCTTCGCGGAGCAGATCATCGCCACGGACCGGCGCTACGGCGGCGCCACACACTGGTACATCATGACCAGCGACGCCAACGATTCGGAGACGCGCGCGTTCTTCGAGCGGCAGAATCATTTCGGGTTGGCAGCCGATCGCGTCATTTTTTTCCGGCAGGGATCGATGCCCGCTTTCTCGACCGACGGCCGCATTCTGCTCGATCAGCCGGGGCGGCTGGCGCTCTCGCCGGACGGACATGGCGGATCGCTGCTGGCGCTGGCGCGGTCGGGCGTTCTGGCGCAAATGGCCGCCAGCGGGATCGAATACGTCAGTTATTTCCAGGTCGACAATCCGATGGTGCGCTGCCTCGATCCCTTCTTCCTGGGGTTGCATGTCGAGAGCCGTTCGGACATGTCGAGCAAGATGGTGCCGAAGGCAACGGACGATGAGAAGGTCGGGCTTTTCGCGCAGTGCGACGGCAAATTACAGGTGCTAGAGTATTCCGATCTGCCTGCCGGCCTGGCCTCGGCGCGAAACTCGGAGGGATCGCGGAAGTTCGACGCCGGCAGCATCGCGATCCACGTTCTGTCTCGATCCTTCATCGAACGGCTGACGGCGGATCCGGCGCGGTTCCGGCTGCCGTGGCACCGGGCGATGAAGAAGGTTCCGCACGTGGCGCTGCCCGCGCCGGGCCAGTCCTGCGAACCGGCCTGGCCGCCGCAGCGCATCGAGCCGGCCGCGCCGAACGCCGTCAAGCTCGAGGCCTTCGTCTTCGACGCGCTCCCTCTGGCCGCCAACCCCGTGGTGCTCGAAACCAACCGTCGCGAGGAGTTCAGCCCGGTGAAGAATGCGACTGGCGTGGATTCGGTGGCGACGGCGAAGCGCGACCTGTCCGATCGCGCGGCGCGATGGCTGGCTGCCGCCGGCTGCAACATTCCTCGGGCCGTCCCAGGCGTCTCCGACGGCGAATTCGAGGGCGTCTATGAGATCAGTTCGCTGCGAGCGATGCAGGCCGAAGACCTGCGCGACAACCGTCCCTTGCCGCGGATCACCGACGCGGCGGTGTATGTGGAGTAGGTCAAGCTTTCTCCCCCTCTCCCACCGGGAGAGGGAGAAGGCAAAGCAGCCCGAATTCATTCAGATCAACTCCGCCTCGCGGGCGCGGATCCAGCCGGTCTTGCCGTCGGGCAGCTCGATGTTCAACCAGTCGCCGCGGTGCTCGCGAAGCCGGAATTCAACTCCCTCGTTGAGCTTCTCGTTGAACTGCGGCTCGAACCCGTCGCCGTTTCCCTTGCGGGCCGTCACGTCGTTGACCATCACGACGCCTTCGCGCGTGCGGGCCGATCGGTTCATTTCGTAGGCGACCGAGATCATCAACGTCGCGCAGAGCGCCGCCACCGGCACGATCGCCAATCCCCAGCGCAGCCGGCCGACGAACAACCGCAGCAGCATCAGTGTCCAGACCGCGCCATAGAGAAGGGCCGCCAGCATCAGCCGCGTCCGCAGGCTGATGCCGTAATGCCAGAAGAAAAGGGTCCGCAGCAGGGCGGCGCCACCGCTGTCGGCGATGCGGTTGCGGCGCAGATCGCGGGCGTAACGCAGGTTGGCTTCGACCGCGCCGTCGCCGGGGATCAGCCGCTCGGCGCGGCGGTAGTTGAGAATCGCCGGCCCCAGTTCGCCGAGCTGCAGGTGCGCGTTGGCGAGGTTGTAGAACAGGCGGCCGTTGATCAGTCCGGAATCGATCACGAGGCGGAACTTTTGAAGCGCGCGGCGAAACGCATCGGACGATTCGGCCGGGTGAGTCCGGCGCAGCTCCGCGCCGCGGTCGAACGCCTGTTGCGCTTCGAGCAGCGTCTGCAGCCGTTGCGGCCCGGACAGCTCCGCGCCGGATGCCGACGCGCCGAACGCCACGATTCCCAGCGCCAGACCGGCCATTCGCGCCGTGCCATTGCGGCGGTCGCTTCGCATCAGAGTCGCTCCCGTTCGAGCCGGTCGATGCACTGCGCGGCCAGTTCTGCGGGAGGCGTGCGGCCGGCGCCCATCGCCCCGCCGCCGGCGTATTGGAGGGCCTCGGCCGCGTCGAGCAGTTCGCGGACACCCGCCGAGGTGTCTGCCGCAACGCCGTGCCGGCGAAGCTGTTCGAGCGTTTCAGGATTGGTCAGCCCGCTGGGCAGATTGAGCCGATCGGCGACATATCCTCGCAATACGGCCGCCGCCGAGCGGGCGGACTCGGTGTCGTGGCCGTTGAGATTGCGCAGGTTCTCGCGGGCGCGCCGCGCCGCGCTGCTTCGCCGCGCAAATGCCACGTCATGCCGCAGGCGCAGGCGCCGCCGCTGAACGATCCAGCAGAATCCATAGAGGATCGGCGGGGCGATCAGTCCGGCGGCCGCGGGCCCGCCGAGCGTCACGGCCTGCTGGGCGAGCAGGGCGTCGATCTCCGTGTAATTCGCGACGATGCCGGTGGCGCTCTCGGTCAGTTCGGTGGCGCGGCGCGGGCCGCCCGCGGATTCGACCACCTGCGACAGCGCGAGCTGATTGACCGGCCGGACGACGATCGGAATAGGGTCGCTATAAACCGTGACGAACCGCTCGGAAGTCGGATCGAACCAGGCGAAGGGGATCGATGGAATCTCCTTGATCTCCTCGCGCGTGGCGCGAATGCTTTGCACGAAGCGCTTGACGCCCGATTCGACCGTTCCCGCCAGCGGATCGGTGGGAATCTTGAAGTCTCGCGCCAGGGGTTGAATCTCGTTGAGCGGCGGAGGCTGGAGCAGTTCGAGCCGCCCCCCGCCGGCGATTTCGATCGTGAGCGTGATGGGATCGCCCACCGACACTTCGGTCGGGCGTGCCGTCGCGCGGATCGTGTGTGCGCCCACCGCGCCGCGGAACCATGCGGGGCGACCCTCGCGCGGGATGGGCTTGATGCGCACCGGGGCGGGCCGCACTTCGCCGAGCAGCGGTCGTGCGTCGGTCACGCGCAGGCCGCGCTCGAAGAAACCGAAGGGCGTCGGATCGCGGCCGACACGAGTGGGATACTGGACCAGGACGCGTATATCTCCCGCGTCGAGCGGGCCGGCTTTTTCAGGCCAGAGGTCGGCCGCGAGCTGGTAGACGATGTAAGAGTGCTTTCGTCCTTCGTCGTCCATGCGCTGGTCGCGCCGCCAGGTAATGCCGCCGCGCTGATCGAGCAGCGCGGCGAACATGCCCCACGACGAGTTCTGCCGATCAACGCAGTTCCACATGTCGCGCTGGTCGAACTGAACGTCGTAGCGCCGGTCGGTAAAGGGGGCGATCCAGATCTCGAGCACGGCCTGAAGATGTTCGCCCACATAGCATTCGCTTCGATCGGTCTTCAATTCGACGAAGAGCAGATTGCCGGTCCCTTCGCCTCGTGTGACGCCGATGATCTGCGGCTCGGTCTCGAAGGTCTTCCCATCCGCGACGACTCGGATGGGGGGGATTCGCAGCGTGCCGGGCTTGCGCGGAACGATCTGATAGACGTAGGTGATCGTCAGCGACTGGGTCATGCGGCCGTTGATCACCTGCACCGAGCGGCTGGTGTTGGGGACGCCGGAGGCGCGGACTTCGGCGTCGGGCAGCGGCGGAAATTGCGGTGGCTCATGGTTTTCCACGTTGGAAAGCGTAAGCTGCGCGGTGATCGGCACGCCCACCTGTGCATCGCTGTTATTCAGTTGCAGGGTAACTTCACCCGCGCGGACCGGTGACGCCGCCAGGAGCAGAAGGGCTCCGGCCCATCGGCACGTCACGCGATGTCGCAGGCTGCCCATCATCTGTCTCTCACCAGTCTTTTTCCGTCGGCGCCATGCGGGCCTTGGCGCGGCGCGCCTTGGCCTCCCGCCGCTGCCGCTCCTTGTCGCGCACGAGTTGAAGCAGTCGCTCGGCCTCCTGCTTGCTCATCTGCCGTGCCTGCCGACCCTCGCCCTGATTGGAGGAGGCGTCCTGCTGCGGTTCCGAGTCGTCGTCGGATTGCAGTTTCTGTTTTTTCTTTTCATCCCCCTGGTCCTGCTGCTCCTGCTGCGAGTCGCGCTGCTCCCCTTCATTCTGCTGCTCCTGTTCCCGCTCCCCCTGCGTGTTTTCCTGTCCGCTCTGGGAATCCTTCTGCTCCTGCTGCTTCTGATCGTCCGACCTCTGGCTGGCGGATTCCGGCTGCGAGGAGGGCTTGGATTCCTGCGGCCGGCTCGAGGGCTGCGACCCGGAGGATTGCTGATCCTGCTGCGGTTGCTGCTGCTGTTCCTGCTGTTTCTCGATCTGTCGCATCAGGTGCTGGGCCAGCTCGAAATTGACCCGCGCGTCCTCGGCGGCCGGCTCGGCGGCGATCGCGTCGCGGTAGTAGCCGACCGCCGACTTGAGCTGCGTCAGGGCCTCCTGCGGCTGGTCGGCGCGCTGGATCGCGGACTGATAGGCGCAGTTGCCCAGATTGTATTTCGCCGCCGATTCGAGCGAAGCGTCCCCCAGCGCGAGGGCGCGGCTGAACTCCTCGGAGGCCCTGGCGTAGTCCCCCTTGCGATACTGTGCCAGCCCCTGGTTGAAGGCGATCTGCGGCGCGGTGGGGCGGAGCTGCGCCGCGGCGTCATATTCCCGCAACGCTGTGTCTGCATCACCCGCGACCAGCGCGCGATTGCCGGAGGCGACGAGGTCCGACGGGCGCGACGCGGGGCCGGCCTCGGCGGCCGATGTCGCGAGCATCGGCAGGACGATCACGGATGGCAGCGCCCGCGCGAAGCGTCTCGCGCAGCGATTCAGGCAGGCGCTCCATCGCGTGCGAAACTGTTTCATCCTGAGGCTCCCTGCTCGGCGATTGCCTGGCCGTTGGCGCCGGACCGCCGCGTCGACAGGATCGACTCGATCAGGAGCAGCAGCAGCGCCGGCGCGGCGAACCAGAGGAATTGTACGTGGTAGCGCTGCACCTGGCGGGCTTCGAATTCGCGCTGGTCGGCGGTGACGATCTTTTCGTTGTAGTAGCCCGCGAGATCGAACATGCTCGTGCCGGCGGGTATGAACGCTCCGCCCGCCGCCAGCGCCATTTGCTCGAGAATCGCCGGGTTCATCCGACTCCAGACCTGCTGACCCTCATGTTCGAGATAGGTCTTCGGACCGCCGCTCGTCACCGGGATGCGCGCCCCGGTCGCCGAATCGCCCAGACCGACCGTGTAGACGCGGATGCCGCGCTTTTCATAAATCTCGCGAGCCGCCTCGACCGGGTAGCTGTCCATGTCCTCGCCGTCCGACAGGACGATCAGCGACTTGTGGCCGCGCAGCTCGTCGGCGAAGGAGTCGGCCGCCCGGCGCACCGCGTCTCCCAGCAAGCTGCCGCCGCGCGTCCCGCTGCGCGTGTCCACTTCGTCGAGCACCATGCGCATCGCGCCGTAGTCGATGGTGAGCGGGCATTGCAGCGCGGCTTCGCCGGCGAAGGTGACCAGCCCGACGCGGTCGCCGCCGAGCCCTTCGAGCACGTCGCGGATGTACTGCTTGGCCCGTTCGAGCCGGTTCGGCGACGCGTCCTCGGCCAGCATCGAACGCGACACGTCGAGCACGAAGATCACGTCGTTGCCGCGGCGTTTCACATCTTCGAAGTAGAGTCCCCAGCGCGGATCGATCAGCGCGAGCACGATGCCGACCAGCGCCGTCAGCACCAGTGCCGATTTGATGCCGCGGCGGAGCGGGCTGACGTCCGGCGCGAGGAATGGGAGCAGATGCACGTCGGCGAAACGGCGCAGCGCCGCGCGGCGCCGCGACGAGCCGAGCAGCATCACCCCCAGCAGGGCGGCGACGGCCCAGAGGGCGTGCAGATAGGCGAGTTGTTCGAAGCGCACCGAGTCCATCGTTCCACGTCGTCAGGGCAGCGTCCGCAGCCGGGTCTCGGCCGCGAGACGCTCGGCGATCAACAGGGCAAAAACGCATGCCAGCAGCGGCGGACAGCTCCAGCGGCCCAGGGAGACCCACTGCGTGGCGAATTCCTTGTATTCCATGTAACGCCGTTCTTCCGTGCGGGTTTTCTCCAGACGGTCGATCTCGGCGTAAATCTTCTGCAGTGATTCGGTGTCGGTGGCGCGGAAATAACGGCCGCCCGTCGCATCGGCGATCCGCCGCAACTGATTCTCGTCGATCCGCACCGGCATATTGCGCAACACGCGCTGACCGCTGAAGGGATCGGTCACGGGATAGGGGGCCATGCCGCGCGTGCCCGCGCCGATCGTGTAGACCTTGATGCCGAAGGCCGCCGCCATTTCGGCTGCCTTGTCGGGCTCGATGTCGCCCGCGTTGTTCTCGCCGTCCGTGAGCAGAATGATGATACGGCTGCGCACCGGCGAGGTCAGCCGCGCGCCGGAGACATGCTCCAGCGCGCGAAGCCGCTCGACGCCCAGCGAGAGGCCGTCACCGATTGCGGTGCCATCCTCCTCGCGCGAGACGATGGGCGTCTCCTCCAGCGTCTTGACGAGGAAATCGTGGTTGAGTGTGAGCGGGCAGCGGCTGTCGGCGAATCGTGCAAAGACGATCGCGCCGACCAGATCGTTCGGCCGGCCCTCGAGCGTGTCGTCGCCGTTGACGAAGTCCTGGACGACGCGCTTGACCGCGGAGAGCCGGTCAACGCGGCGGCCGCCGAGCGAGAAGTCCATCGCCTCCATGCTGCCGGAGCGGTCGACCACGAGCTGGATCGCGATGCCCTCCGCATCGACCCGCGTGAGCTGGTTCGGCTGGCGCGGCCGGGCGCAGCAGCCGATCAGCAGCGCCAGCGCCAGCGTGCGCAGCAGCGGCACGAGGACGCGCAGCCGCACCGCCCAGGTCGCGCCGGCGTCGCGCAGCGGCGCGATCGATGAGAAGGCCAGCGCCGGCCGCCGGCCGGGGGCGAGATAATGAATCCAGGGCAGCAGCGCCAGCGGCAGAAAGAAGAGCACCCAGGGATGCTGAAAATGCTCGGCGAACCAGGTGAGCAGCGGGGCGAACATCAGGCCGCCCTCCCCGTGACGCCGGGCTCCGCCGCAGGGGCAGCGGGCCGGCCCGACTCCTGCGGCGGCGCGGTCTGACGTACGAAGGCGCGGGCCGCGTCGAGCGCGGCATCCGCTTCGGCGACGTCGGGCTCATGCCGGGCGAACTTCACCATGTCGGCGGCAGTCAGGAAGTCGGCGAGCCGCGTGCGATGGGATTCGTTGAGTCCGGTCGAGCGGCGCGCCTCGCGCAGGAATTCGTCGGTGGTGCGCTCGGGCGCCATCAGACCGAAGCGGCGCTCGATGTAGCGGCGGATCACGTCGGAGAGCCGGAAGTAATATTCATGCACGCGGCCGGCCTGCGGCAGGCGCTCGGCGGCGAGGCGGCGAAGCTGTTCCTCCGCCCATTCATGCGGGGGTGGCTCGCGGACGATCGCGGCCGCGGCGCGTCGTTGGCGCAGGAGTCGCCACGCGATCAACGCAATGACCATCGCGCCGGCGGCGATCAGCAGCCACGCGCTCAGCGAGAGCGGCTCGCGCTCCAGTTCGAGCGGACCGCGCACGTCGCGCGGATGGGAGGGATCGGGCGTGCCCGCGATCCAGGAATCAACGACGAAGCGCAGCGGCCCGGCGGCCAGTTCGACCTCGCCGGCGGGGTGTGACGGCGCGGGAATTCCCTGAGACGCGTCATCGGTTGCCGGGGCGGATGCCGGGGCTGACGCGGTGACCGTGACGCGCTGCTCCGGCAGCTCGAGTTCGCCGCTGACGAGCGGTTCGAGCGTCAGCGTGCGCTGCCAGCGCCGTCTCGTCCCCTCGGGAACGGGCGGCGCGTCGGAGAGGGCGTGTACCTGGAAGTCGCCGATTTTCTCCTCCAGTTTCGGCCAGTGCACATCGCGGCCATCCGGGAGCGTGACGATCTGCGTGACGCTCAGGCGATCGGCGACGCGGGCATGGTCGCGCTCGGCGCGGATCACATAGTCGATGTCGCCGTCGGACCTGCGCGCCTCGACCGGTTTCGCCGCCGCCGTCAGCGGTTGCGAGGAAGCAGGCGTCGCGCGATCGCAGCCGGCGGGGAGCAGGATGAGCATGGCGAGGGTCGGGAGTACCCGCCTGCCGATGCGCGCGGCTCGCGAACCCCTCCGGGGTCCCCCTTTGGAACGGGGGGAGAAAAAATGGAAGACGCGGTAGATCACCGGCGCTTACCTCGCGTCATGAAAAAGCGCGTCAGCGGCTCGTAGAAGGATTCGCCGGTCCGCACCTCGATCCGGTCGAGGTTGATCCGCCTCAGCAGCCGGTCCCGCTCCTGCCGCAGCCGCGCCTCGCGGGCGGCGAACGCATCCCGCGCGCGCCGGCTCGACGAATCGAACACCACCGTCTCGCCCGTCTCCAGGTCGCGCAGCTCCATCAGTCCGGCGTCGGGAAGTTCCGCCTCGCGCGGATCGCCGACGACGATGGCGATCACGTCATGTTTGCGACGCGCGATCCGCATGGCCTGCTCGTAGCCGGCGTCCTGAAAATCGCTGACGACGAAGACCACGGCGCGGCGCAGGTTCTGGCGGTTCAGGTATTCGAACGCCGCCCGCAGGCTGGTGCGGCGTCCGCGCGGCTGGAGATAGAGCAGCTCGCGGACGACGCGGAGCACGTGCTGCGTTCCCTTGTCGGCGGCGACCCGTTTTTCGACGCGATCGGTGAAGCAGAGCAGCCCCACCTTGTCGTTGTTCTGGATGGCGGAGAAGGCGAGCGTGGCGCACAGTTCGGCGGTCAGCTCGCGTTTGAGTTGTCCCACCGCGCCGAAGTCGTGTGAGCGGCTCATATCGACCATCAGCATCACCGTCAGTTCGCGCTCTTCGCGGAATGTCTTGACGAAGGGTTCGCCGAAGCGGGCGGAGACGTTCCAGTCGATCGTGCGGACGTCGTCGCCCACCTGGTAGGGGCGCACCTCCTCGAATTCCATTCCGCGCCCCTTGAAGGCGGAGTGATACTGCCCCGCGAGCAGGTCGCTGACGACATGCGCGGTGCGAATCTGGATGCGGCGTATCTTCTTGAGCAGTTCGGCGGGGATCATGGCACGGGCACGTGATCCAGAATCGCGCGGACCACGTCGTCGGCGCTCTTTTCCTCCGCCTGGGCCTCGTAGGTGACGATCACGCGGTGGCGCAGCACGTCGGGGGCGATGTCCTTCACATCCTGCGGCACGACGTAACCCCGACCGGCCAGGAACGCGCAGGCCTTGGCCGCCAGCGTCAGGTAGATCGTGGCCCGCGGCGACGCGCCATACTGGATCAGCCCATCCACGGGGATGCGGTGGGTCGCGGGATTGCGCGTGGCCAGCACGAGGTCGACGATGTAATCCTTGATCTTGTCGTCGATGTAGATCTGGTCGAGCGTCTCGCGGGCGCGCAGGATGTCGGCCGGCTGCATGACCGCGTCCATCGTCCAGGCGCGGCCGGTGCGCGACATGCGATCGAGAATCTGCCGCTCCTCGGCACGGCTGGGATAAGTGACGATGAGTTTGAGCATGAAGCGGTCGACCTGCGCCTCGGGCAGCGGATAGGTTCCTTCCTGCTCGATCGGGTTCTGCGTCGCCAGCACGAGGAACGGCTCTTCCAGCCGAAAGGTCTCCGAGCCGATCGTGATCTGCCGTTCCTGCATCGCTTCGAGCAGCGCGCTCTGTACTTTCGCGGGGGCCCGGTTGATCTCGTCCGCCAGGATGATGTGCGAGAAGATCGGTCCCTTCTTCACCACGAATTCGCCGTTCTGCGGGCGATAGATCAGCGTGCCGATCAGGTCCGCCGGGAGCAGATCGGGCGTGAACTGGATGCGCTGAAAATCCGTATGGACTCCGGCGGCCAGCGCGGCGACCGCCGTCGTCTTGGCCAGTCCGGGCACGCCTTCGATCAGCATGTGGCCGTTGCCCAGCAGGCCGACCATCATGCGGTGGAGCAACTGCTCCTGCCCGACGATCACGCGGCGCATTTCGGTCAGAAGGCGCTGGAAGGGTTCGCTGCGCTGCTTCACCTCCTCGCCGATGTGTTTGATGTCAATAGCGGTCGTCGTCATGCGTGGGGGTCCATTCTCCTGGGGTCATTGTCTAGACGCCGGTTTCGGCGCGATCCGGTCGGATTCTGCCGCTCCGCAGCCAGGCGCGCGGCAGGGGAAAGGAGATAAACGGGAACAAATGGGCGGAGTTTCCGGCCATGACCCGATGTTATTGCCCGTCAGGAGTTATGCCGAACTTTTCGACCTGTTCGCGCAATTGTAAGAGGGCACGGTGGCAGATCATATGAATGGAGCCGATCGAGCGTTCCAGCTCCTCGGCGACGTCGGCCACCGGCTTGCCTTCGATGAAGCGGAGCTGGATGACCCGGCGATAGTGGTCCGGCAGAGAGGCCAGGCAGGCGGTCATGATGCCGATCGCCTCATTTTTGCGAACGACCTGGCTGGCGGTGCCGCTGGCCGCCTGGAGGCGATGGAGCAGATCGACGTATGTCGTCGCATGTGTCGGTGGCGCAGAACCTTGCAGCTCGCGGCGGACATCGCGTCGGTCGGCGTGGAGGGCCCGGTGTTCGTCGATCAACTTGCGGTCTAGGATGGTGAAGAGCCATCGCAGAAAGGAGTTGGGGCCGAGGTATCGGAAGGTGGCGATGGCCTTGAACGCTTCGAGGTAAACCTGTTGCAGGATGTCCTCGGGCTCCAGCCGGGCCCGCATGGCGGCATCCATCTTCTGGAGAAGTCGCGCCCGCAATCGCGGGTGATACAATACGAGCAGGCGGCGGATGGCGTCTTCGTCGCCTCCAACTGCCTGATTTACCAGAACTTGTGTTCGATCAGCGGGGTCCACTCGGAGTGATCCCTGGGGCCGCCAGTCAC
>Ga0187894_10001267_pt1 | contig 32735 bp, 27 predicted proteins | sample GBC1701081metaG_FD_136650 | JGI IMG/M metagenome (GOLD analysis project Ga0187894, IMG submission 136650) | White microbial mat communities from a lava cave in the Kipuka Kanohina Cave System on the Island of Hawaii, USA - GBC170108-1 metaG ...
GCATTGCCCGGAGCCTTCCAACGAAAACAAGTCAGGTGAAAGGTGGGGCGCGGCTAGTGCGGCGTCGCGCAGGGGCAATCTAGGCGATTCGCCCGAGTGGTGGGCATCTTCGCCAAACAATAAACCCAAACTTAGCTTCCTGACCGGAACCCTGTTATCCGGATAGGTGAAGTATCGTCCGCTTTGGGGTTTGAAGTGTGGTTTTCTAATGCCCAGTGGAGTTGCGCGAAATGAAAGAGGAAAAACTATCGTCCCCCCAATTGAAACACTGTCCGATTTGTTCACAGGATCTACCGATAGCTGAATTTGGAATTTGCCGAGCACGTAAAGATGGCCGAAATCTCTACTGCAAGAGTTGCATTCGTCAGAAAGTAACGCAAAGCCGCCGCGCTTTGAAGGAATACAAGTCAGCACGCAAGCGCTACATCTCACAGCAGATCGAAATGTCCGAGATGATCGCCGGCGATTCAGCGAGCGCGCACTATCCTTCGAAGTCAGTAAGTAAACTCTCTCCCGTGGAGCGCGTGCGCGAGGCCATTCGCAAAGGATCGCGCACGCAACGCGAGATCGCCCAGGAAACAAAGCTCGGCAAAGACGAGATCGGAGATGCTTTAGCCAATCTGTTGCTCTGGACTCACGAAATCAGAACGCAGGTAGTCGGTAACACTCGGCTCTACTTTCTTAACGACGCAGAAGCCGCGGCGGTGGAAGATACCCCGCACTTGCCTGCTCGCAAGCGAGACGTGCCGAGTTCCTTCAGTTGTTTGCAAGGACTCATGCCTGGCAGGAATCCGGAAGGTGAACCCGCGAAAATTGGTGGCTGGGTGGCAGCCTAGGCATTTCCGATTGTCGATTGTTGATTGTCGATTTACCGCTTGCCGAGTTTCTTGAAGCAGTTCAGCGCTCCTTCAATCGGCAATCGAAAATCGACAATCGACAATGATCAGAAAGCCTCCAGAACCTCACTGGCGTGATCTTCTGGCTTCACTTTCTCGAAGACTTTTTTGATCTTGCCCTTCTCATCGATCAAGAAAGTTGTTCTATGAACACCCATGTACGTTCGCCCCATAAACTTCTTTTCTCCCCAGACACCGTAGGCGTCCGCGATCGCGTGGTCCTTATCGGCTAGCAGGGTGAATGGGAGTTGATACTTGGTCTCGAACTTTTTGTGGGATGCTTCGCTGTCCGGCGAGACACCGAGGACGGTAATGCCTCGCTTTTTGAATTTTCCCCAGGCGTCGCGAAACGAGCAGGCTTCTTTTGTGCAACCTGGTGTATCGTCTTTCGGGTAAAAGTAGAGTACAACCTTTTGGCCCTTCAAGTCCTTCAACGCAACAGTTTCGCCGTTGGCATCGGTTGTTTTGAAGGCGGGTGCAGTCGTTCCTTCTTTGATCATGGGCCAATTGTAGAATGAAAGCGCGGATCATGAAAACCTCGACTAAAAACAAACACAACTATTGGATGGTGAAGCAGGAACCGGAAACTTACTCCTGGGACGATTTCGTTAAAGACGGCAGCACCGATTGGTCCGGCGTGCGCAATTACCAGGCACGAAATAACCTGCGCGGGATGAAGGTCGGCGACCGTGTTCTCTTTTACCACTCAGGCAAGGGAAAAGAGGTCGTGGGCCTGGCGGAAGTCGTCAAGAGCGCCTATCCCGATCCGACTGCCGACGATCCGCAGTGGGTGGCGGTCGATCTCAAGCCGGTGAAGCCGCTGGCGACCCCGGTCCAATTGGCAGCGATTCGTTACGACAAACGACTTAGCCAGTTACCGCTGATTCGCCAGTCGCAACTTTCGGTGATGCAGCTTACAAAAGACGAGTTTGATGTGATTGTGGCGATGGGCAGCGGCCAAACTCGTAAACACTCGCCGCGAAAGCGTTAAGGAGGAAGTATGTTCAAACAGCTTGACTACACGATGATTGTCGTTTCCGACATGCAGGGTTCCGTTGAGTTTTATCGCGATAAACTGGGAATTCCGTTGAAGTTTCAATCGCCCGACTGGTCTGAATTTGCGACTGGAGCAACGACCCTCGCGCTGCACGGCGGCGGCGTGGCCGGTCCGCCGCCCCAGGGTGATCCATCAAAGCGAGCCGGTGCGTGTTCGATTGGTTTCAATGTCGACGACGTTGATAAAACTTACGAAGAGTTGCAGGCAAAAGCCATTCGCTTCGTGATGCCGCCGACGCAGCGCGAAAATGAAGGCATCAAGCTGGCGGTCGCAATCGATCCTGATGGTTTGCCGATCTCCTTCGCCCAGTTGATTAAGTAAAAGCCGCAAAGAAGCACAAAAAGCACAAGATAAATTTAGGTTCTCTTAATCGAACTTGAGTTTGTCTTGTGCTTTTTGTGCTTCTTTGCGGCTTTCCGGAAACGCTGATTCCTTGAGCTGCGGATAGATGGCAAATAGCGGTTCGGGCGCGGGTACGCGCTTTTCTTTCAGCGCGGCGTCGATTTCGAGTGCATTCACCACCGCCTGGCCGCGGAAGTGGTTGTTGGTGATCACGTACGTTTCACGCGTGTGTTTGGCGACGTCTTTGATTCGTTTCAACCATGGATCGAGTTCGTCGTGAGTGTAGAGATAGTTGTAACGCTCGTCTCGCGGCGCTTTCTCGCGAAACCAGTTCTGATAGTTCCTGCCGTGAAGTCGAATGTAACCTACCGGAGAAGTGGTTAACGCAGCCGGCCGGATCGATTTCGAAAACACCGGCTGGTCGATGTTACAGATGCCCACGCCTCTTTCTTCTAACCATTCGTACATCGCCGGAGTGTTCCACGATGCATGCCGCACTTCGAGCACGAGTGGATACTCACTAAACTTTTCCAGCAGCTCAGCCAGATAAAGCCTGTCTTCAACAGTGTTCTTGAACGACCAGGGAAACTGAAGCAGCAACGCGCCGAGCTTTCCCACCTTCATAAGCGGCTTCATTCCTTCGTGAAACTCTTTTTCATCCTTCGCCGTCGCTTTGCCGCGCTCGTGTGTGAAAACGCGATACAATTTCGAGGTGAAAGTAAACTGCTTGTTTGCCGCGACGCGGCTGGCCCAGGCTTTGGTCGTGGAAGGCGCCGGTGGGCGATAGAAACTGCTGTTAATCTCAATCGTATTGAAAAAGCGCGCGAGGTATTCGAGCGGATCGAAATTCTTGCCGGGCTTTTGTGGATAAACCGTCCCTTCCCAGTCTTTGTATGACCAACCTGCCGGTCCGATGTGGATCATTAATCAACTCCCTTCGGCGAACTTCAGCAACTATGGTAAAACACAGTACCCCGTAGAACCTTAGGAAGGAGGTGCCCGTCGATGCGTCTGACTGAGATGGTCTCGTGTTCCGGTTGAGCGGCGAAGCTTAGCCCCGGCTTACTCGCTCAGGTTTTGAGCGAGCTACCCAAACAGCCTGCCGATCCAAACCTGATTGTCGGCTTCGACACAGCCGATGACGCTGGAGTATACCGTCTCCACGACGACCTCGCTTTGGTACAAACGCTCGATTTCTTTACGCCAATCGTCGACGACCCGTTCGACTTCGGCCGCATCAGCGCGCTTAATTCGATCAACGATGTTTGGGCCATGGCCGGCACGCCGATCACCGCGCTGGCGATCACGTGTTTTCCGAAAACAGGCGTCGATCCCGCGATCCTCACAGAGATCATGCGCGGTGGACTCGAAACACTCAACCGCTACGGTGTGACGTTGATTGGCGGGCACAGTGTCGATAACGCGCAGATCATGTTTGGCTATTCGATTACCGGAGTCATCAACCCAAACCAGGTCGCTAGAAACTCAGGCGCGCAGCCGGGCGATTTGGTCATTCTGACGAAACCGATCGGCACCGGTGTGATTTCCACGGGAATCAAAAAGGCGCGGGCGAGTGAAGAAATCGTCGCGGCTTCAGTTGAAACAATGTTGACACCCGGAAAGTTCGCAGCGGAGGCGATGCGCGAGTTTGGAGTGAAAGGCGCGACGGATGTGACCGGATTTGCGTTGCTTGGTCATGCGTGGGAGATGGCCTGGGCGAGCAAGGTGACGATTGAGATCTATGCCTGCGCCGTGCCGCTGCTCGACGGTGCGTTGGAACTGGCCGAAGCGGGAATGTTGACGAGTGGTGACAAAACTAATCGAGAGTACGTTGGCGAAGACGTCGAGCTATCACCGGGTGTGGACGGAAACTTGATCAAGTTGTTGTTCGATCCTCAAACCGCAGGCGGAATGCTGATAGCTGTCGCTGAAGACAAAGCAGAGGCATTGCTTGGCACTTTGCGCGAAAATTACTCCCGAGCACAGATAATCGGAAAAGTTGTCCCCCGCGGCTCACGCTCGATCGTTGTGAGCTAGTATTATTGGCAACAAAAAATCATGTGGATAATTGATTTATACAAGCGGGTTCGTGCGCGCACGATGGAGATTGTTGCGCCGCTCGAGATTGAAGACTATGTGATCCAGACGGCGGATTTCATGAGCCCGCCGCGTTGGCACATCGGCCACACCTCGTGGTTCTTTGAAACCGTGCTCCAGGCTCACAAACCGGGTTACAAGGTCTACTCCGAAGACTTTCTGTTCTATTTCAACTCTTATTACGAAGGCTTCGGGCCACGGATCGAACGCCCCAAGCGCGGCACAAAGTCTCGACCAACTGTGCGCGAAACAGTCGCTTATCGAAATCATGTCGACGAGCACATGCTCTCGTTTTTACCATCCGCCGATGAATCCGTGTTATCTGTGGTCCGGCTTGGCCTCGAACACGAGATGCAACACCAGGAGTTGCTCGTCTACGACATCAAACACCTGCTCTGCGATCAATTTCAGCCACAGATAAAACCGTTGCTGAAACCACACTCGAAAGTTGAAGGTTTGGCCGAAATCGAAGGCGGACTATTCCGCCTCGGCTACGAAGGCGACGAATTCGCCTGGGACAACGAGAAACCCGCACACCAAGTCTTTTTACAAGACTTCTCGATCGACCGCGCGCCCGTCACCAACGCCGAATATCTCGATTTCATGCTAGACGGCGGCTATCAGAATTTCCGCTGGTGGTTCTCCGAAGGCTGGGAAACAATCAAACAAGAACACTGGCAAGCTCCGCTTTACTGGGAATTGCACCACGGCGAGTGGATGATTCGCGACTTCTCCGGCCTGCACTCCGCCGCAACCCGCAGCGAAGAGCCAGTCTCGCACGTCAGCTACTATGAAGCGTCAGCTTTCGCCAAGTGGGCCGGCAAACGACTCCCGACAGAAGCTGAATGGGAGAAGGCGGCGTGTTATGATGCTGAACGCAAAGTTAAGCGTCGTTTTCCGTGGGGCGACACCGATCCCGATAGCGGCAACACCAATCTCTTCGAAAACGGTTTCTGGTCAGTTTCGCCCGTGGGTGCTTTTCCCGACGGCGCCAATCCTTACGGTTGCCAGCAGATGATTGGTGACGTTTGGGAGTGGACGACCTCGGATTACGTGCCCTATCCGGGATTCCAGACGGAGTTTGTCGAATACAACGACAAGTGGTTCGTCAATCAAAAGGTTTTGCGCGGCGGCTCATTTGCCACGCCCGGGTTGCACATCAGAACGACGTACAGAAACTTCTTTCACGCGCACGAACGCTGGATGATCTCAGGCTTTCGCTGTGCGCGTGACGTTTAGAAACCACAGATTACACAGATTCAGGAGCCCATCATGTCCCCAAGATCTGTTCTTAAATTCGTGTTCGTGGTGTCGGCGCTGATAGCCTTCTCCGCTCCGATCTCCGCTCAAAATAACTCAACCAACCCGAGATATACCGCGCCCAAGTCACCGAACGACGCCGCCTACGGCGCGAAGATCAAAGAGTACACGACCGAGCAGTACTTCATGACCGAGCTGGTGGATCACCTGCCACTCTCTGACAAGGTGCCCTCGCCGGAGAAGATTTTGGGCTACGCGATCGGCACTCCAAACAAGTTGACCTACACGAAAGATCTCTATCGCTACTACCGCGCGCTCGCGGGCGCTTCGCCGCGCGTGCGCGTGCTGATTGCGCCGGAGAAGAGTGAAGAGGGACGCGAGCAGATGCTGGTGCTCGTAAGTGACGAAGCGAACCTCGCCAAACTCGATCGCTACAAGGAGATCACCGCCAAACTCGCCGATCCGCGCAAGCTCAGCGAAACGGAAGCCCATACGCTGATCACCGAAGGCAAACCGTTCTACTGGGCCTCCGGTTCGATTCACTCGCCGGAAACCGGTTCGCCCGAGATGTTGATGGAGCTGGCGTATCGTCTGGCGGTTGAGGATTCACCGTTCATCGAAGACATTCGCAAGAACATGATCGTGATGATCACGCCGGCGCTGGAAGTCGACGGCCGCGATCGGATGGTCGATCTTTACTATTACCGCAAAGCGAACCCCGGCAAACCCGCGCCGCCATTGCTTTACTGGGGCAAGTACGTCGCTCACGATAACAACCGCGACAGTCTCGGCATGGCCCTCGCGCTCTCGCGCAATCAGATGAAGACGTTTCTCGAGTATCACCCGACCGTGCTTCACGATCTGCACGAGTCAGTTCCCTATCTCTACACGATGACCGGCACCGGTCCGTACAACGCGTGGATCGATCCACTGGCGATCGACGAGTTTCAAGTGTTGGCTCATTACGAGATCGAGGAAATGACAAAACGCGGCGTGCCCGGTGTTTGGACACACGGTTTTTACGACGGTTGGGCGCCAAACTACATGCTTTATATCGCCACCGGTCACAACGCCATCGGCCGTTTCTACGAGACTTTCGGCAACGGCGGCGCAGACACGCGCGAACGCACGTTGGGCGCGAATCAGACGTCGCGTGTTTGGTACCGTCCGAATCCGCCGTTCCCGCGCGTCAACTGGTCAATGCGCAACAACGTAAACATGCAGCAGTCGGCGATCCTGTTTGCCATGAACCTTGTGGCCAGAGAAAGGGAACGCTTCCTGAACAACTTCTACCTCAAGAGCAAGCGCTCAATCGCCAAAGCCTCAAACGAAGGCCCTGCGGCTTACATCATTCCGGGCGACACTCAGCGTCCGGTCGAAGCCGCCGATATGGTCAACCTGATGCGGTTGCAGGGTATTGAAGTTCATCGTGCCACGAAGGATTTCAGTGTCAAAGACCAGAAGTATCCGGCGGGCTCTTACATCGTGCGCATGGATCAGCCGTATTCGCGCATGGCTGACATGCTCCTCGATACGCAGTACTACAACGTCACCGATCCGGCGCCGTACGACGACACCGGTTGGACCATGGGCGCGATGCGCAACGTGAAGACCGTCCGCGTCGTCGACAAGAGCGTGCTCGACGTTGAGGCGAAGCTGCTGACTGAAGACGCAAAGGTCACCGGACAACTGAGCGGTCCGGCTTCGGCAGTCGCTTACGTCATTAATCACAACACGGACAACACGCTCGCGACGCTTCGTTTCCTGCTGAAAGACGTGAAGATGAGCGCCGCCGAAGACAGCTTCAAGATCGGCGAGCAGCAGTTCAACACCGGATCCTTCATCATCAAACGGGACGGCAATCCGTCAGATCTGCGTCAAAAACTGGAGTCAGCAGTCGTTGACCTCGGACTAAAGGCGATCGCCGTTGACAAAGTGCCGGAAGTGAAGACTCACGAGCTCGCGGTGCCGCGCATCGCGATCGTTCACACCTGGACCAACACGCAGAACGAAGGCTGGTTCCGGATCGAGTTTGACCGGCTCCAGATTCCGTACACGTACATTTCGGATCACGTGATTCGCAACACGCCAAACCTGCGCGAGAAGTTTGACGTGCTGATCTTCCCACCTGTTGGCGGCTCGGCGCAGACGATTGTCAACGGCATGCCGATGCGCGGCGATCCGATTCCGTGGAAGGCGTCGGCGGTGACACCAAACTTCGGCATGTCGCCGGATCAAACAGACGACATGCGCGGCGGCATGGGCGTGACGGGTGTAGCAAACCTCCAGAAGTTTATCGAAAACGGTGGACTCTTTATTACGATTGGCGGTGTCTCGAGCATTCCGATCGACTACGGCATCACCAGCGGTATTTCGATTCAACTGGCTGAGCGGCTACAAGCTCGCGGCTCGGTCTACAACGGCACTTTTTCTGATCGAAAGAGCCCGATCGCTTACGGTTACGACGCCGGCTTGCCGCTCTACTTCAGCCAGGCGCCGCTGTTTCAGGTCGCTGCCGGCGGTGGCGGCGGATTTGGCGGTGGTGGTGGCGGCGGACAGGGTGGCGCTGGTGCAACGTCACGCGCTTCAGGACGTGGCGGTGTTAACGATCCGGACGTGATTCAGGCGATGCCGCAACCACGTCCGGCGGATCCAAACAACCGGCCCGATCCGGATCAGGATGCGCGCGAGAGCCCGTTCTACACTCCGCCGCAGTTGCGTCCGCGCGTGGTGCTGCGTTTTGCGTCTGACGAAAAGAACCTGCTCATCAGCGGCATGCTGGCTGGTGGAAATGAATTAGCGAATCGTCCGGCGGTGGTCGACGTTCCGGTCGGCCGCGGTCACGTAGTGATGTTCGCGACCAACCCGATGTGGCGCCATCAAACGCAGGGCGAGTTTTTCCTGCTGTTCAACGCGGCGCTGAACTACGACAACCTCAGCGTCGGCAGAACGGAGCCGCAGCGCGGAGGACAGGGACAAAGATCAACCGCGGATGAAGATCAATAGAGTCTGTGGCTGACGTTCTCACTGACATCGAAACGCGCGTGCTTGGGGCGTTGGTGGAGAAACAGGTGACCACACCTGAATACTATCCACTGACGCTCAACGCGCTCACACTCGCCTGCAACCAGAAGAACAATCGCCATCCGGTCACTGCGTACACGGAAAACGAAGTGGCGCAGGCGGTGGAAAGCTTGCGCGAGAAGAACCTCGCGTATGTTTTCTACGGCAGCACCAGCCGCGTGCCGAAGTACAAGCACGTGATGCCGGAAGTGCTACATCTGAATGCCGCTGAGACGGCGTTGATGTGCGTGCTGATGTTGCGCGGGCCGCAAACACCGGGTGAATTGCGCGGCAACGCGTCGCGCCTGCATGAATTTGCCGGGTTGGATGAAGTCGAAGAAACACTTTCCGGGCTTATCTCACACGAGCCCGATCCGCTCGTCGCGCGTTTGCCACGCCAGGCGGGACAGAAAGAGGTTCGTTTCGCTCATCTGCTTTCGGGCGACGTCCCGCTTGAGGCGCCCGCACCGGCAGCAGTCGAGCGCGTCTCTTCTCGTCAGAGTCTTGAGCAGAAAGTCGATGCGCTCGCTGCGGAAGTAGAGAAGCTGCGGTTGCAGTTCGAAGAATTCAAAAAACAGTTCGAGTAGTCATCTTTTCCGTGTCTCCGTGTCTGCTGTGGTTAATGACCACCACCGAGACACAGAGGCACAGAGAAGAAGCATGGTTCACGCCTGGGCTTATGTTTCAGCTATGCAACCTCACGAGCGACGGGTATAATGAACCTCCCTTATGAATCTCGAACTGTTTCACCCGGCGGTCGCACGCTGGTTTGTACGGAGTTTCCCCGCACCGACCGAACCACAGCTCCACGCCTGGCCGGAGATCAAAAAACAGCGCCATACGCTGATTGCCGCGCCCACCGGTTCAGGTAAAACTCTCGCCGCTTTTCTCTCTGCCATTGACGATCTCGTTCGTCTGGGACTGGAAGGAAAACTCGACGACTCAACGCACGTAATCTACGTTTCGCCGCTGAAGGCGCTCAGCAACGACGTTCAGCGCAACCTGCAAACGCCACTCGAAGGAATTCAAAAAGAACTTCAGGCAATGGGATTGCCTGAAGTGAACATTCGCACGCTCGTACGCACCGGTGACACACCCGCCGCGGAGCGCACGGCGATGACCAAGCGTCCGCCACACATCGTTGTGACCACGCCCGAGTCGCTCTACATATTGTTGACGAGCGAAGGCGGCCGGCGGATGTTGGAAACCGCGCGCTCGCTGATTGTCGACGAGATTCATGCGGTGGTGGGCGACAAACGCGGTTCGCACCTCGCGCTTTCCATCGAGCGTCTCGAACAGCTTGTCAGGCAGCATCAGGCACAAGCAGCACAAGCAGGGAAGGTGACGGATTCTCTGACGCGGATCGGTCTCTCCGCGACGCAGCGTCCGATTGAAGAAGTGGCGCGCTTTCTCGTCGGCACGGAGAACATCGGCGCTGACAACACTCCACGGTGCGCAATCGTCGACAGCGGCCACGCGCGCCAGCTCGACATCGCTATCGAGCTAACCGACTCGCCACTATCGGCCGTCATGTCCGGTGAAGTCTGGGAAGAGGTCTACGATCGTCTGGCCCAACTCATTCGCCAGCACCACACAACTCTCGTCTTCGTAAACACGCGGAGGTTGGCTGAGCGTGTTGCTCGTCATCTTGGCGAACGGCTTGGCGATGAAAATATCGCTGCGCATCACGGCAGTCTCGCTCGCGAACAGCGACTCACCGCCGAACAACGCCTGAAGTCAGGCGAACTGAGCGCGCTGGTTGCGACCGCTTCGCTGGAGTTGGGTATCGACATCGGCGACGTGAATCTCGTTTGCCAACTCGGGTCGACCCGATCGATCGCCAGTTTTCTCCAGCGCGTCGGCCGTTCGAATCACACGGTCGCTGGTTATCCCAAGGGCCGCATCTTTCCACTCTCGCGCGATGAGCTGGTTGAGTGTGCCGCCATCATCGATTCCGTGCGTCGCGGTGAACTGGATCGGCTGGAGATTCCGGAACGGCCGCTCGACATTCTGGCACAACAGATCGTTGCCGCCGTGGCGGCGGAAGAATGGACCGAGAACGATCTGTTCGCGACCATCCGGCGCGCTTACCCGTTTCGCAATTTGGAACGCGAACAGTTTGATTCGATCGTTCGCATGCTCGCCGACGGGTTCACAACCAAACGCGGCCGGCGCTCCACCTACTTGCACCACGACGCTGTCAATCAACGTTTGCGTGGACGCAGAGGCGCACGGCTGGCGGCGATCACCTCAGGCGGTGCGATACCTGACACAGCGGATTATGCGGTCGTACTCGAGCCCACTGATTTGGTGATCGGCTCGGTTAACGAAGACTTCGCGATCGAGAGCTTGCAGGGTGACATTTTCCAACTCGGCAACACTTCATGGCGTGTGCTGCGCGTCGAGCAGGGCAAGGTTCGCGTTGAAGACGCGCACGGTCAGCCGCCGTCGATTCCGTTTTGGTTAGGCGAGGCGCCTGCTCGTTCACACGAGCTGTCGGTTTCGGTTTCGCGTTTGCGCGAGGAAGTTGCATCAAGAATCAACACGGAGACAGTGGATCTGGGCGCGGCCGTTGAATGGATCACGAATGAGGTCGGATTGTCGCGGTCAGCGGCGGAGCAGATCGTCGAATACCTGGCGGGCGCGAAGATCGTTTTGGGTGTGATGCCGTCGCAGGAGAATCTCGTGCTCGAAAGGTTTTTCGACGACAGCGGCAGCATGCAGTTGGTGCTGCACTCGCCGTTTGGCAGTCGTTTGAATCGTGCGTGGGGATTGGCGCTGCGCAAGCGGTTCTGCCGCAAGTTCAATTTCGAGCTCCAGGCTGCGGCCACGGAAGATGCCATCGTTCTATCTCTTGGGCCCACTCATAGTTTTCCACTCGACGACGTTTTTCATTACCTGAATTCAAAGACCGTGCGCCAGTTGTTGTGTCAGGCGTTGCTTGATGCGCCGATGTGGAACATTCGCTGGCGTTGGAACGTGACGCGGTCGCTTGCCGTGCTGCGACGTCGTGGGGGCAAGAAGATCCCGGCACAGTTGCAACGCATGGACGCGGAAGATTTGCTCACCGCGATCTTTCCCGACCAGGTGGCGTGTGCTGAGAACCTGCCGACTGGCGAACGCGAGATTCCGTCGCATCCGCTGGTCGATCAGACCGTCAAAGACTGTCTCGAAGAGGCGATGGACATCGACGGCCTTGAGCACCTGCTGACCTCAATCGAACGCAACGAAAAGAACCTCTTTGCGCGCGACGTGATTGAAGCTTCGCCGCTGTCGCAGGAGATTCTCAACGCCCGGCCTTACGCCTATCTCGACGACGCGCCCCTCGAAGAGCGCCGCACGCGCGCGGTGTTTCAACGCCGCTGGCTCGATCCCGAGACGGCTGGCGACATGGGCAAGCTCGATCAGGCGGCAATCGATCGCGTGCGTGAGGAAGTTTGGCCGGAGCCGCGGAATGCGGATGAGTTGCACGATGCGCTGGTTGAACTCGGGTTTATAACGGCGCAAGAGGGTACGGCGTGGCAAGAGTACTTCGCCCAACTCAAGCAGGATCGTCGAGCCGCGACACTAATCGGTAATCAAAATCTATGGGTCGCAGCCGAGCGCTTACCACAAATCCAATCCGTGTTTCCGTCAGCTACGCTTGAACCGCCAATTACCGCTCCTGAAAGTGTGGCAAGGACGTCCTGGAGTTTTGAGGACGCGCTCGTCGAGATCATTCGCGGCCGGTTGGAGGGCCTTGGACCAGTCACGGTCGACCAGCTCGTTTTCCAGTCCGGCCTCAACAAGCTCGAGATCGAAACCGCACTGCTGAAACTCGAAGCCGAAGGGTTCGTCATTCGCGGACGCTTTACGCCCGGCACGACGGAAACCGAATGGAGTGCGCGCCGCCTGCTGGCCCGTATCCACAGCTACACACTGAACCGTTTGCGCCAGGAGATCGAACCGGTTGCGAGCGCCGACTTTATCCGGTTTCTTCTGGCGTGGCAGAAGCTGGCTCCGGACCATCAGATGGAGGGACCGGAGAGCGTGCGCGCGATTATCGAGCAGTTGGAAGGATTCGAAGCACCCGCCGCAGCCTGGGAAGGCGAGCTCTTGCCGTCGCGACTGGTTGAATACGATCCTGCCTGGCTCGATGCGCTCTGTTTGTCAGGTGAAGTGGTGTGGGGGAGATTGACTCCACCCGTGCGTTCGGCCAGTGATGGCAATGGCGACAGGCCGCGCGGCGCGGGACCGGTGCGAAATACTCCCATCGCGCTACTGCGGCGCAAGAACTTCGCTTTGTGGAGCTCGGTTTTTCCACCGTTGTCGGCAACCGCCGAAAACGAGTTCTCAACCACGACACAGGTCGTCTACGATTACCTCAACCATCGCGGCGCTTCGTTCTTCACAGACATCGTGGAGAACACGAAACTGTTGCGCAGCCAGGTTGAAGAGTCCCTCGCCGAACTGGTGGCGAACGGTGTGGTTGTCTCCGATAGTTTCACCGGACTGCGTGCCCTGCTCACTCCCGGCAGTCGCAAAACTCAAGCAGCGGCCCGGCGGAAACACCGGCAACCGGTCTACGAGATGGCGAGCGCAGGCCGTTGGTCCATCATTCATCGAGAAAACGGCAACGGGTCAGCGTCAACACGCGGTAACCAGAACCCGATCGATCAGGAAAAAGCGGAAGAGATCGCCTGGACATTGCTCAAGCGTTACGGCGTGGTCTTCAAACGCTTGCTCGAACGCGAAGGAATGAACCTGCCGTGGCGCGTGCTGTTGCGCATCTATCATCGTTTGGAAGCGAGGGGTGAGATTCGTGGCGGCCGTTTCGTCGCGGGAATTTCGGGCGAGCAGTTCGCTTTGCCCGAAGCTGTGGGAATGCTGCGCGCGATCCGTCGCGAAGGCGCGCAGGACAGCATGATCTCAGTCAGCGCTGCCGATCCTTTGAACCTCGCCGGCATCATCATTCCCGGCAACCGCATCACTGCTCACACGAGTAATCGAGTGCTCTATCACGACGGTGCGCCGATTGCCACGCTCGAATCAGGCGAGACACATTTTCTCGTCGAGCTGAGCCGGGCAACAGAATGGAAAGCGAAGAGTGCGCTCGTGCGTAAAGCGACGCGCCCGGAACTCCGCTCCTACCTGCAAAGACCCGCGTAAGTATGAAAGGCCATCCACAGATTACACAGAATGTTTTTTGCAAATCTGCGTAATCTGTGGATGGCTTATCAAAAAGCTGGAAACCGCCGCCGATTGGCACTACCTTTAACTTGTGAGAGCACTAGCCCAACAAGATCCAACGGTTTCCTTCAAGCTGGGACTCGCGACTCAACGCCGGCCCCGGCTCCTGGCACTCGTTAACCGCAAAATCATGGTGCCGTCCACCGCGGAATTCATGCGCGTGAACAACGCGACTGTCCGCGAGGGTCAAACGCATCGGGTTTGGCCGGCGGGAGTCCTGCGCCAGTTTCAAATGGCGGAAGTAGTGACCAAAACCGACGTTCAGCACTACGTTCTTCGCGACCGCAGCATCTCGCCGGTCAGGTAATTGGCGATTTTCGATTGCCGATTGTAAGCCGGTTTGAAAATCGCCAATTGGCAATCGACAATCGACAATTACTTACTTCTTCGCGTTCTGTTCGTCGAGCCAGGTTTTGAGTGGTGCGAAGTAGTCGATGATTGCGGTGGCGTCCATCTTGTCTTCGCCCGTCATCGCTTTCAATGCCTCGGGCCACGGTTTACTCGTACCCATCGCCAGCATCGCCTTCAACTTCTCGCCGGCTTTCTTGTTTCCGTAGATCGAACACTGGTAAAGCGGACCGTTGAATCCAGCCTCCCGGCATAGCGCCCGGTGAAACTGAAACTGCAAGATAGCCGCCAGGAAGTAACGCGCGTACGGCGTGTTTGCGGGCACGTGATACTTTGCGCCCGGATCGAAATCCTGTTCGCTACGCGGCACCGGCGCGGCCACGCCCTGATACTTCTCGCGCAGCTCCCACCATGCTTTGTTGTAATCGTTTGGACCAACCTCACCGGAGAAGACTTTCCAGCGCCACTGATCCACCAGGTAACCAAACGGCAGAAACGCTACCTTGTCGAGCGCGCGATTCAACAGAAAACCGATGTCGGCTGACTGGTCCGGCACTTTATCAATCAAACCAAGTTGCTTGAGATAAGGCGGCGTAACAGACAGCGCCACCGTATCGCCGATCGCTTCGTGAAAAGCGTCGATCGCGCCGTCGCGGAAGAGAAACGGTTGTCCCGCATAAGCCATCTGGTAGTAGTTGTGACCGAGTTCGTGATGGACCACCGAGAAGTCTTCCTCGTTGATCTGGATACACATCTTCAGCCGCACGTCTTTTTCGTAATCGATGTCCCACGCGCTCGCGTGGCAGACCACTTCACGATCCGCAGGCTTGGTAAACATCGATCGTTCCCAGAAACTAGCCGGCAGCGACTCGAAACCAAGCGACGTAAAGAACCCTTCGCCATAACGGACCATCTGTTTCGCGTCCGTGTTTCGCGCCTTGAGAATCGCCGTCAGGTCGTAACCACGATCAGACGTCGCCGGCGCAAGCAACGGATAGATGTTGCCCCACGTTTGGGCCCACATGTTTCCGAGCAGGTGCGCGGGAATCGGCTTGTCTTCCGAAACCACGTCTTTGCCGTACTTCTCGGAGAGCTTGCGGCGCGTGTACGTGTAGAGCGAGTCGTAGAGCGGCTTCACTTGCTGCCAGAGGCGTTCCATTTCGGCGGCGAAAGCGTCGGGCTCCATGTCGTACTTCGAACGCCACATCGCGCCCGTGTCTTTGAAGCCCATCTCCTTCGCGCCTTTGTTGCTGAGCTCGACGAAGCGCACGTAGTCTTTGCGAATCGGCTTCGCGATCTGATGCCAACCGACCCAAACTCGTTTCAACTCTTCCGGATCGCGGCTGGTGCCGATGATCTCTTCCAACTCCGGTAGACTGAAGCACTTTCCTTTGTCGCCGTCCGGGCAATATTTGCCTTTGCCGTAATCGCCCTCCATCGACGCCGCGATCTTCGTGAGCTCAGCGCGTTCGGCTGGATCTTTCGGCGCCGGAAGTGTGAGCGAGAGTTTCAGGAGGAGCAATTTGCGCTTTGCTTCCAGAGAAAGGTCCAACGATTCGAAGCGTCGTCCTTGTTCGGCGAGTCCGGTCGTGGCGCCAATCAAGGTTTCATTCGCCGCCGCGGCGAGCGCCTCGGTGTCGTCAGTGACATAGGTGCTCTTGACCCAGTCGGCCCGGCTCGCGTCAATAGCGAGTCCGAGAAGCCGCTTTTCAGCGTCAGTCAGAAACTTCCCAGCCTCATCAACGGTTGCTGGAGCGGTATGTGAAGTCGCGTTTGGATTGTCAGTACAGGAAGACATAAGCAACAGTCCCACACAGATTAGAAAAAACCCGCTCAACCACAGTTGACGCGGTCGAAAGTTGAAGTTCACGGCAAACCTCCTGGAGTTTTTGGGAGGGCCACAATATAACCTGTTGTATTATCTAAGACCACTTACCCATGAAAACTCTAATTCTTCTTATTTGGACCTTGGCCCTCGTGTTCGTTGTGCCGCCGCCAAAAGCGGAAGATAACTTCACGTTGGTGAAGGTGAACGAGGGCGTGTACGCGGCGATTGCCAAGAGCGGTGGATTGGCATCCGGCAACGCCGGTTTCGTCGTAGGCGACGAGGGCGTGTTGCTGGTAGACACGTTCTTCACGCCGGAAGCTGTCGAAGATTTGATCGGCGTCATTGGTGCGGAAACAAAGCAACCGATCAAGTACGCGCTCAACACTCACTATCATCTCGATCACACCGGCGGTAACCAGGTGCTGGCGGCGCGCGGCGTGCCGATCATCGCGCACGAGAAACTGATGGAATGGCAAACGGTGAAGAACCGCCGCTTCCTGCCACCTCCTGACGAGCTGCAAAAGAGACGTGACACGGCGGCGAAGCAGTTGAGTGAGCTTCCAGCCGATCAGGCAGACAAGCGTGCGCCGCTCGAACGGCAGCTTCACCGTCTCGACGCGATGCTAAAGATCAAGTTAACGAATCCGACGGTCACGTTCGCCTCGGGCACGGTTCACTTGCATCTCGGCAAACGCGAAGTGGTGTTGTTTACTTTGCCCGGCCACACCGGTGGCGACGTGCTGGCGAATGTGCCGGATGCGAACGTGGTCTTCATGGGCGACATGGGTTGGCGCAAGACGCTGCCGAACCTCGTGGATGCGACCGTGAGCGATTGGATCGTGTCGCTGGACAAGTTGTTGGCCCAGTGTCCGAACGCGAAGTTTGTTCCCGGTCATGGTGAGGTGGCGACAGCGGCCGAGATTCGCGAGTTCAGAGATTATCTCGACGATTTGCGCACGCGAGTGAAGCAGGCGATCTCGGATGGTCTAACAATCGAGCAGGCGAAGCAGCAGTTGAAACTGCCGGAGAAGTACAAAGATTTCGCGTTTCAAAACTTCGCGGCGCCGAACGTTGAAGATATGTACAAGGAACTGAAGGGGACGAAGTTTTAGCAGTCGAGAGCATACTTCTGCGTTATCTGTGTTTCCGGTCAAACTAGGGACAGAAAACACAGATCTACACAGGAAGAAGTGAAATCAGGATGTGACCTGAGATCTCTGTTACGGTGCGACGATGCCTTTTTTGATGTTTCTCTGCCAGGCCTCGTAGTTTCTAATTCGTCGTTTCGCCTGCTTGCGTGTCAGTTTCATTTCCTGGGCTACGTAATCGATCCGGGCGGTTCGATCTTTCTTCTTGTCAAAGCGGTCGCCTGGCGCCCTGAGGTAGATTTTGTAAGCATACGACCATTCTGCTTTTATTTCTTCGGTGGCCTGGACGCCACGTCTCTCTGGCATGCTGCGGCTCCTTCCGGGAGGTTTTTGTGAGTCGGGATTCTACCTCCCGTTTACTTCCGCCGCAACCAAGTAATCAGCGACAGTAGTGGGTCAGTTTGAGCTGAAGCATTTAACGCCGCAGGCGTTCGCTAATTACGGCCCAGGGTTGCTTCAACCCTGGGAACACAAGAAAAAGGCTAACCCTGAAAGGGGTTTGTCTCGCGGCGAACCCTTACAGGGTTGATACGCGAATGGTGGATGGAATCCCATGGTTGTCGCTACGCTCCAAACCCTGGGCTGCAATTAGCGAACACCTTCGGCGTTAATTGCTCCTGAAACAATTGCTCCTGAAACTCAAACTGACCCACTACCATCAGCGACAACGTGCTCAAAACAACGGCGACCGCAATCAAGGGCCGCCGGACGAGAAGAGAGGAATCCAGCGCACTCAGCAGAAAAAGGCCGAAGATACCGAGCCGCAAGAAAAACCTAAGCATTCGCGGCCTTGTTTAGTTGCGAGAGACGATTGTCTGTCCGCCGAAGTTCATCCTGGTTGCGTTGAAGCCAAGGAGTCCCTGCACGATGAAAAGGCGAGCCATGATCCTCGGTTCAGCATACTGAAATCTTCCCGCCAGCGTTTCCGCGCGTTCGAGATCTTTGTCCGCCAGTGTACCTAACTCCTGACCAAAGCGTTGGACCATCGAGGTCAGTCCGGAACCGACCTGGAGAGACATCTCACCATCGCGAAATATGTTTATTTCAAAACCATTCAGCACCGAGGCGGCAGCCAGCAACTCGTTGAGTTGACTAATACCCGGATCCAACACTTCGAAACTGCGCGCCGGATCGACCGCCGCAAAAGCGTGCGCGACTTTAAGTTGCTGATCGAAGTGCTCGTAGCTTGTGGCGCGGTGGTTTGTCATCTGTCGTGCTTCTTCGAGCAACTGATTTGCCAGCTTCGGATTTGCCTGCTGCGTGTCGCGGGCGAGCTGAAGCAGCATGTTGAGCTTGTCGTTGTCTGACTGGAGGCGGGCGATAGTTTGCCTGATCTCATCAAGGCGAGCGCCCTCGGCTTTCAGGGCCAGTTCACGAAAGTCGATTCGCTGCATCACCGTGTCGCGAGCACCCGCTTGCAGGTGATCAGTCGCGATCTGACGCGCGCGGTCCGTATTGCCTTCTTCGAGAGCCTTGAACGCCGCCTGTTGATAGAGCCGCGATTGCATCTGCGGTGGCGCGACGGCGGCTGCCTGGGCCAACGCGTCGGATGAAGGATTGCCTTGCAGCGCGTTCATCGTTTGCTGGAAGTTAAAGGGCGAGTTCGCGCCAAAACCCGCTTCGGAAAGCTTCTGACGAACCGCAGCGGACTTGGCCGGTACATACTGATCGATCAGTGGCAAAGCGGCCTGTAAACCGGCGAGCAGACGAAGCGCGGCGTTTTGTTCGACTTGCGCTTCGTTTGTCGATGTGACGACGTTGCCGCCTGGTCCAGGACCGGAGACTATCGCAGGCCGTCCACGTTGAGCCTGACCACGCTGGTTGTTTGCTGTTTGTGGAGTAGCTTTTAGTGCCATATCAACGACGCTGCCCAACAACTCGGTGTACACGCCCTGGTCCAGGACCGGAAGCATTGTTGAGCCGGTGACTTTTATCACGGCGGGTTTTTCGGCCGACCGAGGACCCCGGACCAACAAAGTCTGCGCCAAACTCGCTGCTTCAGGGTTGGTCAGAAGGTTTGTCGTTTGAAGTCTTCTGCCAGTTTTGTCTGCGAGCTTCGCGGCGGCATCGAAATCCTGCATGAACAGGTGATTCAACACTTCAGTTAGCGAGCGTGGAAACTGACCCTTGTCCATCATCAGCTCGGCATTCTGCGCAGCGAGTTTCGGATCGAGGGCACCGATGCGGCCCAGCAACACCTGTTCGAGATTGTCTTCGGGACTGAATTGAGGTCGCGGGAGGCGCGAATCGGCGACTTGAGGCGCCGGTAGCGCGGCAGGTTTGGTGATTGCGAGTAACTGATATGCGAGCTGTGCATCGTGACGTGCGGCGGCCAGGACCAGTTCCTGTCGCATTTGAAACACGCGCCGATCTGCATTCTGTGGTCCACCACCACGTCGATTGGTGTTGTTCTGTTGTTGCCGGCCCATCTCCGCTACGGTTTCAGCGGCCATTGAAAAGAGCGAACGCGCGCGTCCCTGATTGTTGTCCCAGAGCAGATCGGCGGCCGTGGTCTGCACGTGCACGCGATTCTCGGGGAGCCGTAGCGACTGCGCTTCGTCGATGATCTGGTCGAGCAGCCGATAGGCATTCTTCTGGCGTTCGGCCTTCTCTTTTTCCAGCTCTTCGGTGGTTTCGGTTGGTTGTTGGGTCGGCTGTTGCGTTGGTTGTACTTGAGCAAAAACAGGGAAGCAGGTAATGCCCAGCGCCAACGGCAGGAGGAATAGTTTGTTCATGCGTGTTACCTCTGCGACGAGACTGGCCGGAATCGTACAATTCCAGGTTCGTCTTTAGCAATTCGCCAGCTATAATCGCCCGCGTTTTCCCAGGCGTTTTGAGCGAAACTCCGGGGCCAATGAACTCGTAATGCTGGTCGCGCGGACTCGTAATGCTGCTCGTGCGGTAAGGAATACCCTCATGAAAAAACTCCTGATTTTGACGACGCTGTTGTGCGCTGTGGTCTTTTTCTCCGTATCTCTGATGTCTCTGTGGTCCCATAATGCCTGGGAAAACATAATTACGGAGACACATCAGAGACGCCGAGTTTGGCTAAGCGGTGGAGGTTTGTAAAAAGTATGTACTGCCCGTCCTGCGGTTCTGAAGAACGACAACTCAGCCAGTATTGTCGCGCCTGTGGCACTGACCTGCGCGTCGTGCGCAACAGTCTCGAACGTCCCGACGCGATCACCGCTTCGGCTGTTTCGGCGCGCGAACAGATCGGATTCGCTGTTGCCGATCAGATCCGGCAGATGCGCTCCGGGAAGGATCTCGAACACGTCGCCGAGGATGTGTTGCCGTCGTTTGAGAAGTTTTTGGAATCGCCGGAGGAGCGACGTTTAAGACGACTGCGGGCGGGCGTGATCACCGCGTCGATCGGGTTTGCGCTGGCGTCGGCTGCATTCATCGCAGCGATGGGCAAGAGCGACTTCTTCCCGTTCATCGTGCCCGGCTTCGTCACTTTCATGGTGGGCATCGGCATCATCATCAACGGGTTGCTGTTTACGTTACCGCGAAAGGAACTACCGGGAACTTCTTACGAAGCACTGACGCAGCAGGTGCTCGACTCGTCGCACAATCGCATGCGATACGAAGCGCCCGCGCCGGCCAATCTCACAAATGAGCTCGCACCCGGCGCCCCTCCGCAACTCGCCTCCATCACCGAACACACCACGCATCATCTGAAGTCCAAATCGTAGGAGCGCGGAATGGCTGTCTTGCTGGATGGAGGTTGCCGCGTCGCGGCGATGAGTGAAGGGATCCCGCGACGGGAAGGATCGCTGATCTCAATGCGAGTGCTTGAGTTTGGCCCAGGCTTCTCTTCGGAGTTCCGAAGCGAAGACCTCGACGAGGTACTGTTTTCGTTGGACGAGGGCAAGGTCTTTATCGACGACGTTGCCCACGAGGTTGAATCTCAATCCGGTGTTTTTATCCCCGCCCAAAAAACCTTCCGCGTTGTGGGTCCTGGCAACTTTGTGAGCGTTCAGTGTCCCGCGACGAAAGCTTCTCCACCGCCGGTCGTCAAGCTCAGCGAACAACGCGCAATGCCCACCGGCGACCGCTGGTACCGCGTCTTGATCAACTCCGAAGTGACGCAGTTTGTCGGTTCAATTCCACCCGGCCGCGCGCCGGATCACTTTCACGAGTACGAAGAAGTGCTGTTTATCCTGCGCGGCGAAGGCCGCATGTGGACTGAAGCCAGATCTACGCCGATTAGTTACGGATCGTGTGTTTCCTGACCGCGAAGGCAAGTGCATTGTGTAGAAAACACTGGCGAGGGTGAATTGCGTTTGCTTGGTGTGTTTTATCCAGCCGGTAGTCCGGCAGTACGATACGAAACTTCTACTCAAAATCCCTGATATCCCGGAATGGCCGTTCGGCGTCGTCGAAATCGGGCCGGTAGTAATAGGCCGCGCCGTCAAACTCCTGCACCCAACCTTCTTCCATGCCCAAAGCTTCAAGCGCCGCAATCGCTTTGACCCATTCCGATTCGCGAATGCGCCGCGAGAGCAACACGTAACGCTTGTTCGTCTCCGCTTGATGTGTCGGGTAATACTGGGCCATCAGCGAGATCGCCACGCGCGGACTCAGCTCATCTCTGATCCATTCAATCGATTCACGAATACTCCCGATGTCGTTCGGCAACACTAACAGCCTTATCACTAGTCCGCGCCGCAACAATCCATCTTCGTTGAAAACCAGCTCGTCACCTGTTTGCCGGTACATCTCCTTCAACGCGAGCCGCGAAAACTCTTTGTACCCACTCACTTTCGAATACAAATATCCCGACTCATCATCCGCATATTTCAAATCCGGCAGGTAGACATCAACCACCCGATCCAGCAGTTGCAACACCGAAACCGCATCGTAAGCATTGGTGTTGTAAACAATCGGCACGTTTAGACCTTCTTGCGCAGCCAACAGAATCGATCGCGCCATCTGCGGCGCGAAGTGCGTCGGCGAAACGAAGTTGATGTTGTGACAACCGCGCCCTTGCAACTCGAGCATCATCTCCGCGAGCCGCTCGTGCGTGACTTCATTCTTGAGTTGCTGTTTGTGTGTTTGCGAAATCTGGTAATTCTGGCAATAGACGCAGCGGAGATTGCAGTTGCCGAAAAAGATGTTTCCGGCGCCGCGTGTGCCGACCAGTGGCGGCTCTTCGCCGAAGTGCGCGGTGTACGAAGAGACGATCGGCAGACGGCCCGAGTAACACGCAGCGATATCGTTGTTCAAACGATTGTTCAGACAGTCGCGCGGGCAGACGGTGCAGCTTTCGAGCAGACGTTCGAGTGCTTCCACGCGCCGCTGCAATTCACCGGTCGGCAGCAAGCCGAGATAAGCAGGCGCGGGTGAAACAGGGCCTCGCGATGTAAATAACGACTCACTCATGACGTCTGAAATGAACGAAGTGCGGCTTGTGCTGTTCGACGATCTCCGCCGGCGTCGCACGTTTTGATTGGCGCCAGATGAAATCCATCTCGGTGTGGATGGTGCTGAGCGCCAGGCGCGCCTCGAAGATCAGCAACACACTGCCGTAGAAAAGAAAACAGGCACCGGTCAAACCAAGTCCAACGGGCACTAGATTGTAGTGGGGCTTGCCGGTGAAAGGAATGATACCGATTGCAACGCTCGTCGCGACGAACATTCCCAGACTCAAATAGAACGTCACCATGCAGCGCTGAAGCAGACGCGCGCGACTCGTCAGCTTGTCGAGTTGTTGGAAGATCGATGCCTGCCGTTCTATTGCCCCTTCGCCTCGTTCACCGCGCGCGGCCATCTCCTCCAGCCGTTCAGACAACGACCGGACGCGATCCACCACGCGCCCTAACCGCGAGGAGGTCGAAAGAATCATACTGCCGCAGGCCGAGATCAACACGGCGGGCGTGATCATCGCCGTCAGCACAGCAATGGCAGAGGCAGAATCCACGTTGCTCTTTTATAGTTAATGCTGTAATCCTGTCAAAACCCGATGCGTATCTGGCTTTCCAAAAACAGTGAAGTGCCGATTCGCGAACAACTGGTGACGCAGATTGTCCTCGGCATCGTCAGCAACGACCTGAAGGTGAACGAGCGACTGCCGAGCACACGCGACCTCGCGCGCCGTTACGACATCCACGCCAACACCGTCAGCGCTGCCTATCGCGAACTCGCCCGGCGCGGCTGGGTCGAATTTCGCAAAGGCAGCGGCGTCTATGTACACGCGCGCACGGACGACAAAACCGAACAGCATCTGGCGCTCGACCATCTGGTTTCGCGCTTCTTCCGCAACCTGCGCGAAGAGGGCCACTCGCTGGCTGAAATTCAGGAAGCGGTCCGGCGCTCGTTTTCACTTCAACGTCCGGATCATTTCCTACTGCTCGAGTCTGATCCGGAATTGCGCGAAATACTCGTCGCGGAGATCGCGTCCGCCGCGAAGGTGAAAGTAAAAGGCGCCGGTCCGGCAGATATCGATGGCGCTGCTTCGTTAGCCGGCGGGGCGCCGTTGGTGTTGTATGGTCATCACGAAAGCTTCAGCGAGCTGGTAGATCCGCAAACGGATCTGCTGGTGCTTCATTCAGCTTCAGTGGTCGAGTCGATGAAAGGACAAAAGCGTCCGCCCGCGGATGCGCTAGTGGCGATCGTGTCGCGATGGCCGGAGTTTTTGCGTTGGGCGCGCACGATGCTCGTGGCGGCGGGACTCGACGCAGACGCGTTGAGCTTTCGCGACGCACGCGAGCGTGGTTGGGAAAAAGGACTGCGGTCGGCGACGTTTGTGATCACCGACTCGCTGATGGCGCCACGAATCCCCGCGGGCTGCGAGGTCAAGATCTTTCGAGTGTTGGCGCAGTCGTCGATAAAAGATATTCGCGACTACGCGGAGCGGTTTTTCTGAACCACAGATTACACGGATGAACACGGACCAGCGGGACAGTCGGTGTAATCCGTATTAGTCCGTGGTTACTCTTTGTCTTTCGCGAGCGTGCGGATGTAGTTAACCACGTTCCAGCGTTCCTCCGGATCCTTCATCCGGTTCTCACCGGCCGGCATGATACCGGTGATGCCTTTCGAGATCTTCCAGAAGAGTTCGCCGTCGGTCATCGCCGTCATCCGTTCCTTGTTTGAAAGATCGGCGGGCTTGCGACGCAAACGGGGAAGGTTCGCTTCGTTTCCGGCGCCGGTGTCGCCGTGACAGAAAACGCAGTTGCCTTTGGTTCGTTCAAAATAAAGCTCTTTGCCTTTGGCGATCGATTCGGGCGTTGATGGCGCCGGATTCGTTGTTTTGTCGGCGTCGTCAGGGAGCTCCCAGGTGTTTTTGGAGAAGTCCTGTTCGGCTGCTTTCGAAGGCGGAGTGATCGAGCGCGAATCGTTTTGATTCTGGTTCCTGTTGGTAGTCGTGGAACTGTTTGCATTTTGCGCCGACGACTTCGATTCGATTCTGAGCCTGCTCGCAAACAAGACTGTAGCGACGAACAATAGAGCAAACGCTAACAAACGCAGCGTGATCGACATATTCTTCTCCTTTGTCTCATTACCTTGTTCGTTTCCTGCGCACCCGCCGTTTCGGTGCAGAAACCGGCTTAGCCTCGGTCTTTGTCGCCGCGGCCGGCTTCGGCTTCAGGGCGTCGGCAATCACCTGTTGCGGAATATCAGCCTCCCAGACGACCTCGTTGTCCTTCGGCATCATCTTCACGCTTTTCATGATGGTCCAGAGCATCTCGGTCTCTTTCCCGGTCAGCTTCATGCTGTCGAGGACGCTTTGTGCCTGCTTGTCGGGTGTGGCGCCCTGTTGCATCAAACTCGATAGCAAACTGCTGATGATCTTCGCGGTATCGGGATTGTCGGCATTCATTGCACCGCGGACGCTGAAGTTAGTTCCGGAGACTGTAATGGCGCTGTAAAAGTTGCCGAAACTTGTGTTGCAAGTACCTTCGCGCGGCGTTGTCTCAGTGCCGAACAGGCCCAACGCTTTTGCAACCGACGCCAACGGTGCACCAGCGCTCGCCATGAGCACGTTTGGATCGCGCATCAACGAATCGAGCGTCGCAGGATTGATCCGGCCCGTACCGTCGGCGGCGTCAATCGCTGACTTGAGATACGGAAGATTTCCGATCGCGAGCGAGTTTGCGCTCAACGGCACCGCGCCGATTTCCGAAAGCGACTTAAGCATCGGCATCTTTTCGGCTTCCGCGGCTATCGGATCGATTTTCATCACCGCCATCGTCTTCGAGCCATGTTTTTCGACACGCACCTTGTCCTGGAGCGTCAGTTGGGCCAATGAGAACAGGGAATCGGCACTGAAGTCGCCGCCGACAACTGCCATCACGTCGGGAGCCACAAAACTGAGATCGCCTGCCGGTTTGTGAAAGCGCAGCGCGATGACCAGATACTCGACGGACGAGGGGTCAATGCCCACCGATTTCTTCATATCGGCAAACGCGGAGCGCATCTCCGTGACGTCCTTCGCGGGCATCACTCTCGGCGCCGCATCATTCAGAAGTCTTTGCGGACTGATGTAGATCAACATGTCCGCATCGGGCAGGGTTGCGAGGGATGTCGATACCGATTGGGCCGCTGCGGCGGTGATCAGTAGTGGGATTGCAAGGGCGGCCGCCAGCCATAGTTTTAATGATGGGGTTTTCAAGTTGACCTCCAGTCGAGAAGTTAAATGTGCGACAGTTCTTTGCGCGTGAGCTCGTTTTCGGTATTGCCGGTGTTCAGGGTTGAAACTGGTTCGAAGAGCAGCACTTCACACTCTTCATCGGCAACCGGCCGGTGTTCGACGCCGCGAGGCACGACGATCATTTCACCTGCTTCAATCCAGACGCTCTGTTCCGTTTCCGCCTCGCGGAATTCCATCCTGAACCGGCCTTTCACGACCATGAAGAGCTCGTCTTCGTTTTCGTGATGATGCCAGGTGAAGGGACCCTGAAACTTTACCAGCTTCACATACTGCCCGTTGAGCTCGGCGGCGATTCGTGGATTCCAGTGGTCACTGATCTGAGAAAGTTTATCGCGCAGATTTATCTTGTTCATACTTCACGATAGCGAAAGCAGGTTGGTTCGTGGTCGTTGACCATTCCCACCGCCTGCATGAATGAGTAACAGATGGTTGAGCCGACAAACCTGAAGCCTCGCTTCAACAGGTCTTTGCTCAACTGGTCAGAGATTTGCGTGGTCGCAACGATCGGCTGTCCGCGTTTGCGGCGGATCGGCTTGCCGTCGACAAAGCGCCACACGTAATTGTCGAAACTGCCAAACTCCCGCTGCACTTCACGGAAAGCGATCGCATTGGTGACCGCTGAATTGATCTTCAAACGGTTGCGTATGATCCCCGCGTCGTTCAGCAACGCGGCGATCTTGCGTTCGTCGTATTTTGCGACTTTTGCCGGGTTGAAACGGTCGAAAGCCGCGCGATAGTTGTCGCGCTTGCGCAAAATCGTTTCCCAACTGAGTCCGGCTTGCGCTCCTTCTAAAATCAAAAACTCAAACAGGCGAGTGTCGTCGTGAACAGGCACGCCCCACTCCTGGTCGTGGTAGGCGAGCAATAAGGGAGTTGTAGCCCAGAAGCAGCGCTTGATCACCATGTCTAACCGAACAAACTATCAGCCGATCTATTAGCCGATTTTACCGGTCAGACACTTTACCACGGAAACGAGTTCGCGGATCTCGATCGGTTTCGCGACGTGAGTATTGTAGCCGGCGGAAATTGCGCGGAGCCGGTCCTGTGTGCGGGCGTAGGCGGTCAGGGCGATTGCGGGAATGTGCTCTCCTCGTGCACTCTCCTGCTCGCGGACCTGCTTGATCAAGCTGTAGCCGTCTGTGTCGGCCATACCGATGTCGCTGATGATCAGGTCGAAGTGTTCCTTGCGCAGTAGTTCCAGGGCGTCCGAGGCCGACGACACACCGGTAACTTTAGCCCCGTGCTCGCGCAAATCGATGGCGAGCAGGTCGAGGGCGTCGAGCTCGTCTTCAACCACCAGAATGCACAGATCCGCCAGGTCCATGGCGATCGCATTCTGTTCAGCTACGGCCGTAGTCCCAGCCGTTGGCAGATTCATCTCCACGCTCGGCAGCGGCAGTTTCACTGTAAACACCGCTCCCGATCGCACGCTTCCATTCTCAACCGCGATCAACCCGCCGTGCAGTTCAACCAGATGACGCACGATAGCGAGGCCGAGACCAAGTCCACCGTGCATGCGCGTGGTTGAGCCATCCTCCTGCCGGAATCGTTCGAAGACGTGCGGGAGGAAATCCGGCGCAATCCCTGGTCCGGTATCGCTGATCTCGATCTCGGCATACGTGCGATCCTGTGTGACGCTGATGCCCACAGAGCCGCGCGCGGGCGTGAACTTCGACGCGTTTGACAACAGGTTCCAAACCACCTGCTGCAAACGATCGGCATCGCCCACGATGATCTTCAGTCCTTCCTCGTAATGCGTTTCGACCTTGATCTCTTTCGCGTCGAGCGCCGGACGAACCGCATCGAGCGCCGCGTTAACGACCGCGATCAGATCCACCGGTCCAAGATGCAAGTGAAGTTTGCCGGTGATGACGCGCGAAACGTCGAGGATGTCTTCGATGATCTGTTTCTGCGCCCACGCGTTGCGCTCAATGACGTTGATTGCGTGGGTAGCGCTCTCAATATCAAGCCGGCCCGACTTCAACATGCGCGACCAGCCGATGGCGGCGTTCAAAGGCGTGCGCAGCTCGTGCGACAGCGTTGCCAGAAACTCGTCCTTCAATCGATTTGCCTTTTCCGCGTCAGCACGCGCGCTACGTTCGCGCACGAGGAGATGCGCGAGTTTCTCTTCCGCGCGTTTACGTTCCTGAAACTGTCCGATCTGGCTCCCGACGCTGCCGATCATTTCGAGCAGTTCGCGATCCGGTTGCCGTATGTCCTGACTGAAAAACTCGATCACGCCGAGCACTTCGTTTCCGAGCAAGATCGGAAAACCAAAACCAGCACGCAGTCCGGAGCGTTCGGCAAACGGCCCGCGCGGAAAGTTACGGTCCTTTTTTAGATTAGGAATCCAAACCGGCTTGCCAGTCGCCCAGATCCGCCCCGGCAAGCCGACGCCTTCGACGAAAGGCCACGTGATGCAGGCACATTCGAAGTCGGTGACGTCGATCGCCGGGTTGTGCCAGATATCGACACAACGGAGCACCCCTTCCTGGTGGTCCACCGACCAAAGGACTCCGACTTGCCAGCCGAGGCTTTCACAAACAGTTTCCAGAATCTCATGCGTGCCGTCGACGAAGTCGATCGAACGTGAAACGATGCGCGTGATCGCATATTGCAGCGCCAGCCGTTGCTCAGTACGCCGTCGCTCGGTAATGTCGCGAGTGAAACCACGCGAGTGAACAAACTTTCCATCTTCGAAGTACGCGCTTGAATCAATGCGCACGGTCTTTACCGAGCCGTCTTTACAACGCAGGCGCGCCTCGTAGTCTTGCAACACTTCACCCGCGCGCAGCCGTTCGAGAATGTCTTCGATAACTTCACGATCGAAATGAAAGTCGATGATGTTGCGGCCGACGTACTCTTCTCGTGTGTAACCAAGCATGTCGAGCTCCGCCTGATTGGCGCGCAGGATCGTGCCGTCAGTGCTGACCCAGTGCAGACCGATGGAAGCATTGTCGAAGAAGTCAGCTAGCTCCGACTGGCTACGGCGCAACGCGAGCTCGTCTCGTTTGCGTCGCGTGATGTCGCGCTTGATGCAGACGTAACAGAGCGGCTCGCCCAGCCCGCTGCGCATGGTGAAGACCGACAGATCCATGTTGAGCTCTTCGCCGCTGTTGGTGCGGCAAACGATCTCGGCGGAAAATTCATCGGTCTCGGCGAGTTGGCGTTTCATTTCGGCAACTGTCACCTCGTCGAGTTCGCTGGCGAGAGTTCGGCTTTTCAGGTCGTCGTCCGGGTAACCGAGCAGCGTGAAGTGGGCGCCGTTTTGTTGGAGGTAGAAACCTTCGGGGTCGATGATCGCGATCGCTTCTTTGGAATGGTCGAAGATTTCGCGGTAGAGGTCGGAATGCAGCTCGACAGGCCGGGCCGACGGCTCGGCACGTTCTTCTCCTCTCGAGAACGCATTTTGCGACATGAAACGCCCCCAAAGAGATAGCGGGTCAGGTCAACAGGGGGTGTCGGTCGGGTAAGGGGATATTAACACCAAACTAATCTGCGATTAAAGGTACACGTCCGAAGGCAATGGTTGTATTGGTCCGGACAGACTCGTAAACGGCGTTCACTAGTACAACCGACATCAGACCGTCGCGGGCAGTCACGGGCGGCTCGGCGTCATTGAGGATCGCTTCAACAAAGGCCCGATCTTCCTGCACGTAGCCCCATTTCTCTTCGCGTGGCAACTGGTGCATCGATTGCTCGGTGAAGTGTCCTTCGAGGTTGGTGCTACAGACCAGGCTCTCCATTTCGCGTGTCACAAAGGTCGCGTGGTGGCAAAAGACTTCGACGCGTTCGAAAGGAAACAGCCAGCTTGCGTCGGCAGCAGTCGCGAGAGTCGCGTGGAATCCACTCGTAAACTTCAGCAGGACCGAGAAGTCGTCAATCTCGCGGTATTCGTGTTGCGAGCCGATTGCGTGCAGGCTTTCAACTTCGCCGAAGAGAAATCGCATCATGTCAAACATGTGAATCGGTGTTTCGTAAAGAAAGCCGCCGGTGACTGACGGATCGCCGGTCCAGACTGGATTGAGCAGTTCGCCACGGTTCATCTTCACGTGTGCTGAATGTGGCGTGTGCTTTTCAGTCAGGAGTTGTTTGAGAGTTGCGTAAACGGGAGCGAAGCGTCGATTGTGTCCGACCTGAACCACAGATTTGGACTGATCTGCTTTGATGAAAACGGAATTGGCGTCCGAGATGTTGGTAGCGAGTGGCTTCTCGCAAAAGACGTGTTTGCCGGCGTCGAGTGCGGCGAGTGCGAGCGAGACGTGTTGTGTGTTTGGCGTGGTGATGTAGACTGCGTCGCACCGTTCGATTACTTCGGTTGGGCCAGCAGCAACTTGAGCGTCGTGCGCGTGTGCGAGACGTTCCGCACGCTCACGGTCCACGTCGTAAACCGCAGTTAGTTGCACTCGCTCGTCACGCGCGAGTATTCCAGCGTGGACGCCGCCGATGTATCCGGCGCCAATAATCCCGACTTTCAGTTTCATACAGTTTCCAAGACGCGTTTGGTTGCGGTAAGCGCGTCGTTCGCCAACTCGAAAGGATCTCTTTTCCAGTATTCCGGCCGGAAGATCTCGACACTCGCCACTTTGTCGTAACCAATCTTCCGAAACGCGGCAAGCAAATCACGCAAAGGCAATATGCCTAGTCCCGGCAGCAGGCGGTGCTTGTCCTGCAACTGCGCGCGCGGCAGGTTCTCCGCGTCGTTGATGTGAAAGACGTAGATCAGATTCGGATCGAGCGCTTCTACCATCTCGATCGTCGAACCGCCGGCGTAAAAGTGAAAACTGTCGATCACCAGGCCGAGGTTCTTCCGATCCGTGGCGCGCACGATTTCGTGGGCCAGGTCGAGCACCGGCACGCTGCAATCCGGTTGGCCCAAAAACTCAAACGCGAGCGACACGTTGTGCCGAGCGGCGATATCGCAAAGCTCGCCGAGCACGCGAACTGACTCCGCGATCACTTCGGCGCGCGTTGCGCCGGATTCAGGCAACGGACTGGGGACTACCACGATAAACGGGCAATCGATCTTTGCCGCCGATTGGCTCAGCTCCGCACACTGTTCCTTGATCCCATTCCACGTGACCGAGTCGCGAAACGTGACGTGTTCGATCGAATTGATACTCAACGGCGGCACACCGCTAGTGGCAATTAACTCTCTGAGCTCACGGCTGGTCTGGTGGTGCAGAAACTTTCGCAGTTTCTCTGCCCAGATTTCCACGTAATTGAAGCCCGCTGCTTTGGCTGCCTGAAAATCCGTGGCCAAGTCAGCCTGCATCGTGGTGGCGCCATTCAGTGCGATTTGCATCGCCGAAGCATAGCACGGTTCGTTTTGAGTTCAGCCTTTGACTTACCCGAACATTAGTTGTACAAGCGTGCTGTTCCCATTAGCAAAGGAGAGAGAAATATGGCTTTACGACTTGGCGACATAGCACCCGATTTCACAGCAGATACTACGGAAGGTCCCATCCGCTTTCACGAATGGATTGGTGATAGCTGGGCGGTTCTGTTCTCCCACCCAAAGGATTTCACTCCGGTCTGCACCACTGAGCTTGGCTACGTGGCCCGCTCGAAGCCCGACTTCGAAAAACGCGGTGTGAAAGTGATTGGTCTGAGTGTCGATCCCACTGATTCGCACAAGAGGTGGGCGGAGGATATTAAGGAGACCCAAGGATCGGAACTTAATTTCCCAGTCATCGCCGACCCGGACCACAAGATCGCCGAACTGTACGACATGATCCATCCGGAGATTAGCGACGTCTTCACCGTGCGCTCCGTGTTCGTCATCGGCCCAGACAAAAAAGTTAAGTTGATGATTACCTATCCGGCCAGCACCGGCCGCAACTTCGACGAGATTCTGCGTGTGATTGATTCTCTTCAGTTGACGGCGAAGTACAGCGTGGCGACGCCGGTGAATTGGAAAGACGGCGACGACGTGATCATCGTGCCGTCACTTTCGGATGAAGCTGCGAAGGAGAAGTTCCCAGGTGGTTGGAGAGCGCCAAAACCGTACTTGCGCATCACTCCACAACCGAACAAGCAGCAGACATCTACAGACACAGCGGCGAAGAGCGCTTCGTAAGTTTTGGTCCACAGATTACATAGATTTCTTCCTCTGTGTAATCTGTGGATTACTCTTTTTCAAAGAAGTGCGCTTTCTCAACTTCCAGGCGCAGCCACACTTTGCTTTCTACTTCCGCTCGAAAGTCTGCTGGAGCACGCGCGATCAATCTGTGCGTGCCGACCGAGAGAAAGACGAAAGTCTCGTTTCCCATCAATTCCGTAACGTAAACACTGGCTGGAATCGCGCCATCCTGCGGCTGTGTGAGGACGTGAACGTGTTCCGGGCGGATGCCCATCGTTACCGCTGAAGCTTCACGATCAACCGGTATGGTGATCGACTCGCTCACAAACATTCCGCGCTCGATCTTTCCGTCAATAAAGTTCATGCTGGGACTGCCGACAAATTCCGCGACGAATCGATTCACCGGGTGGTTGTAGATATTGAGCGGTGTGTCGAACTGTTGTAGCCGTCCTTTCTTCATTACCGCGACACGCGACGCCAGGGTCATTGCTTCTGCCTGATCGTGAGTGACGTAGATAGTGGTGGTGCCGAGTTGGTGTTGCAGGCGTTTGAGCTCGCCACGCATCTGCACGCGCAAACGCGCGTCGAGATTGGAGAGTGGTTCGTCCATGAGGTAGGCGCGCGGCTCACGGACGATTGCGCGCGCGAGGGCGACGCGCTGTCGTTCGCCGCCCGACAATTGCCGCGGCTTCCGTTGTAAAAGCGACTCAATCTCCAACATTTTCGCGA
>Ga0187894_10001268_pt1 | contig 32706 bp, 28 predicted proteins | sample GBC1701081metaG_FD_136650 | JGI IMG/M metagenome (GOLD analysis project Ga0187894, IMG submission 136650) | White microbial mat communities from a lava cave in the Kipuka Kanohina Cave System on the Island of Hawaii, USA - GBC170108-1 metaG ...
AGCCTGGGCCTGGGCATCGTCACGACGATCTTCGACTTCTTCGATTTCTTCCTGGTGAGCTTCCTGGTCGTCGTCCTGGCACCGCAATGGCAGCTCACGTTCGGCCAGTCCGCGATCATGCTGCTGAGCGCCGGTGTCGGCGCCATCATTGGCGCGTTGTGCTGGGGTGCGCTGGCCGATATCTGGGGCCGCAAGAAGCTATTGGTTGCCGGCGTCCTGCTGTGCTCCGGCGCGGCGGGCGCCGTGGCGTTCGTGCCGGACGGCGCCTGGGTCCTGTTCTCCGTGCTGCGTTTCATCGTCGGCTTCGGTGTGGGCGCTGCAGCAGCGGTGGGCATGCCGCTGATCGTCGAATACACGCCGACACGCTATCGCACGGTGATCACCAGCGCCGCGGTGATCCCGGTGTCGTTCGGCATTCTCGCGGCATCGCTGTCGGCCGCAACATTGCTGCAGATCCTGGGCTGGCGTGGCCTGGCGGCGCTGGGCTTCATCCCGATCCTGCCGGCGCTCGGCATCATCCTCATCATGCCGGAGTCGGTGCGCTGGCTGATCGCGCGCGGCCGTGGCGCCGAGGCACGGGCGACCGTGGCGCGCTTCTTCGCCCTGCCACTCGACTCGCTGCCGATGCCTGCCCCAACGCCAGCCGTGCCGGCGTCGGCCAGCTTCGGCGACCTGCTGGCCGACCCGCGTCGTCTGTGGCTCACGATCATCGCCTGGTTCGGTGCCAGCACCGCCAGCTACGGCGTCTTCCTGTGGGGACCCACCATCGTCGCCCTGCTGCTGGGACTGGCGCCCAAGGATGCGGCACACCTGTTCATTTACGTGAGCCTGGTTGGCATTATCGGGCGGGTCATCTTCACCTTCCTGCCGTTGCGCATCGGGCGGCGGCGCAGCGGCGAGATCATGGGCTACGGGATTGCCGTCACTCTGGGCGCCGCCGGCCTCTTCTACGATCAGTTTGCCGCCGGCTGGCCTGTGTTCATGATCATGATCATCCTGGGTGCCCTGTTCTTCGACGGCGGCTTCTCCAACATCGGCCCCTACTCGGCCGAGATCTTTCCGGTGCGGCTGGCCGCGCGCGGTGTCGGCCTCGCCCAGGCTGCCAACGGCGTCGGCAAGATCGCGGGCCCGTTGTGCCTGGCTCTGATCGCGGGCACCGGCAATTTCGTGTCGCCCAAGGCCACGGCCGAGGCGGTGACACCGGCCTTCCTGTTCCTGGCCGGCTGCGGACTGGCACTGGGTCTTGCCTTCACCTTTCTGGGCGTGGAGACGCACGGCAAGGAATTGGCCCTGACGGAGACCGACGACGCCCCGGCTTCCGCCCAGCAAACTGCCCCGGCGCGAACATCCTTGACGTGAACCGGCAAAGACAACTCCATAGCGACAGGGAGAAATGCAGACAGGGCGGCTCATGTACCTGACACAGGGATTGCGGCGCGCGGGCCAGATCCGGCCGCGGGAAAAGGCTACCGTGTTCCGCGACAGGCGGCGCATCTGGGCCGAGACGGTCGAGCGTGTGGCGCGTGTCGCCGGCGGCCTGCGCGCCGCGGGCGTTCAACCGGGTGACCGTGTCGCGATCCTGGCGCTCAACAGCGACCGCTACTACGAACTGATGTACGCCATCCCCTGGCTGAGCGCGGCGATGGTGCCGGTCAACACGCGGCTGGCGACGCCGGAGGTTCAGTACATCCTCGACGACTCGGGTGCCCGCGTGCTGTTCATTGACGGCGCCATGAAGGCACATGCGGCCGCGCTGGCGGGCAAGTTGTCGACGGTCAAGGCGGTGTTCTATCTGGACGACGACGCGCCACCCGAGGGCATGCGTCACTACGAAGAGCTTGTCGCAGCACCCGCGGTGCCCGATGCCAACGCCGGCGGTGAAACGCTCGCCGGACTGTTCTACACGGGCGGCACGACGGGCAAGTCCAAGGGCGTCATGCTGAGCCACAACAACCTGGTGTGGAACGCGATGAACGCCGTCGCCGGCCTGTTCTTCGACAGCAACACCACGTACATCCATTCCGGCCCGATGTTCCATCTCGCCGACGGCGCCTCGACCTTCGGTGTCACGGCCTGCGGCGGCTTTCATGCTTTCGTGCCGCGCTTCGATGCGGTCGACTGCCTGGAGACCATCCAGCGCGAGAAGGTGACGCACGGCCAATACGTGCCGACCATGATCAACATGCTGGCCAACCACCCGAAGGTGACGGATTACGACCTCTCGAGCCTCAAATACATCCTCTACGGCGCCTCGCCGATGCCCGAGGGTGTGCTGCGCAAGGCCCTGCAGGTCTTCCCCGGCTGCCAGTTCATCCACGCCTACGGCATGACTGAAGCAGCACCGATCCTGACCCTGCTGCCGCCGCGCTACACCACGCTGGAAGGTCCCTACGCCGGCCGCATCAAATCCTGCGGGCTGGCGGCGCATACTGCCGAGTTGAAGATCGTCGACGAGAACCGGCAGGAGGTGCCACGCGGCACGACCGGCGAAGTAGCCGCCAAAGGCCCGATGATCATGCTGGGCTATTGGAACAAGCCGCAGGAGACGGCGGCGGTCCTGAAGGACGGCTGGTACTACAGCGGCGATGCCGCCACCATGGACGACGACGGGTTCGTCTTCATCGTCGACCGCCTGAAGGACATGATCATTTCAGGCGGCGAGAACGTCTACTCGGCCGAGGTCGAGAATGCGATTTCGCTGATGTCGGGTGTCGCCGAGGTCGCCGTCATTGGCATTCCCGACGCCAAGTGGGGCGAGACCATCCACGCCGTCATCGTACCGCGTGCCGGTGCCAATCTCACCACCGAGGCGGTCATCGAGCACTGCCGCACGCAGATCGCCGGCTACAAGTGCCCGCGCTCGGTCGAATTCCGAGACACCTCACTGCCGCTGTCCGGCGCCGGCAAGGTATTGAAGCGCGAGCTGCGCGAGCCGTTCTGGAAAGGCTACGAGAAGCGGGTGAATTGAGATCCGTGCTTCATGGTGAGCATAGGCGGATGCTTTGCATCCGCCGGGTCGAACCATGAGCGTTCGCACGATTGTTTGTGCGAGGCCTTCATGGTTCGACAAGCTCACCATGAAGGCTTGGACGACGTTACGCGCGGCGACGTCCCATGAAAACGCACGCCAGACCGGCCGCGACGGCGACGATACCGGCGATCGCCGGGATCGGGATGGCACGTTGCTCCTTGGCCTCGATCGACAGCGGGCCGAGGTCGAGCACCTGCTTGGTGTCGGTGACCACGATGTAAGGCACCGCCAGCGCGGCAATACCGGCAACCACCAGCACGATCCCTAGAATCATCAGTGGGCGCATGAGAGTCCTCTGTCTCGCCGGGGCATGCCGGTCTTAACGCCCGAGCCACGCTGCGGTTCCAGCGCGGACGACCGGCTTGCGGGCGATGGCAAACCGCCTACTCTCGTTTGGCCACCTGTCCAACCGCCCCCGATGCCATGCCCGCCACCATCCCCTACTACGACTGGATCGCTCATCACGCCGATCGCCGCCCGACCCAGCGGGCGATCCACGACCTGCACAGCGGCCGGATTTTCACCTACCGCCAGCTCGACGAGCGGACGCGCCGCCTGGCGGCGCACCTCCAGGGCACTGGCGTGGGCAAACCCGACCGCGTGGCGCTGCTGGCACCCAACTGTCCCGAGTTCTTCGAGCTGCAGTTCGCCTGCGGCAAGATCGGCAGCGTGATGGTGCCGCTGAACTGGCGGCTGACCGTGCCGGAGCTGGCGTACATCCTGGGCGATTGCGCACCCAAGGTGCTGATCCACGACGCCTCGTTCCGGCCGCAAGCCCTGGAGCTCAAGGCGCGCTGCGGCATTGCACATCTGTTGGAGATCGACATCGATCGGGCCGACAGCAGTTACGAGCGCGCCGTCATGGCCGCGAGCGCCACGCCCGCGGTGGCGGTACTGACGCACGACGACATCAGCACCATCATGTACACGTCGGGCACCACGGGCCATCCCAAGGGCGCCATCATCACCCACGGCATGACGTTCTGGAACGTGGTTAATCTCGGCGTGCCGGCGATGATCTCGCCCGCCTCGGTGCAGCTGGTGGTCCTGCCGCTGTTCCATACCGGCGGGCTCAACTGCTACGCCAATCCGGTGCTGCACGCGGGTGGCACTATCCTGCTGATGCGCACGTTCGATCCCGGTGCCGCCCTCGATCACATCTCCGATAAGGCGCTGGGGATCACCCATTTCTTCGCCGTGCCGGCGCCCTACCAGTTCATGATGCAGCACCCGACGTTCCAGGGGGCCGACCTGTCGCGGCTGCGAATGTCGGGCGTCGGCGGTGCGCCCTGCGCACTCACCATCCTGGAAACGTGGGCCGCGCGCGGCGTGCCGCTGGTGCAGGGCTACGGCATGACCGAAACCAGCCCAGCCTCGACCATGCTCGATGCTGCCGACGCCATCCGCAAGGTGGGATCGGCCGGCAAACCCCTGCTGCACACCGACGTACGGATTGTCGACGAAGCCGGCCGCGATGTGCCGCGCGGCAGCATCGGCGAATTGTGGACGCGCGGCCCCAACATCACGCCAGGCTACTGGAACAAGCCGGAGGCGACAGCGGCGTCTTTTGTCGATGGCTGGCTGAAGACCGGCGACGCGGCACGTGAGGACGACGAGGGTTTCATCTACATCGTCGACCGCTGGAAGGACATGTACATCTCGGGCGGCGAGAACGTCTATCCGGCCGAGGTCGAGAACGTGCTGTTCCAGTTGCCGCAGGTCGCCGATGCCGCGGTGATCGGCGTGCCCAATGAGCGCTGGGGCGAGGTCGGCAAGGCTGTCATCGTGATCAAGCCCAGTGAGACATTGGCGGAAGCCGATGTCATCACGCACTGCCTGGCGCGGCTGGCCAAATTCAAGGTGCCGCAGTCCGTTGAATTCATCGAGGCGCTGCCGCGCAACGCCACGGGCAAGGTGCTCAAGCGCGCGCTGCGCGCGCAGTTCGTCGGTGCCATCGCCCCGGCGATCACGTGATGGGAGGTGGCCCTCTCGTCGAAGCGTCCCGTGGCCTAAGGCGCGATCCCGATCAGGACCGTCGGCAAACCTTGAACGATCACGCCGCCGTGCCCGGTGGCATCACCCAGGCGGGCCGCCAGCAGTCCGCCGATCAGAACCGTCGGTGATCCGACAACGATCGGGTCGGTCGGACCGATACACACGGCAAGATCAGTGATCCGCGCTGCCGGCAGAGCGCCGACCAATACGGTGGGACAGCACGGGACCAGGATCGGTCCCCCGCCATGAATGGGACAGGCGTGCATGTCTGTCCGCCGCGCGGCCGGCATGTTGGCGGTCATGGCGATGATCTCTCAGGCCAGGGTGCTGCGCCGGTCGGTGGCGCCTGCATGTGGGGAGATCAACAGGCCAGGGTCGGGGTACTTCCATCCCGTGATGGAAATAAACGTTCAGTGCAGGCTGTCTGATGTCGTCAGATGTGGTTCAGGATCCGTACCGAGTCCTGGTCGTGGCCGTCACTGAAGGCGACGACACGATCGCCGACGCGCTGGAAAACCAGGTCGATCCGCGCATCACCCAATACGAGGCCCTGCAACGCGATGCGGTCGATGCCGATCGGCAGCGAGGGGCGTTCGACATGAATCTCGCGGTGCCAGCCGTCGATGCGCAGGCCAAGGCATGCCTGCAGGATCATGAACATTGCGCCTGACGACCAGGCCTGTGGCAGGCAGGCCACGGGGTAGGCGATGGGCGATTCCCCGGGTGCCCGCGGGAAACCGCAGAACAGCTCCGGCAAGCGCATGCCGAAGTGCACGGCCGTTTCGAACGTCTCGCTCAGCAGGCGCACGACGCTCTCGCGATGCCCGTAGCGCGCCAGTCCGGCGGCACACAGCCCGGTATCGTGCGGCCACACCGAACCGTTGTGGTACGACATCGGATTGAAGCGGGCCTCGCCGTCGGCCAGGGTGCGGATGCCCCAGCCCGAGTTGAATGGCGCCGATAGAAGGTGTTCGGCCACGCGCGCAGCACGGTCCGCCGTCGGCAGGCCGACATAGAGCAGGTGACCGGCGTTGGAAGCGCGCACCTGACACAGCTCCCCTCGCCCGTCCATCGCCAGGCCGTAGAAACCGATGTCGGGCATCCAGAACCGCGCCTCGACCTCCGTGCGCAGCGCCTGGGCGCGTGCCAGCCAGTGGGCCGCGGACTCCAGCTCATCACGCCGCCGCGCCAGGTCGGCCATGGCGCGCAGGGCGCCGTAGACATAGCCCTGCACCTCGACCAGCGCGATCGGTCCGTCCGGCGTGCGGCCGTCGGCATGGAAGATGGAATCGCTGCTGTCCTTCCATCCCTGGTTGGCAAGGCCCGTCTCGGCACCGCGGGCATAATCGAGGAAACCGCGGCCGTTGGCACGGCTCTGATCCTCGATCCATCCCATGGCCGCTTCCAGGCTCGGCCAGAGCTGATCGACAAAGGCGAGATCGGCGGTGCGCGCGGCATAAGCGCCGGCCAGCATGACGAACAAGGGCGTGGTGTCGACGCCGCCGTAGTACTTGCGGAACGGCAGTTCGCCCAGCGCCGTCATTTCGCCTTTTCGCGTCTCGTGCATGATCTTGCCCGGCGCGGAATCCTGGAACTGCGATGTCTCGTAGGCCTGGTTCTGCGACAGGAACGTGAGCACGCCGCGCGCCAGCGCCGGATCCAGCCACAAGGTCTGCAGTGCCGTCACGATGGCGTCGCGCCCGAAGGGTGTCGAGAACCACGGGATGCCCGCGTAGGGGTACGGCCCGGTCGGTAGCTCGGTCGTCAGTAATGCGAGGTCGGCGCGCGATTTGTCGATCCAGTTGTTGAACAGGCGGCCCGAACTGTGCAAGCGCGCGCCACGCCGACGCTGCGTGCGCATGCTGGAGCGCGCCCGTGCCGCGGCGGCCCGATACCGCGTCCGACCGGGCGCGGCCGGTTGATCGGCACCGACTTCGATATAGAGTTCAACGTGACCATGCTTGCGCACAGAGAGTATGAAATCGGCACGGTCCGCGGCCAGCTTCAGCGGTGGCAGCGAAAAGGCCACCATCGATGATCGCACCACATCATCCAATCCCTCGTAACGCATCAGCACGGAATCGGTGCTGATGCTCGGCGCTGCTACATCGCCGCGCATCGGCCGTGATTGACCACGCACTTCGAACATGTCGCGGAAATCGGCGGCAAACGTGATGGACAGCGGCACGTCGGTATCAAGATCGCCGTAATTGGTCAGCGTCAGCCGTTCGTACAGTCGTTCCTGCCACAGGAAGCGGGCGCGCTCGATGTGGATCACGCCTTCGGGGATCGACCGTCCGCCCAGCGGCGGCAGCGGCCGGTTGGTCAGGTGTGACGTGAAGAGGACGTTGTCTTCGCTGAGCGACGCCCCCAGCAAGGACGGCGGCTGGCCGGCCAGCGACAGCGCGAACCGCGACAGCACCCGCGTGTCGTCGCGGAACAGGCCGTCTCCAGCGCCACGAATATCGCCGAACGTGTCGGTGACCAGGAACGTATCGCCATGTTTCAGCGCAAAGTTATGCGCCGCGCCGCGTGGCGGCGGCGTCGCCTCGAGGGCGGGCAACCCATCGCCGCTGCCGGTGTCGGGGGCACGGACCAACGCTATCATTCACCGGCCGTCTGCATCAGCGGACGATCGAGATCTCCAGCATCCATGCCCGCCAGCCGTCCGTAGAGCGCCAGGTACTTGCCGGCCATCGTGTACGACGAGAAGCGCCGCTCGAAGACATGACGGATATGGCGGCGATCGAGCGTACCCAGTCGTCGCACGGCATCGACTGCCTCATCTTCCGACTCCACGATGAAGCCGGTGACCCCGTGATCGATGATCTCGGCCACGGCACCCTCGTTCCAGGCGATGACCGGCGTGCCGCACGCCATCGCCTCGATCATGACCAGGCCGAACGGCTCGGGCCAATCGATGGGAAACAGCAGTGCTCGGGCGTTGCCCAGGAATGTGGATTTTTGTGCATCGCCGATCTCGCCAACGAAATTGATCCCCGGCTGATCGATCAAGGGCTCGATCGACTCGTGGAAATAGGCGCGATCGACGGGGTCCACCTTGGCCGCGATCCTGAGCGGCAGATCGGCTCGCCGCGCGATGGCAATCGCGCGATCGGGTCGCTTCTCCGGCGAGATGCGGCCCAGGAATGCGAGGTAACCGTCTGGCTCGCCGGCTATCGGCTGATAGAGGTCGGTCGGCAGGCCGTGATGGATGGTCGCCGCCCAGTTGGCGAAGCGCAGCGGGGTGCGCTGGTGATCGGAGATCGATACCAAAGGGTAGCTGTGCCAGCGGCGGTAGGCGTTCGCCAGATCCTTCAGATTGAGACGGCCATGCACGGTGGTCAGCGTCCGCTCGGCACGATGCTCGAAGAACGCGAAGTGAAGCATGTCGGTGTGAAAGTGCAGGACATCGAACGTGTCCTCCCGCCGTCGCACTTCATGCAGCAAGGTAAGATGGGCCGCGAGATCGGATTTGAGCGGCGATGGATCCAGACGAATGGCCTGGTCGCGCATGGCAACCAGTTCGGCCTTGGTCCGCGCTTCGGCACTGGCGAACAGCGTCACGTCATGCCCGAGATCAATCAACGCATCCGCCAGATGCGCGACGGTACGCTCCGTGCCGCCATACAGCACTGGTGGCACCGCCTCGTACAAGGGCGCGATCTGCGCGATTCTCATGGCTGCCATCCCTGCGGAAACCGATCCACCGGCGCGGACCCGAAAAATCTGGGGCATAGCGCCGGCGGTTTCAAGGTCGCGTTCCGCCGCGGGACCACTACACCGCCAGCATCATGCGCTTGACCGACGGCGCAAAACCAAACGCGGAATAGAAGCGCATGGCATCGTTGTTGAATTCGTGCACGGCGACCTCAACATGCGTGGCGCGTCGCTGGCGGGCCCACTCGACGGCGGCGGACAACAAACGTCGCCCGACACGGCGCCCGCGGCACGTCTCGCGCACCACGAGATTGTCGAGCTCGATCACCCGGCGCGGCACGGCGCCTTCGAATGACGATGCCGGGCGCGTCAGCAGCACGGCCAAGCCTGCCAGGCCATCGGTGGCCGTCGCCACCAGGATCGTGGACTCGCGATCGGCCAGCAGCCGGGCGACGTGTTCGCGCGAGCGCGCCGGTCCGTCGAATTCCTGAAACATCTCCGGCCGGGCTGCCCGGTGCAATGCATCCAGCGCATCGAACAGCGCGCACAATTCGTCGTAGTCGCGCAGGGTCGCCGTGCGGATGCGGATATCGAGTGCGGCCGGCGGCCAGGCTTCGATCGTACTTTCAGCGGGATTTAACATCGGGCTCTCCTGTCGCAGCTCCTGTCCGCCGCGGGCCGGAGGCCCCTCTCGAAACGAAAATGCCGCCGGTCAGCGGCGGCATCGTGTGGTCATGACCAATCGCGCCGCCCTATGGGAGCGACGTAAAATACCAACGGAAGTGGTGGCGACGTCCGGTCATGGGAATCCGTATACAGGGGCTGGCCGTACTCGTCAATCATGCCCCTCCCCCACTCTCGCGGGGCGACGGTTCATCTATTCGGCAGCCTGTGCCATCGCCTGGCGCAGGCCCGGCATGGTGAAGCTCAGCGCTTCCAGCTTGGCGACAGACTCCCGGCCCTGTTCCTCGCTCACCTCGACCAGCGGCGGCCGGACCTTGTTCCATGCCGCGTCGGCACCGTAGTGAGCGATGACGTACTTCATCGCCGGAATCATCACGTAACCCTGCATCACGCCGCGCACTTCGTTGATCTTCTTTTGCAGGGCGTCAGCTTGGGGCTTGCCAACACTGCGATAGGTTTCGGCGATCGCGCCGGGGTTGATGTTGGCCGTCGCGCTGATGCAACCGGCACCGCCCAACGTTACATTCTCGACCAGGGGCTTCTCGTTGCCGGAGAACACGTCAAAGCCCTCCTTGGCGAAGGCATCGATCATGCTCTTGGTGTGCGGCCAGTCGTCGGAGCTGTCCTTCATACCGGCGATCTGCTGCGGGTAGGCCTTGAGAAGCCGCTCGACCAGCGTGTGCGTGATCGGCACCTGCGCCACCGGCGGGATGTGATAGAGGTAGATGCGCAGGCGCGCGTCGGCCACCCGCTGCACGACCTCCGAGAAGTGACGGAACAGGCCCTCGTCGCTGACGCCCTTGTAATAGAACGGCGGCAGCATCAGCACGCCCGATACGCCCAACTTGGTCGCGTGCGCCGTCACCTTTACCGTCTCGGTCAGCGCACAGGCGCCGGTGCCCGGCATCATGCGCACCGGATCGACGCCGGCAGCGACCACGGCGTCGAGCAGTGTCATGCGCTCCTCGGCCGCCATCGAATTGGCTTCGCTGTTGGTGCCGAATACCGCCAGGCCGCAATCCTGGCTCACCAGCCATTTGCAATGGGCAATGAAACGGCCCGTGTCGGGACTGAGATCGGCCTTGAACGGCGTGACGACGGGCGACAACACGCCCTTGATGCGGGCCTGGGCCATGGTATCTCCTGCACGAGCTTGCCGCTGGATGCCACGAACGCGTCAACCCGTCCAGTGCCGGCGCAGGAGGATACCTATGACCGACGCCCACATATGGCGCCAATTCCCCATCCTGCCGCACGACGGCACCGCCGGCACCCTGCTGGGTCGCGTCTGGCGACCGGCCCGGGACGGTAAGCCCGGCGGTCCCAGCCTGGTGGCGCTGCGCGCTGACGGTATCTTCGACATCACCCGCGTGGCCCCCACGTCGTCCGTCCTGCTGAACATGGCGGACCCGGCGGCACGGGTCCGCGGCGCCGCGGGCGAGCGGCTAGGTACCCTGGAGGAGATCGTTGCCAACACCACCGCCGAGAAGCGCGACGAGGCTCAGCCCTGGCTGCTCGCCCCGATCGACTTGCAGGCCGTGAAGGCCGCTGGCGTGACCTTTGCCGTCAGTCTGCTGGAGCGCCTGATCGAGGAGCAGGCCAAGGGTGACCCATCACGTGCCGAAGGCGTACGCCAGGAGTTGAGTGCCGTGATGGGCGCCGACATTGCGCGGGTGAAACCAGGCTCGCCGCAGGCCGAGCAGCTCAAGCAGGCGCTGATCAAGAAGGGCCTGTGGTCGCCTTATCTGGAGGTCGGTATCGGCCCGCATGCCGAGATCTTCACCAAAGCGCCACCCATGGCCTCAGTGGGATATGGCTCCGATGTGGGCATCCGCGCCGACTCCGACTGGACCAATCCCGAGCCGGAAGTCGTGCTGGTGGTGAACGCGCGCGGCGACATCGTGGGCGCGACCCTGGGCAACGATGTGAACCTGCGCGACATGGAAGGCCGCTCTGCCCTGCTGCTGGGCAAGGCCAAGGACAACAATGCTTCCTCGGCGGTCGGCCCGTTCATTCGCCTGTTCGACGCCACGTTCTCGCTCGACGATGTGCGCCGGGCCGAAGTGCAGCTCGACGTGATGGGGCCGGACCAGTTCCACCTCAAGGGGCGCAGTGATCTGGGTCAGATCAGCCGCGATCCGACCGAACTGGTGAGCCAGGCCATGGGCCAGCACCACCAGTATCCTGACGGCATGGTGCTCTATACCGGCACCCTCTTCGCCCCCACCCAGGCACGCACGCCGGGCGGCGCGGGCTTTACCCACGTCCTGGGCGACTACGTCGCGATCCACTCGCCCAAGCTCGGCACCCTGGTGAATCGGGTCAATCGCTGCGACATCGTCCCGCCGTGGACGTTCGGTACGGGTGCCCTGATGCAGAACCTCGCCGCGCGTGGCCTGCTGTGACGCAGCCTGCCGTTCACACGGTGATCCAGTCGCTCGAGCGTGAGCCGCTGCGCAACATCGTGCTGCTGAAGCATCTCGAGGCATACCCCGATCACACACAGGTGCACCATGTCGTGAACGGAGCGGGCACCGCTACCCTCGTGCTGCTGGAGGTCGCTGCGAGTGCGTATGACAGTCGAACCTACCCGGCAGCGACATTTGCAGCCCTGATCTCGAGCGATCACCCAGACCTCACGCGGGAACTGCTCGATGCCGTGCCGCCGGATGTCGGTGTCGTGTTCAAACTGTCGAACGACGACGATCGCGATGTTGTCGCCTCCCAGTTTTCACTGGCACGGACCACCAGCGTTCTATCCTTCACGGCACGGTCATCACGCTTTGCCTCTGACGACGACGTGCACCTGACCGTCGAGCCGAGCGAGACGATGTACGCCTTCTTTGCCTCGCAAGACCACACCCGCGACTGGCTCGAGCCGCTGCTTCAAACGGGGCGCGCCTTTACCTGCGTGCTCGAGCGGAACGGCCAGCCCCTGGCCGCGTGCTTCGCTTTCGAGAACTACCGACGCGTCTGGGAGGTCGGTGGTGTCTTCACGCCACCTGAGCATCGTGGCCAGGGCCTGGCCGCGCGCGTGGTCCGTACGGCACTTGCCGAGCTTGAACGCCGACATCTGCTTCCCCGCTACCAGGTGCACGAGGAGAACGTGCCTTCGGTGCGGCTGGCTCAGTCCATCGGCCTCGATCAATTCCTGCAGATCACACACTTTCTCCACACACGAGGAGCGGCCCCGCGATGACGGAGCTCTGGCAGCTGTCCGCCGACACACTGCGACGCAAGATTGCAGGCAAAGCCGTCTCGCCGGTCGAGGCGACCAAGGCCGTCCTCGATCGGGCCGAGCAACTGCAACCACGCCTCAACGCCTTCATCACGATCTGCCGCGAACAGGCGTTGGCCGGTGCGCAATGTGCCGAAGACGCCGTCATGAAGGGCGAGACGCTGGGCCTGCTGCATGGCGTGCCGTACGGCGTGAAAGACCTGGTCAACACATCGGGCGTGCGCACGACATTCGGCTCCCTGCTCTACAAGGACAACGTGCCCGCCGATGACGCCGTGGCAGCGGCGCGGATGAAGGCGGCCGGCGGCATCCTGATCGGCAAGACCACGACGCCGGAGTTCGGCCACAAGGCGCTGACCGACGCGCCGCTGTTCGGGCGCTCGTGCAATGCGTGGGATGCCACGCGCACGTGCGGCGGATCGAGCGGCGGCGCTGCGGCGGCGGTCGCCGCCGGCCTGGGCCCGGTCGGCATCGCCACCGACGGCGGCGGCTCGACACGCATCCCGGCCGCCTGCAACGGGCTGGTCGGCCTCAAGCCGACGCTGGGCACCATCCCGCACAGCCAGGTCCAGGACGCGTTCGGCAACTACACCTACGTCACGCCCATGTCGCGCACGGTCATGGATACGGCGTTGCAGATGCAGGCCATGGCGGGGCCGCACCCCAGCGACCCCTGGTCGATCGGCGTGCCGGTACAGGACTATGTCGCGGCGGCAAGCCCGCAGGGCGACCTCAAAGGCAAGCGCATCCTGTGGTCGTTGATCTTAGGCAACACGGTCGTGGCGCGTGATGTGCGGGCTGCGTTCGAGGCGGCGTTACAGCGACTGCAGGCGCTCGGTGCCGAGCTGGTCGAGCTGACCGACGCGCTGCCGGCCATGGAGCCGGTATGGCGCGTGATCAACCACGGCACGTGGCGCGCCCGCTTCAGCGACATGATCGCCAAGAGCGGCAACCAGATGACGCCATCGCTGGTGCGCCAGGTGCAGATGGCGGCCGACTGGAGCGCAGCCGACTATCAGAAGGCGATGTTCAGCCGTGCCGAGATCTTCCGGCGCATCCAGGGCTGGTTCGAGACCTACGACTGGTTCGTGACGCCAACCCTGACCCGCACCGCGTTGCCGATCGACCAGGACCTGTTCGACCCGATCACCATCGATGGCGAGGTCGTGGGCGAGCTGCGGAGCAACCTCTTCCCCTACACCATGCCGTTCAACATCACCGGCCATCCGGCCATGAGCCTGTGCTGCGGCTTCGGCACCGACGGCCTGCCGATCGGCCTGCATATCGTGGGCCGTTTCCGCGACGACGCATCAGTGATCAGCCTGGGCGCGCACTACGAGGCAACCGAGACCTGGATGCAGAAATGGCCGGCTCTGTGACGCCTGCCCGGTTCCGCCTGTCGGATATGAGCCTCCGCACGACAGAAGTGCGGCGTTTGGGGCTTCGACAAGGGCACGATCGTGGCTAAACTGACGCCTGAACGTTTTCATTGATTACTCTTGCCGACGGAAGCAGGACCCGATGCCCGACACAGTCACCCAGGCGACTCCGCGTCCGCAGTCCGACCGCGCCGGCGCGGCCGGTGCGGCGGCGACCGAACACTTCGACGTGGTGATCGTGGGCGCCGGCATCTCCGGCATCGGCGGCGCCTATCACCTGACCCAGCAGAGCCCCGACACCCGCTTCGTGATCCTCGAAGCACAGGAGAGCTTCGGCGGCACCTGGATCACCCACAAATATCCCGGCATCCGCTCCGACAGCGATCTCTACACCTTCGGCTACCGCTTCAAGCCGTGGACCAGCGCGCCGATCGCATCGGCAGCCGAGATCCTCACCTACATGCAGGAGGTGATCGCCGACAACGATCTGGCGCGCCACATCCGCTATCATCACAAGATCCGCTCGGCCACGTGGTCCGGCGCCGACAACCAGTGGACGCTCGAGGCCACGCGCGGCGATACCGGCGAAACCGTCCGGATCAGCGCCAACTTCCTGTGGATGTGCCAGGGCTATTACCGGCACGACGAGGGCTATACGCCGGAATGGCCCGACATGGCCGCCTTCAAGGGGCGCATCGTCCATCCGCAGGTCTGGCCCAGGGACCTCGACTGCACCGGCAAGAAGATGATCGTCATCGGCTCGGGTGCCACGGCCGCGACCCTGGTACCGGCGGTCGCCGAACAGGTCGCGCATGTCACCATGCTGCAGCGGACGCCGACCTATTTCATCCCGGCCCGCAACGCCAACGTGCTGGCCGACACCCTGCGCGAGTTGCAGATCGACGAGACGTGGATCCACGAGATCGTGCGCCGAAAGATCCTGTTCGATCAGGCCACCTTCACGCGCCGCTCGTTCGAGGAACCTGACGTGGTGAAGAACGAGCTGCTGGCCGGCGTGCGCGCGTTTCTCGGGGCCGATTACGACATCGACAAGCATTTCACCCCGAGCTACCGGCCGTGGCGCCAGCGCATCGCCTATGTCCCCGACGGCGATCTGTTCAGGAGCGTGCGGTCGGGCAAGGCGTCGGTGGTCACCGACGAGATCGAGCGCTTCACGGAAAAAGGCGTCCTGCTGAAATCCGGCCAAGAACTCGAGGCCGACATCATCGTCACCGCGACCGGTTTCCATCTCAACGTGCTGGGCGACATCGATTTCGCCATCGACGGCAAGCCACTGACGTTTTCCGACTCGGTGACTTATCGCGGCATGATGTTCACCGGCGTGCCCAACATGGCCTGGGTGTTCGGCTATTTCCGCGCCAGCTGGACATTGCGATCCGATCTCGTGAGCGACTTCGTCTGCCGCTTGCTGGCGCATATGAAGGCCAAGGGCGCGCGTCGCGTCGAGGTGGCGCTGCGCCCCGAGGACAGCGACATGAAATTGCTGCCGTGGATCGACACCGAGAACTTCAATCCCGGCTACATCCTGCGCGGCATGCACCTGCTGCCCAAGCGCGGCGAGAAGCCGGAATGGCAGCACACCCAGGATTACTGGGGCGAGAAGGATATCTTCCCGGCCATCGATCTCGACGACCGCGCTTTCGTCTACGGCTGACCGGCTCAGAGCGCCAGCGGCGCCAGCTTGTCCCACAGCAGGCTGACGCCGTGGCCGGGCCGCTCCGGGGCAATGGCGCTGCCTTCCACGATACGCATCGGCTCGGCCATGTAGCGGTCCAGGCCGAAGCCATGGACCTCGAGATAGGACCGGTTCGGCGCCGCCGCCAGCAGATGCACCGTCAGGTCGTGCACACCGTGTGACGTCACCGGCAGGTTGAAGGCCTCGGCCAGTCGGCACACTTTCATGAACACCGTGACGCCGCCGCAATTGCTGACATCTGGCTCGGGGTACGTGACACCACCGGCGCGGATCATCTGCTGGAACTCGTAAAGCGTATGCAGGTTCTCGCCGGTGGCGATCGGCACGCCGCCCTGCGCCACGATGCGCGCGTGACCGGCGACGTCGTCGGGGATCGTGGGCTCCTCGAGCCACACGAGATTGAACTCGGCCAGTGCGCGCGCGGCCGCGACCGCCTGGTCGACCGACCAGCCCATGTTGGCATCGGCCATCAGGGGAAAGCCGTCACCGAGCTTTCGCCGCATGGCGCGCACGCGCTCGACATCCTCGCTCAATCGGGCGCGGCCCACCTTCATCTTGATGGCGCGGAACCCTTGAGCCAGGAAGTCGTCGCTCTGCGCCAGCAGCTTCTCCAGCGGGAACTGCAGGTCGATGCCGCCTGCGTAGCACGGCACGTGCGGGTCGAAGCCGCCCAGCAGGCGCCAGAGCGGCTTCCCGACCCGGCGCGCCGCCATGTCCCACAACGCGATGTCGACCGCCGATATCGCGAGCGCCGCCAGCCCGCCGCGGCCACCATAATGTGTACCCCACCACATGCGCTGCCACAGGGCCTCGGTGCGCTCGGGGTCTTGGCCCACCAGCAGCGGCGCCAGGTCGTCGCGCACCACGGACGCGACCGCGCGGCCGCCATGCCCCACCGTGTAGGTGTAGCCCAGGCCTTCACCTCCGTCGCTGTCGCGCAGCCGCACGGTGACCAGGGCAAAGTGATGGATGTCGCCATGCGTGCTGTCCGACAGCACGACCGGCAGCGGCACGTGATAGCAGCCGACGTCGAGGGTGGTGATGGTCGTCATGGCGTCCTCCGCGTCCGATTCTAACCGTGATCCATGCACGGCGTCACATAGCTGCCGTGCCAACGGCGGGAACCAGGGTGGCTCGACGACGCCTCGACCCTATGGCCAAATTCTGCAAACGCCCAGAAGCGCGGCCTTGGAGGAAGCGACCCATGCACGATCTTGTCATCCGCGGCGGGACGATCGTCGACGGCAGCGGCACGGCGCCCGTTGAAGGCGATATCGCAATCGACGGCGGTACCATTACGTCTGTGGGCGGAAAGGTCGGCAACGGACGCGAGGAGATCGATGCCCGCGGTCTGGTCGTGGCGCCAGGCTGGGTCGACATCCACACCCACTACGACGGCCAGGTGACGTGGGACCCCTACCTGACCCCGTCGGGCTGGCATGGCGTCACCACGGCGGTCATGGGCAACTGCGGTGTCGGCTTCGCGCCGGCGCGGCCGGATCGCCGCGACTGGCTGATCGGGTTGATGGAGGGCGTCGAGGATATCCCGGGCACGGCGCTGGCCGAAGGCATCTGCTGGGAATGGGAGACGTTCCCCGAATACCTCGACGCGCTGCAAAAGATGCCGCGTGCCATGGATATCGCCACCCAGGTGCCGCACGGTGCGGTACGGGCCTACGTCATGGGCGACCGTGGCGCCGACAACGAGGTCGCGACCGACGACGATATCCGGCAGATGGCGGCTATTGTCGCCGACGGTATCCGCGCCGGCGCGCTGGGCTTCTCGACGTCGCGCACGCGTCTGCACCGGGCCGTCGATGGCCGTGAGGTGCCCGGGACCTTCGCCAACGCCACCGAGATGGTGGAGCTGGGCCGCGCCGTCAAACGCGGCGGTTATGGCGTGGTCGAAATCGCCTCCGACATGACGCCCAAGCAGGACGAGTTCGCCTGGATGACGGCGCTGTCGCGCGAAACCGGTCTGCCGATCACCTACGCCCTGGTGCAGAACGCCGTGCACCCCGGCAAGTGGCGCGCCCTGCTCGACCAGACCGCCGAGGCTCGCGCATCAGGCGCCAACATCACGGCCCAGGTCGCCTGTCGGCCGGTGGGCGTTCTGTTGGGCCTGCAGAGCCGCGTGCAGCCGTTCACGACCTGCCCGTCCTACATGGCGATCGCCGACAAGCCGCTGGAAGAGCGCGTGCGGCTGATGCGTGACCCGGCGCTGAAGGCGCGCATCCTGGCCGAGAGCGCCCAGAACACCAAGCGCGAGTGGTTCCGGCCGGCCGGCCAGTTCGACAACATCTTCCCGCTGGGCGACCCGCCCAACTATGAGCCGGCGCCTGAGCAATCGATCGCCCATGTCGCTGCCGCGTTGGGCCGCGATCCCAACGAGTACCTCTACGACCTGCTGCTGCAGCGCGACGGTCGCGAACTGCTCTACTTCCCGACGCTGAACTACGCCGACCGCAACTTTGATGCGCTCGACACCATGCTGCGCCACCCCGACACGGTGCTGAGCCTGTCAGACGGCGGTGCGCATTGCGGTGTCATCTGCGATGCCAGCGCGCCCACCTTCCTGCTGACGCATTGGGTCAAGGGCCGCACGCGCGGGCCTCGGCTGTCATTGGAGCAAGCCGTCCGACTGCAAACCCGCCGTACCGCAGAGGTCTATGGCCTGTTCGATCGTGGCCTGCTCAAGCCGGGCCTGAAGGCCGATATCAACGTCATCGACCTCGACAACCTGCGGCTGGAGCCGCCGGTGATGGCCTATGACCTGCCGGCCCAAGGCCGCCGCTTGCTGCAGCGTGGCACCGGCTATCGTGCCACCATCGTTGCCGGCACGGTGACATGGCGCGACGGCGAGGCCACCGGCGCCCTGCCCGGCCGACTGATCCGCGGCCCTCAGGCGGGACGGTGAATCACACCGGCCGGTCGCCGGCCAGGGTGATGCGGTGCAGGATGCGGCGATAGCCGTGATAATCGTTGATCGGGTTGTGCATGGCGCAGCGGTTGTCCCACAGCGCCAGCGAGCCAACCTGCCAGCGGAAGCGGCAGGTGAACTCGGGTCGCACCTGGTGCTGGAACAGGAAGTCGAGCAGCGGCTGGCTCTCCTTCACGGTCCAACCCTTGAACTGCGTGGTGTGGCCAACATTGAGATAGAGCGCCTTGCGCCCGGTCTCGGGGTGCGTGCGCACGATGGGATGCTCGGCAATCAGCGTCTTCTGCTCTTCGCCGGCCGCCTTCAGCCGATCCTCGCGCGTCTTGGAAGCGTCCGCCTTCAGCGATGAGCTGATGCCGATCAATCCGTCGAGCGTCTGGCGCAAACCGGCGGACAGGGTTTCGTAGGCGAGGTACTGGTTGGCAAACTCGGTATCGCCGCCATGCGGCGGGATTTCCTTGGCATAGAGCATGCTCGCCATGGGCGGCCGCTCCAGGTAGGTCGTGTCGGAGTGCCAGACGCCGCCGAAGTTGGTGCGCTCATGCTCCAGCTTCATCACTGGCGTGATCAGCGGCTGGTCCGGCAGGCCCTTGAGCTGCGGGTATTCCATCGGCTCGCCCAGGCGCCGCGCGAAGGCAACCTGCTGCGCCGGCGTCATGGCCTGGTCACGGAAGAACACCACCAGGTGATCGAGCCAGGCCTGGCGGATCTCGGCGACGGCATCGTCGTCCAGGTCGTGCGCCAGGTCGACGCCGTGCAGTTCGGCGCCCAGGGCGCCGGCGATGGGCCGCACCTCGACGTGACGGAAATTGCGACGGCTCTGTTGTGTCATGACGTTCTCCCGCTACTGCCATCCACTCGGGCCCAGGGCGGTGTTTCCTTGTTCAAGAAGGCCTGCATGCCGGCCTGCGTATCGGGCCGGCGCAGCAGTGCCACCAGTTCAACAGCGGCGGCATCCAGCACCGCGACGTCCGACTGGGTGGCGCAGGCCAGCACCAGCCGCTTTACCGCCGCCAGGGCCGCGGGCGAATTGCGGCGGATGTCGGCCAGTGCCACCTGCAGGATGGCGCTGGCCTGCTCCGGCGTCTCGCAGAGATGACGGCCGATCCCAAGATTGAAGGCCTCCGGCGCACCGATCACGCGGCCTGTGACGGCGAGCTCGCGCAGAGGCCCTTCGCCGATGCGCCGTGCGATGAACGGCAGGACCTGCGAGGGAATGAACCCGGTGCGCGGCTCGGGGATGCCGAACTTGGCGCCCTGCACCAGGATCACGACGTCCGAACAGCACACCATGCCGAAGCCGCCGCCCACCGCTGGCCCTTCCACGATCGAGATCACCGGAATCGGCAGGTTGTTGAGCGCGATCAGCACATCGCCGAAGACGCGATACGGCGCGACCAGCGGATCATCCTGTCCGTTCGGCGGTGGTGGCGGCATGGCTGTCATGGCGCCGATGTCGCCACCGGCGCAGAAAGCGCCACCGCTGCCCGTCAACACCAGGGCACGGATGGACCCGTCGCCGCCCACCTGCGCGATGGCGTCGCCGATCTCCACCATCATGGTGTGCGTGAGCGCATTGCGCCGCTGCGGCCGATTGAAGGTCAGCCGCACGACGTCGGCGGTCCGTGCCAACAGGATTGTCTCGTACGCGGGAAACGGCGACATGGCCGGAGTCTAAACGACGGTTTACCCCGGGAGAAGCGTGCTCTGCCGTCCGTTAGCCGTAACGCAAATCGGTCTCGTGTCCGCTACTTCTTCTTTTGGCGCGAGCGAATGATCTCGGCGATGTCGACATTGATGATCACACCCTGCCCCAGCGGCTTGTCGCCTGGACCCGGCAGCGGTGCCGGCGGGCCCGGCGTGTAGGTGGTACTGGGCTTGGGAAGATCGTTGTCGAAATACTTGAACGACAGGCCGGGCACGAACGGCACCGGGATGTCGCGGTTCTTCAGCAAGCCGAAAGCACGTTCGCGCGTGGGCTGGTTGGCGAGGATGGCGGCCAGCGTGCCGCTCACGACGATGCCCGCCACCGACACCGACACGACCTTGGTGCCGGTGTTCGATTGCTGCCACTCCAGGCGCAGAACCCGCAACTGCCGCCAAACCTCATCATGCGCCTGCTTGGCCAGACCCTGCACGACGTCGGTCTTGTAGATCGCCTTGGCGAGATCGGAGAAATCGGCCGGCTTGGGTTTCGGCGGATCGGCTCCCGGTGGTCCCGGTGGCTTGGGCGCTGTCGGTGGCTTGGCCGTGGACGGCCCGGCGCTCGGCGGTGGCGTCGGCATGGACGGCGGCGGCACCGGCCCGTAGGGCACGGCCGGCGGCGGCGTGATCAGCGTCGACCAGTGCGGCAGCAGCACTTGGAAATCGGGATTGAGCCAGCGCTCCAGCAGCATCTTGGCGAACAGACTCGCCTCGATCTCCTGCATCTTGCGCTCGATCTCGGGATCGAGCTTCAGCTCCAGTTCGGGGAAGAACGTCAGCGGCTTGCGGTAGTAGCCGAATTCCGTGTTGAGCTGGAACGGGTCCGACGGGAAGAGCGGCGGCGGCTGATAGCCCCAAGTCTGGTCGCCCATCATCGAGTCTCCCAGAAACAAGCAATCACTCACTATAAATGAGCGATCGCTCGCAGTCAACATGGGCGTCGCGGTTTCCTCGCTGAGAGAGGGAGTCGAACGTCGCAATTGTGGACTGAATGCCAAGATCGTGGTCGACGCGTGATATGAGGACGATATCCTTGGCGTACCGATAGCTCGGTCGCAACGGCATGACGCATATGCCGATTTCCGAGGTGGCTCATGACGTCGCGTATGGTTCGGGTAGTTTTTGCCGCGCTTGTCACCCTCGCCTGTCCTGTTGGCGCCCAGGCCCAGGATGGTGGTCTCACCTTCGCCGCACTGGGCACGCCCAGCGGAGGCCCCGCCCGCGTCATCGGCGGCTACGCCGGCGGCTGTATTTCCGGCGCCGTGGCATTGCCGCTGGAAGGACCCGGTTACGAGGTGATCCGTGTCAGCCGTAATCGCTATTGGGGACACAATAGCGTCATCCGCTTTGTGCAGGACTTCGGCCGGCGGGTACAGGCCAGCCGCCTGTCCACGATTTATATCGGCGACATCTCCCAGCCGCGCGGCGGGCGCATGGGCTTCGGCCATGCCAGCCATCAGATCGGGCTGGATGTCGATATCTGGTTCGAGCTGTCGCCGAAGCCGCGCCTGGCCGCGGCGGCGCGCGAGGAGCCTCTGCTGCGCTCGCTGACCTTGGCCGACGACAGCGGCATCGATTTGTCGGTATGGCAGCCGGGCCATGCGACGCTGCTGCGGCTGGCGGCCGAGGATCCCACGGTCGACCGCATCTTCGTCAACAAGTGGATCAAGCGCCAGCTGTGCCAGACCGTGACGGGTGACCGCACCTGGCTGCGCAAGGTGACTCCCTGGTACTTCCACAACGAGCACTTCCACGTGCGCCTGGTGTGCCCGGCCGACAGCCCGGAATGCACGCCTCAGGCGCCGATGCCGGCCGGTGACGGCTGCGGTAAATCCCTCGACGACTGGTTCATCCCGCCGCCGCCCCGCCCGGCCGTGACGGTACCGCCCAAGCCCCGTCCGCCGCGCTACCCGGCATCGTGCCAGGCCGTGCTGCACGCGCCTTGATTTTGGATCGCGGGCGTCCACGCCCGCATCGGCGCGAAGCGCCGACATGATGGCGCCCTCCGCAGGCGCCTGCGCACGTGAACGCGCGCGGTCCGAAAAGTTACTCCCCCTGGGTCGACAGCAAGCCCTTGCGGCGGGCGCCGTTGAACAGCCACATGAAGCAGCCGAAGCCGATCGCGAGGTAGACAACGCTCAGTCCAAGCGCGCCGATCAGCAGTGCCGGTTGCAGGGCGTGGTTGGCCAACACCGCGCGCATGCCTTCGAACACATAGGCCGGCGGCAGCGCCCAGGCGACGTGCTGCAGCCAGACCGGCAGGACATTGATCGGATAGTAGACGCCGCTCACTGGCAGCAGGATGAAGACGGCAGCCCAGGCGAAGGTCTCGGCGCCTAGGCCCTTGCGCAGCACCATGCCGGAGATGGCAAGGCCCACACCCCAGCCGAACATCTGCAGCGCGAAGAAGAAGGCGATCAGCGGCCAGCCCAGCGAATAGATCGAGAAGTCGAAGAAAGCGAACGTCAGGATGGTGACCGGCACCATGCCCACGACGGTGCGGATCAGGCTCATGGTGACGATGCCGGCGGCGAACTCGATGGGCCGCAGCGGGCTGGCAAACAGGTGGCCGAGATTACGCGACCACATCTCCTCCAGGAAGGAGATCGAGAGGCCGAGCTGGCCTCGCACCAACACGTCCCACAGCAGCATGCCCGACAGCAGGATGCCGAAGGCCTGCGCCACATAGCTGGTCTGGCGCGACAGGAACTCGCTGAGGAAACCCCACATCACCATCTGCACGGCCGGCCAGTAGGCCAGCTCCAGTATGCGCAGCCACGAGCCGCGCAGGATGTACCAGTGGCGCAGTACCAGGGCCGCCACGCGACTGAGCGGCGAACCCGGCGCCATCGCTGCCGATGTCATCGCACCGCCTCCACCTTGCGCAATTCCTCGACGCTGCGTTGGCGGCCGCGTGCCATGTCGAGGAACACCTCCTCCATGCTGTCGCGCCCGAAACGGGAAATCAGCGACTCGGGCGATCCGCGATCGAAGACCTTGCCGGTCTGCATCAGGATCACGTCGTCGCACAGGCGCTCGACTTCCTGCATGTTGTGCGAGGCCAGCAGGATCGTGGCGCCGGTCTGGCGCTGATAGTCCTTCAGCAACGTGCGGACCCAATCCGCCGTGTCGGGATCGAGCGATGCGGTCGGCTCGTCGAGCAGCAGCACCGCCGGCGTGTTCACCAGCGCCTTGGCCAAGGTGACGCGCGTCTTCTGCCCCGACGACAGGTGGCCGAACGGCCGGTCGAGATGGTCCCTGAGATTGAGCTGCTCGGCCAGCTCGGCGATCCGCTTGGCCAGATCGCGTACGCCGTACAGTCGGCCGTAGACAGCGAGATTCTGCCGCGCCGTGAGCCGATGCGGCAGGTCGACATAGGGCGACGACAGGTTCATGCGCGGCAACACCCGGTAGCGGTGGCGCAGCACGTCCTCGCCCAGAATACGGATCTGGCCGGACGTCGGCACCAGCAGGCCCAGCAACATGGAGATGGTCGTGGTCTTGCCGGCGCCGTTGCCGCCCAGCAGGCCCAGCACGGCGCCGCCGGGCACGGCGAACGTCAGATCATCGACCGCGATGATCTTGTCGTACACCTTGCGCAGGTTGCGCACATCGATGACGGCATACATGGCTGTGATTCCACTGGGCGCTGCCCGTCACGAGGCGGCGCGGATGCCGGCTTCGATGCGGTCCATCGCCACGCTCAGCCGCTCGGTGCTCGACGCGAAGCACAGCCGGAAGTTCCCTTCCCCACCCGGCCCGAAGGCGGCACCGGGCGCAATGCCGACCTCATGGTCGGTGACCAGCTTCTTGGCGAACTCCAGACTGTCGGCGATGCCGTCGACGGAGAAGAACGCATAGAACGCCGCTTCCGGTCGCGCGACCTTCACCTGCGGCAAGGCCGAGAGCCGCTGGAAGACCAGTTCGCCGCCGGCCCGGCAGCGATCCACCATCGTCTTCACGAAGTCATCGCCATGCTCGATCGCAGCCACGGCGCCGCGCTGCAGGAACGCAGGCGAGCCGCTGAGATTGAACTGCAGCAGCTTGGCGATCTCCTCGCCGAAGCTGTCCGGCGACGTCATCCAGCCCAGCCGCCAGCCGGTCATCGCCCAGGGCTTGGAGAAACTCTGCAGCACGATCAGCGGATCGTCGGGCGCGGCGTGCTCCAGGAACGAGGGCGCGTGCGGGGCATTGTAGACGATCCGGGCATAGACCTCGTCGGCCATCACCCAGATGCGCCGTTCGCGGGCAAAATCGAGGATCGCCTTCTGCTGGTCCGACGGCATGGTCCAGCCAGTCGGATTGCTGGGCGAGTTCACGAAAATAGCGCGCGTGCGTTCGTCGACGGCAGCGAACAGCTTGTCGAGGTCGAGCGACCAGTTCACGCCGTCCTTGCGCTCCAGCAGCACCGGCTTGCTGACCCCGCGCACGATGCTCAGCGCCGACACGATGTTGGGCCACACCGGCGAGACGACCACGATGTTGTCGCCGGGATCGATCAGCGCCTGGCAGGTCAGGATGATCGCCTGCATGCCCGAGCCGGTGACGGTGATACGATCGGACGTGCAGTCGATGCCGTACAGCGCGCTGGTGTAGCGCGCGATCGCGTCGCGTAGCTCGGGAATGCCGCGCTGCCAAGTGTAGAACGTCTCGCCCGCCTGCATCGCCCGCTCGGCGGCATCGCAGATGAAACGCGGCGTCGGCAGGTCACCCTCGCCGAACCACAGCGGGATCACGTTGGGGTTGCCGCGGCCGACGGTGGCAACATCGCCGATCTTGGAGGTCGGGATATCGGCCACATGGCCACTGATCGCAGCCTTGGTACCAGGCAGGAACGCACGCGGGGGGAGCATCAAAAAATCTCGCTCTCTCAATGGCTTGGCGTAAGCCTCGCCGAGTCGAAGGGGCGCACTATGTCAGGGCTCGGGGGTTATCTCAAGGTGCGCACCGCATGCCCGACGCGCGCCATCCCTGTGGCGCGATCCCGACGACATGCTAGCGTGAAACCATGACCGATCCCGAACAGCGCTTCTCCTACTCGCCGATCGTCACGCGGCCCAAGCTCGCGTGGCCCAACAACGCGCGCGTCGCGGTCTGGGTCGTGCCCAACATCGAGCACTATGAATACATCCCGGCCGAGGTGCGCGTGCGCAATCCCTGGCCGCGGCAGCCGCACCCCGACGTGCTGGGCTATGGCGGGCGCGACTACGGCAACCGCGTCGGCCTGTGGCGCATGTTCGAGGTGCTGGACAAGCACGACATCCGCTGCACGGTGTCGCTGTCGCTCTCGGTGATCGAGATGTACCCCGAGATCCTCGAGGCGATGGAAGCGCGCGACTGGGAGTACATGTCGCACGGCCTCTACAACACGCGTTATCACTGGGCCTACAGCGAGGACGAGGAGCGTGCCGCCATCGCCCACTGCTGTGAGATCCATGAGCGGTTGACCGGCCGCAAGCTGCGCGGCTGGTTCTCGCCCGCGGTGTCGTTTACCACCAACACGCCCGATCTCGTGGCGGAGGCCGGCATCACCTACTACTGCGATTTCTATCACGACGACCAGCCAACGCCGATCCGGGTGCGCGGCGGCAACCTGATCAGCATCCCCTACTCCATGGATATCAACGACGCGATGATCTACCGCCAGCCGCTGGAGGCGGCCGACTTCGCCCAGATGATCATCGATCATTTCGACACGGTCTATCGCGAGGGTGCGGCGCAACCGCGCGTGATGTGCATCGCATTGCATCCCTACATGATGGGTGCGCCGCACCGGCTGAAGCATCTCGATCGGGCGTTGGCGTACATTCGCAGCCACGGCGATGCCTGGATCACCACCGGCGCGGAGATCGCCGACTGGTACATCGCCCACGGACTCGCGCCCTACCAGCAGCACCTGGGAGTCGAGGCATGACCGCGCACATCCCGCCGGGCATGGACAACCCGTACTACCCGTTCTCGCCGATCGACCGGCGTCCGCCGCTGGCGTGGCCCAAGGGCAACCGCATCGCCTTCTGGGTCATGCTCGCAATCGAGTACTGGGAGCTTCAGGCGCCACCTGGATCGCACAAGGACTCGCGCTTCGTGGGCGAGTACGGCAGCTACGATCCTGACTACCGCACCTGGACACAGCGCGAGTACGGCAACCGGGTTGGCATCTTCCGCGTGCTCGACGTGCTGGACCGTTACGGCATCAAGGCGACCGTCGCGCTCAACAGTGCGGCGGCCAAGCGTTACCCCCATCTCGTCGAGCAATGCCGTCAGCGCGGCTATGAGTTCATCGGTCACGGCAGCCATGCTACCCGCATGCTGACCGGCCGGATGAACGAGGAGGAAGAGCGCATCGCCATCCGCGACGCGCTCGATACGCTGGGACGCACCACCGGCAAGCGGCCGCGCGGCTGGCACGGACAGGATTTCGGCGAGTCGCAGCGCACCCCGCGCCTGCTGGCCGAGGCCGGGCTCGACTTCGTCGCCGACTGGCCCAATGACGACCAGCCCTATGCCATGACCCTGGACCGGCCGTTCGTCTCGCTACCCGTGCAGCCGGAGTGGGACGACGTACAGCTGCTGTGGCTGCGCCGGGTCGAGACGTCGCGGTATCCCGCCATAGTCGGAGAAGCGTTCGACGCGCTGCACGCCGAGGGCGGCCGCGTTTTCTGCCTGGCGCTGCATCCCTGGCTGATCGGCATGGCGCACCGCATCCGCTACCTCGATGAGGCCCTCAAGCGCATCGCTGACAAGTCCGAGGTCTGGCAGGCGACAGCCAGCGACATCGTGGATGCGTTCAGCGCTGCGAGCGGTTGACAATAACCTCCCACGTAGTTGAAGCCCCGGCGCCGGCGTTCAATATGCCGGCCTCATGCTGTGAGGCCCTGTTCGATGATGCGAATCGCCTTCGCCGGAACCTTCGCCGCCAGTCTCGAGCCCCAGGTGCGGGCGCGGCTGGGCACGGGCTACGACGTCGTCACTGACGACGAAACCGGCATAGTCGCGCACATGGCCGGCATCGACATGCTGGTGTCGCTGGCCTTCACGCGCGACATGGGCATGGCCGCGCGGCGCCTCAAGCTGGTGCAGGTCCCGGGCGCCGGCCTTGACCGCATCGATCGCTCGGCGCTGCCGGCGGCGACGTGGCTGGCAAACGCCTACGGCCACGACGTCGGCATCGCCGAATATGTCATGGGCGCCATGCTCGCCATGAGCCGCAGCTTCGCCCGCCTCGATGCAAGGATGCGCGAGGGCGTGTGGGAAAGCCAGTGGGCGGCCGCAACCCCGCCGCCGCCGACCTGGCCGGAACTGGCGGGCAAGACGCTGTGCATCCTGGGCTACGGGCATATCGGCCAGGCCTTGGCACGGCGCGCCCGCGCCTTTGACATGGACGTCCATGCCCTGCGCCGCGATCCCACGCAGGGCGCCGATGCCTCGCTCAACTCCCTGAGCGGGCCGGAGGCGCTGCCCGACCTGCTGCGGCGTGCCGACTATCTCGCCGTGACGCTGTCGCTCAACCCGACGACCCGCGGCCTGCTCGGCGCCCGCGAGCTTGGCCTCATGAAACCGTCAGCGATCCTGATCAACGTGGCGCGGGCCGAAATCATCGACGAGGACGCGCTCTATCGTGCGCTGGTCGATGGTCGCATCGGCGGCGCCGCGCTCGATGTCTGGTATCGCTATCCGGTCAGCGCAGGCCCGACCTTTCCCAGCCGGCAGCCGTTTCACACGTTGCCCAATGTGTTGATGACACCTCACGTGTCGGGATGGACCGAGGGCATGCTGGAGGCGCGCGCCAGGATCATCGTGGAGAACATCCAGCGGGTGGCGCGCGGCGAGCCGCCGGTCAATCTGATCGCACCACCATAGGGCGACGGCCGTCCAGCCTTCGGGCCAACCGAAGGCCCGCTCCGGGATAGCCGAATTGCGCCAGACGGTTGGTCGGGCCAAATCGGGCTTGAACCGGGGACCGTTGAAGACCGACTGTAGCTGTCGAGGAATCATTCCGTGCGCCGTCTCCCCTTCTTCTACGGCTGGGTCATCGTCATCGTGGTCTTCGTGACCATGGCGATCGGCGTCAATGCCCGCACCGCCTTCTCACTGCTGTTCCCGCCCATCCTGCATGAGTTCGGCTGGGAGCGCGGCGTGGTGGCCGGCGCCTTCTCCTTCGGCTTCCTGGTCTCGGCGGCCCTGAGCCCAGTGCTGGGCCGGCTGATGGATCGCCGCGGTCCCAAGGTGGTGATGGAGCTTGGCGTCATCCTGATGGGCGCCGGCCTGCTGCTGGCAAGCACCGTCACGCAGCCCTGGCACCTCTACGTCACGTTGGGCGTGCTGGTGGGCGGCGGCAGCATCTGCCTGGGCTACACCGGGCAATCGCTGTTCCTGCCCAACTGGTTCGTGCGCAAACGTGGCCTGGCGCTCAGCATCGCGTTTGCCGGCGTCGGCGTCGGCTCGATCGTGTTGCTGCCGTGGATGCAGGCGTTCATGGACCGCACCGATTGGCGCACCGCCTGCTGGATGTTGGGCGTGGTCGTGCTGGTGGTGCTGGCGCCGCTGAACCTGCTGCTGTGGCGCCGCCCGGAAGACCTTGGCCTGCAGCCCGACGGGGACAGCCACAGCACGGGTCACGCGACCGGACCAGCGGCAAATGTCGTTGATGCCGACTGGGCCGCCGTCGACTGGACCCTGGCCCGCGCCCTGCGTACCCGCCGGTTCTGGTGGATCGCCGTCGCCTATGTCAGCGGCCTCTACGCCTGGTACGCCGTGCAGGTGCATCAGACCCAGTACCTGGTCGAGATCGGCTTTACGCGATCCGACGCGGCGTGGGCGCTGGGCGTCGTCAGCCTCGTGGCGATCCCCGGTCAGATCGCCCTGGGCTACATCTCCGATCGCATCGGTCGCGAGTGGGTGTGGACGGTGGCCAGCCTGGGCTTCGTGATCTGCTTCCTGGCCCTGATCGCCCTGGAACATGCCCCCTCACCGGTGCTGCTGTGGCTGATGGTCGTAGCCCAGGGTGCGCTCGGCTACGGCTTCACCTCGGTCATGGGCGCTATCGTTGCCGAGATCTTCCAAGGCCGCCATTACGGCTCGATCTTCGGCGTCGTGATGCTGCTGATGATCGGCGGTGGCGCGGCGGGTCCGTGGCTCACCGGCGTCATCCACGATGCGACCGGCAGCTACGCACTGGGCTTCTGGATCGGTGCCGTGCTGAGCCTGATCTCCGCGATCACCATCTGGCTTGCCGCGCCGCGCAAGGTGCGAGCGGTTGCAGGCCAAATTCACCGCATCGCCCGGGCGAAGGCGGTGTAACGCGCCTCCTGCCTTAACCCCAGAGCCGCTTGGAGGCAATGCGCGCGCCCTCGGCGGCGGCCTGCAGCTTGGCCCAGACCACGTCGGCGGCGACGAACTCGTAGCCGGCAAACGTGCCGAAGCCGCAATCCGTGCTGGCAATCACGCGCGTGCGGTCGCCGACGGCATCGACGGCCTCGCAGATGCGGTTGGCGACGACCTCGGGATGCTCGACATAGTTGGTGGTCGAGTCGAGCACGCCCGGCAGCAGCACCATCTCGGCCGGCAGCTTCTGGCGCTTGAGCTCGGCGTATTCGTGCTGATGCCGTGGGTTGGCGAACTCCAGGCTCAATCCGCCGACCTTGGCCTGATAGAGCAGCGGCAGGATCTCGCCTACCGGCACATCGTGCACATGCGGGCCCTCCCAATTGCCCCAGCAGCAGTGCAGGCGGACGCGATCGCGCGGGATGTTCGTCAGCGCCGCGTTGAGCGCCGCGACATGCACCTCGACCACGGCCAGGAAATCGGCCAACGGCTTGTCCTGAAACAGCACCACGCGCTCCATGGCCAGGTCAGGCGCATCGAGCTGCAGCACGAAGCCGCGCGCGACGATCAGCTCGTATTCCTTCTTCATTTCACGAGCGAGCGCAAAGACGTACTTCTCGTGGCTATCGTAGTGCGCGTTGAGCATGGTCGTGGCGATGATGCCGGGCGATGCCGCCGTCATGAACCGCTCGACATAATGTCCGGCATGCCCGGCGCTCGCGCCCTCGAAGAGCGCACATTCCTGCTCGGCCGCGGTCAGATCGTCGTAGCGAACATCGGCGACGGCCTGCGGCGCATCACGCACCTTCGAGCGCCGAGTGAAGCGGCTCGCCATGGCTTTGGCGAAGCCAGGAAATTCGGCGTAGTCGGTTGGCATCGGGCGGCTCGAGGCGCCGCCGAAGCCCTTCATGCGTTGTGGCACATAGGTCTGAAAGCCGACCCGCGGCTGTTCGCCATCGTTGATGATATCGACGCCGGCCCCGATCTGTCGGCGTACGACATCCTCGACCGCCGCTTTGGTCTCCCGGGCCAGGAGAGCCTCATCGATCGTCTCATCGCGCTCCTGGCGGATCAGCAGATCGGTCAGGGTCGCGGACCGCGGCAGGCTGCCGACATGTGTGGTGAGGATGCGGTCGGTGCTGAGCTGCATCAGTCTCTCCTATCGCGGGGTTGCTTCCGCCTTGCCGACACCGAACCGGTCGACCCAGCGCATCATGTCCGCCATCGTGGCATTACCGCCGCACAGCACCAGGCCGATCATCGCGTCCGCGCCGACGCGCTTCACGATCTGACGCGCAGCGGGGATCAGGCAACCGGCCGCCGGTTCGACCCACAACCGCGCTTCCTCGGCCAGGGTGACGGCGCCGGCCACTGCCTCGGCATCCGGTACGACGATCACTTCCTCGACCAGGGCTTTGACATGCTCCAGCGTACGTTCGGTGACATAGGGTGCGCCCAGCGTCGATGAGATGGACGTCACCTTGATCTGTACCGGTCGTTGCGCCGCCAGTGCCTGCGCCATGGCGTCGGCGCCTTCGGTCTCCACACCCCAGACCCGAACGGCGGGCTTCACCGCCTTGATCGCGGTTGCCACGCCCGAGATCAGCGCGCCACCACCGATGCTGACCAACACGTCGGTCAGACCAGGCGCATCGGCGATGAACTCGAGCCCCACCGTGCCATGCCCGGCGATGATCACGGGATCGTCGTAGGCGTGCACGTAGGTCAATCCCTTCGCCCGCTCCGTCTCTGCGACGTCGAACGCCGCGGCGACGTCCGGTGTCAGGATCAGGTTGGCGCCATCCGCGCGGATCCGGGCCTTGGAACGCTCCGGCGCGCCCTGCGGCATCACGATCGTGGCGGCCAGGCCCATGGTGCGGGCCATCATGGCCATGGCGATCCCATGGTTGCCGCCGCTCACGGTAACCAGGCCCTTGTTGCGTTCCGCCTCCGACAGCGACAGCACCTTGTTGACGATGCCGCGCGGCTTGAAGCAGCCGGCGAGCTGCAGCGTCTCGAGCTTCAGCGCCACCGGCCGCCCCAGCTGCGCGGCCAGTCCGGTACTGGTGACGCAGGGCGTGCGCACCACGCGGCCCGCGATCGCTTGCTCGGCCTGGCGGATATCCTCGATCGCAATTCTCGAACTCATGATGCCCCTGGCTCGCTGGGTCTCGTATCGGGAAATACCCTACGACAGGCGTCCATGAGCGCCAACGCAAGACCCGCATCAATCACACAATACGACAGGTGCGGCGTCAGGCTGTTTCCGCGTGGTCTGTCGGGTAGCCCGGAAACATATCGGCCAGCCGATCGAACAACCCGATCATCTGCTCGCGCCAGGCATGGACGGCGCTGCCATGCACGAGAACGTCGCGCGGGCAGCCCAGCCGGGCCCATTGCAGGACAGAGAACACGACATAGTCGACATAGGTGGGCCCGGTGCCGCCAATAAAGGCCTGCTCCCCCAGGGTGCGTTCCAGCGGTGCCAGAGCCCGTCGGAAGGTTGCCAATCCGGCCGCGTGGTCGGCGCAGGCTTCCTCCAACGTCATGCCAAGGTCCCGCTCGCGGGTCTGGCGGAAATAGGCGCGATCGCCGGCGTCAAGGCACCAGACAAAGTCGGCGTAGATTACCCGACGCAACGCCGGCGCCAGCACGGTATCGGACCACACATTGATGAAGCGTGCCATGCTGCGTGCCGTGTCGCTCCCGAACAGCGCCGGGCGGTCGGCGAACTGTTCCTCGAGATGGATGGCGATGCGCCAGCTGTCGTGGATCACGCGGCCATCATCGACCAGGACCGGTACCATGTGCTGTCCGCTGAGGCGCCGGATCGCCTCGACGTCGGCGAAGCGCATCGGGATGTACTCGACGTCGACATTCTTGTGCCGCAAGGCATAACGGATGCGCCAGGAAAACGGACTGGGCCGCCGTCCCTCGTGACCGATACGTTCGTACAGGATCAGGCTCATGGTGACCTCAGGTCTGGGCAACGCTGCTATACACGCGCACGACATCGGCATCATCGGCGCGCGGCGG
>Ga0187894_10001269_pt1 | contig 32685 bp, 19 predicted proteins | sample GBC1701081metaG_FD_136650 | JGI IMG/M metagenome (GOLD analysis project Ga0187894, IMG submission 136650) | White microbial mat communities from a lava cave in the Kipuka Kanohina Cave System on the Island of Hawaii, USA - GBC170108-1 metaG ...
CCCGAAGCCGGCGGCAAGCGCCTCTTCGTGAAGGAGCTGGAGGACGCGCTGCTCAGCGAGCGCGTCGACATCGCCGTCCACAGCGCGAAGGACATGCCCGGCGATCTGCCCGACGGCCTGGAGATCGGCGCGACACTGCCCCGCGAGGAGCCGTGGGACGCGCTCGTCCTGCCCGTGCGCGAGAAGGGCAATTTCCCGATGGGCGGCTACCGCCTTGCCGACGTCCTCCGCGAGTTGAACAAGCGTCCGAACGTCGGCACGAGCAGCGTGCGCCGCATCGCGCAGGTCCGCCAGTTGCTGCCCGACGCGCGGTTCAGCGCGATCCGCGGCAACATCGACACGCGCCTGCGCAAGCTGGACGAGCATCACTACGACGCGCTCGTGCTCGCCGCCGCCGGCCTCAAGCGCCTCGGCCTCGGCTACCGCATTTCCGTCCGGCTGCCGCTGAGCATCTGCGTCCCGTCGCCTGCACAAGGCGCGATTGCCGTCCAATGCCGCACGGCCGCGACGACGTCCATCCGTCAAGCCGTCGACGCGTTGAACGATCCGCTGACCTCGGCCGCCGTCGCCGCCGAGCGGGCCGTCGTCAAGGCGCTGGGGGGCGGCTGCCAGATGCCGATCGGCGCGCTCGCGCGTCCCACCAACAAGGACTCGCTGGAGCTGCACGCCATCGTCTCGTCGCTCGCGGGCGAGCGGTCGCTGCGGACAATGGTGCACGGCCCGATTGGGGAGGCGACGTCGCTCGGGGAACGCGCGGGCGCGCAATTGCTCGCGGAGGGCGCGGCCGACATCCTCGAAGAGCTCTCCGTGGACTCGTCCAGCGAATAGCCATCGCGACGCGAACGGCGTCTACGCTCCCCAAAAACACGCACCATTCGACACAGCGTCACGCGCGTCTGCCACGATCGCCGCGTGACCTTACACGGCGTACGATCTCCGAAGCGTGACGCGTCCTTGGCGGGCCAATCCGTGCGACGCGGCGCGGGCGTCCGGCAAGCTCGGCCAGCCGTCGCCCTGTCCACCGTCGCAAGGAAGGGCGCCGAACGACCCCGTTCTGCATTAACATCTCCGGGCATGACGACCGTATTCCTCGTCGGCGCGGGGCCGGGCGATCCGTCATTGATCAGCGTCCGCGGCCTCAAGTGCCTGTCCCAGGCGGATGTCGTCGTGTACGACCACCTGGTACATCCGCGCCTGCTGCGATCGGCCCCCGGCACCGCTGAGAAGATCGACGTCGGCGCCGCCGCGCCCCAGCCGCTCGAACAGGAAGCCATCTGCCTGCTGCTCGCCGAAAAAGCCCGCGAAGGCAAGTCCGTCGTCCGCCTGAAATGGGGCGATCCCTTCTTCTTCGACAGCGGCGGCAAGGAAGCGCTGTTCCTGCACGAACAGGGGATCCCGTTCGAAGTCGTCCCCGGCATCCCGGCGCCGATCGCGGTGCCGACGTACGCCGGCGTCCCCGTGACCTATCCCGGCGCGGGCGACACGCTGACGTTCGTGCGCGGCCACGAGGACGGCAGCAACACACCGCCGCGCATCGACTGGGCCAGCCTCGCGAACCTCGAAGGCACCATCGTGTGCTACGCGGGCGCGCGCCAGTTGCCCGGCATCATCGAATCGCTGATCACGCACGGACGCCCGCCGCAGGACGCCGCCGCCATCGTCAGCGCCGGCACGCTGCCGCAGCAGCAGACGCTGCAAGGCACGCTGGAGGAGCTCGCGCAACGCCTGTCCGTCGACCCGCTGCGCACCCCGGCGATGCTGATCGTCGGACGCGTCAGCGCCCTGCGCGAACACCTGCGCTGGTTCGACGCCCGTCCGCTGTTCGGCCGCCGCATCGTCGTCACGCGCGCGCGCGAGCAGGCGGGCGAGCTGGTCGATCGGCTGGAGGAGCTCGGCGCGCAAGCGCTCGAAGCGCCGGCATTGCGCATCGAACCCATCGCGGATACGACCGCGCTGGACGCCGCCGCCGCGAGCGCCGGATCGTTCGACTGGATCGTGTTCACGAGCGCGAACGCCGTCGATCATTTCCTGCGGCGGCTGCTCGCCGGCCCGCAGGACATCCGCAGCCTCAAGGGTCCGCGGCTGTGCGCCATCGGCCCCGCGACCGCGGAGCGGCTGTCGCAATATGGCTTGAAGGTGGACATCGTGCCCGCGGAACACCGCGCGGAAGCGGTGGCCGTTGCGATGCTCGGCGAAGCCGCGATTGCCGGCGCGCGCGTGCTGCTGCCGAAGGCGGACATCGCCCGCGAGGTGCTGGCCGAGGAGCTGCGCAAGGCCGGCGCGGAGGTGACCGAGGTCGCCGCGTACCGGACGGTCCCCGGATCGGGCGCGCGCGACGGCGATCCGGACATCTACAAGATGCTGCTGGAACGGCAGATCGATGTCGTCACGTTCACGAGCGCGTCGTCCGTACGGCATTTCGTGAAGCTGCTGGGCGACGAGCCGGCGGTGGATCTGCTGAAAGGTACCACGGTCGCGTCGATTGGACCGGTGACGGCCGAAGCAGCGCAGCAGCTTGGCATCGAGACGACCATCATGCCAAAGGAGTACACTGTTCCGGCGCTGGTCGATGCCATCGTGGCGTTCTTCGAGACGCGCGACGCGCCCGCGAACGACCCCGCCGTCCCCGCGGACTGAGTCGCCGCGATCGCGGCAGATGCCGCCCGCGTCGGGCGCGCGTCACGTCCAATCCGCTCTCGTCCGCGCTATCGTCCGGTTGGGCGTCTGACGCCTCACAACCATGTTGCCGCCCGCTGGCGGCCCTGAACTGCCATGCCGTCTACTGCTGCCGTCAATCTCCTGAACCTGACGCACCGGCCGCGCCGTCTGCGTCAATCGCCCGCGATGCGCGCGCTCGTACGCGAGACGCGCCTCTCCGCCGATCAACTGATCTACCCGCTCTTCGTCTGCGAAGGTGAAGGCGTCCGCCGTCCGGTGCCCTCGCTCGCGGGCGTCCACCAGCTCTCGGTGGACGAGGCCGTGAAGGAAGCGGCCGGCGTCAAGGCGGACGGCGTCGCGGGGGTGCTGCTCTTCGGCCTGCCGGATCACAAGGACGCGGAAGGATCGCCCGCGTGGGACGCGCACGGCCCCGTGCAGCGCGCGACGCGCGCAATCCGCCGCGAGCTGCCCGATCTGCTCGTCATCACCGACGTGTGCCTGTGCGAGTACACGTCGCACGGGCATTGCGGCGTGCTGAACGGCGAGGAGATCCTGAACGACCCGAGCGTCGAACGGCTCGTCCGGTCCGCGGTCTCGCACGCCGAGGCCGGCGCGCACATCGTCGCGCCGTCGGACATGATGGACGGCCGCGTCGGCGCGATCCGTGAAGCGCTCGACGCCCGCGGCTTCGAGAACGTCGCGATCATGGCCTACGCCGCGAAGTACTCGTCCGCATTCTACGGTCCGTTCCGCGACGCGGCCGGCTCCGCGCCCGCGTTCGGCGATCGGCGCAGCCACCAGATGGATCCTGCCAACGTCGTGGAGGCGCTGCGCGAGGTTGCGCTCGACATCGACGAAGGCGCGGACATGGTGATGGTGAAGCCCGCGCTGCCGTATCTCGATGTCATCCGCCGCGTGAAGGAAGAATTCGGGTATCCGACGGCGGCGTATCACGTCAGCGGCGAGTACGCGATGATCAAAGCCGCCGCGGCCAACGGCTGGATGGATGAAGCGCGCGCGATGATGGAGTGCCTGATCGGCATCCGTCGCGCGGGCGCGGATATCATCATCACCTACTACGCGCGCGAAGCCGCGCGCCTGCTGGCCGCCCAGCTCGCGAAAGACTGAGTGCCCATGAAACTGCTCGGCCGCACGCAACTCAAGACCAAGCGTTCCACCAAACTCTTCGATCGCGCGCAGCGCGTCAGTCCCGGCGGGGTGCACAGTCCCGTCCGCGCCTTCAAGGCCGTGGGCGGCGCGCCGCTGTTCATCGCGCGCGCGTCCGGCGCGGAGATTGAGGACGCCGACGGCAACGTGTATCTCGATTACGTGATGTCGTGGGGTCCGCTGATCCACGGGCACGCGCCGCGGGGACTGCTGAAGGCGTTGAGCGCGGCGGCGCGCAACGGCACGAGCTTCGGCGCGCCGACGGAGCTGGAGGTGCAGCTCGCGGAGCGTGTCGCGAAGCTGATGCCGTCGGTCGAAATGGTGCGCTTCACCAGCTCGGGGACGGAAGCGACGATGAGCGCGCTGCGGGTGGCGCGTGCGGCGACGAAGCGTGAGAAGGTGGTGAAATTCGCGGGCTGCTATCACGGGCACGCGGATCCGTTCCTCGTCGAAGCGGGATCGGGCGCGCTGACGCTCGGTGTACCGACGAGTCCTGGCGTGTCATCGGCGACGGCGGCGAACACGCTGACGGCGGACTACAACGACCTCAAGTCCGTCGCGCGTGTCGTCGATCAACATGCGGGCGACGTCGCGGCGATCGTCATCGAACCGGTCGCGGGCAACATGGGACTGGTGCTGCCGGAGCCCGGGTTCCTGCTCGGCCTGCGGGATCTCTGCGATGATCGCGGCATCCTGTTGATCTTCGACGAAGTGATTTCCGGCTTCCGGCTGGGCACGGGCGGCGCGCAGGCGCTGATGGGCGTGCGCGCGGACCTGACGTGTCTCGGGAAGATCATCGGCGGCGGGCTGCCGGTGGGGGCGTACGGCGGCCGGGCGGACCTGATGCAGCTCGTCGCGCCGGCCGGTCCGGTCTATCAGGCGGGCACGCTGTCGGGGAATCCGCTCGCGATGACGGCGGGCCTGTGGGCGCTGGACCAGCTCGCGCCGAAGCTGTATCGCACGCTGGACAAGCTCGCGCGCCGGCTGGCGACGGGCCTGTCGGACGCCGCGCGCGACGCCGGCGCCCACGTCCAGATCAACGCCATCGGCTCGCTGCTGACGCTCTTCTTCACCACGGAGCCGGTCCGCGACTACGCCTCGGCCACGCAGGCCGACACCGCACGCTACGGCCGCTTCTTCCAGGCGATGCTGCGCCGCGGCGTCTACCTGCCGCCGTCACAGTTCGAAGCCTGGTTCCTGTCCGCCGCGCACACCGAGAAACACGTCGACCGCACGATCGCCGCCGCCCGCGACGCCTTCACCGCCGCCATCGGCACGTAACCGCGCGCGCGCCACGCGTCGGCTCCACACGTCGGCGTCAGCGGCGCGGCGCGGGGGTGATGCGCAGGTTGGCGAAGTGGGCTTCGGTGGACTCGTCGATGAACAGCGCGACGCCGCCTTCGGTCTCGCCGAGCTTCAGGTCATTGACGACCAGCACGGGCTGGGGCGCATCGTGGACGTAGAGGCGCGCCGTCGTGCCTTGCACGACGATCTTCATCTTCGTCCACACACCCGATTCCAGGTCGACGTAGGACTCGTACTTCTCGGGGAACTCTTTCCTCAGCCGCGGCCAGGGGAAGTCCGGATGCGACGCGTACTGCGTCGAGTGGTTCCGCCGCACCTGGTCGTCCGCGCGGCCGTTCGTCGGACGCAGATAGAAATACTCGTAGCGCGTCGCGTCGGGGGTGACGCGGAACGCCAGGCCGACGAACCCGCGCGCGCCTTCGAACGCGCCGGCCGCGGGCGCGCCCGCGACGTCGATCTCGATCGTGCCGTCGCGGAACGTCATGTCCCGAATCACCGCCACCGCCGATCCGCCGTCGCCCTTCTCGGCGTCCGCCTTCTTGGGGCTGGCCACCACCCGCAACGCGCGGCGGCCGCGGTAGTCGACCACGCTGGTGGTGACGCCGTGCGGCGTCACGGACGCAGGTTGATCCAGCGCCACGCGCGTGGTCTGGGCGAACACGGGTGACGCGAAGGCCGACACGACCAGCGCCGCCGACAGCAGCCAGGGCAGGGATGACAGTGCGTTCATGCCGTCATTCTCGCGCAGATCCCGCGCAGGGCGGACACCCTTGTGCCAGGACGCGCGGTTATGTTGCGAACGGCGCCGGCCGAGAGCCGGCGGGCGCCCGGGGATCAGAGCTCGAACCCATCCTTGAGCGGATCGCGGCTGTCGATCAGGAAGACGTGCTCGCCGGTGATCCAGGCGGAGCCTTCGATATCGGCAATCAGCGCCGGGAAGCCGCCGACCTCGGTGCGCGCGTGGACGCGTCCCGAGAACAACTGGCCCACCGGGCCTTCGTGGATGAACGCACGGTCGTCCGGCAGGAAGCCCATCGCGTCGAGCACGGCCATCACCGCCGCCGTGCCGGTGCCGCACGGCGAGCGGTCGACCACGCCCTGGGCCACGGTCACGTTGCGCAGGTCGGCGCGGCCGGTGTGGGACGGCCCCGTGAAGATGACGCCGTAGAGGCCCTTGACGTGCGGTTCGAGCGGATGGACGAGCGTCAGCCCGGCGGACACTTCGCGCGCGATCTCGACGGCGGCCGCGCGCAGGTCGGGCAGGCGCTCGCCGGTCAGCGGGACGCCGACGGCTTCCGCGTCCGCGATGGCGAAGAACGATCCGCCGAAGGCGACGTCCACCGTGACCAGACGGCCGTGGACGCGGAGCGCCAGGCCGGGCGCAAGGACGAAGGACGGCACGTTGCGGAAGGACACGCGATCGACGCGCGGCGTCTGTCCGGCCTTCGTGCCGGCGCGGATGACGGCCTGCGTGGTCACCAGGCCGGCCGGCGTGTCGAAGTGGATCGGATCCGTGAGCGACGATTTCGTCAGCAGCCCCCGCTCCAGCGCAATCGTCGTCGTGGCGATGACCCCGTGGCCGCACATCGTGCTCCAGCCATCGCGGTGCATGAACAGCACGCCCGCGTCGGCGCCGGGCCGGCAGGGTTCCGTCAGCAGCGCGCCGTACATGTCGCGGTGGCCGCGCGGCTCGCGCATCAACGCGCGGCGGTAGTGCTCCAGGTGCTTGCCCGCCCACGTCCGCTTCTCCGCCATCGACGCGCCGGGCACCGCCGGCAGGCCGGACACAATCAGCCGCAACGGCTCCCCGGCCGTGTGGGCGTCAATCGTCTCGATTCGCGTAATCATGACCTCAGATCCCGCGCGGCCGGCCTCAGAGCGCCTCGTCTCGCCGGCCACGCACCCGCCGCTGGCATATTGAAAAAAGACGATATGATCGGCGGGTGCGCGTACGACCGCCGATGCTGCATGCCCAGGCTGACCGCCGTCCCTCTCCACGAGACGGCCGGCCGCCGCTCACGATCGCCCAGCGCCTGATCGTTCAGGGCGTAATCGTCCTGGGCGCGCTGCTGATGGCGTCAGCGTCCACCGGGCTGCCTGCCCCCGGTCAATCTGCCGCCCGTCCTGGCGCTGCGCAGACCACGCCCGCGCAGCCTCGCGCGTCCGGCGCGGTCGCGCCCTCCACGTCGGATGCGGCGCTGGCTGACGCGTTTCGCGCCGCGTACAACCTCGATCACGACGAGGCGCTGGGGATTCTGCGGCGAGCGGCCGCGGCGGATCCGACCAACGCCAAGATCGAGCGCGCGATGGCCAGCATCACCTGGCTGCACATGCTCTTCGCGCGCGGCACCGTCCTCGTGGACGATTATCTGGGATCCATCTCCCGGCAGACCTATGCCGTCAAACCGCCGCCGCCCGAGCTCGCGCGGGCGTTTCAGGCGCACATCGCCAAAGCCGTCTCGCTGGCCGGGCAGCGCGTCGCCCGGCAGCCGAACGACGCCTCGGCGCATTATGACCTGGGATCCGCGCTGGGCCTGCAGGCGTCTTATACGGCCACCATCGAAGGACGCGTCTCCGGCTCCTTCGGCCCGGCGCGCCGGGCCTACAACGCGCACGAGCACGTCCTCACGATCGCGCCCGACCGCAAGGATGCCGGCCTGATCGTCGGCACCTACCGCTACGTCATCGCCAATCTCTCCCTGCCCGTCCGCTGGATGGCCTACGTCGCCGGTTTCGGCGGGGACAAGACGCTCGGCCTCAAGATGATCGAAGACGCCGCGGCCTATCCAGGGCTGTCGCGGACCGATGCGCGCTTCGCGTTGATCCTTTTGTGGAACCGGGAACGTCAATATGATCAAGCGCTCTCGCATCTCAAAGCCTTGAGAGACGACTATCCGCGCAACCGTCTCCTCTGGCTCGAAACAGGCGCGACGCTGTTGCGGGCGGGACGGGCGGCGGATGCCGAGACATTCCTGACCGACGGCCTGAAACGGCTGCCGCAGGACACGCGGCCGCGGATGGCCGGCGAAGAAGGGCTGTGGTATTACAAGCGCGGACTCGCGCGCGTGCTGCTCAAGCGGCAGGCCGAGGCGGAGGCGGATTTGCGGATGGCGTTGAAGACGGATGCGCGGGACTGGGTGCGTGGGCGCGCTCATCTCGAGCTGGGCAAGCTGGCGGATCTGGCGAACGACCGGACCCGCGCGCGGGCCGAGTACGACAAAGCGATCGAGATCGGCACAGCGGCGCAGGATGCGTCCGGCGCGGCCGACGCGCAGCGCCTGAAGCAGACGGGTTACAAGGGCTGACGCCGGGGAGCACGCTGCAATGGCCGTCAAACGCTGGGTCTGGGTCGTCTTCGGCGTCTTCACCTTCCTGTTCGTCCTCTGCATCGGACTCGCGGGGACGGGGTTCTACTTCCTCTCGCGCCACATCGAGACGAAAGACGTCACGCCCGCGCAGGCCGCCGCGGAATTCGCGCAGGTCCGCGCGCGCTTCAAGGGCGAGCCGGCGCTGATCGACATCCGCTCGAACGGCATCTCCACCGAGCGCCTGCGGCAGCGCATCGAACGCTACTCCGGTCCGCGGCCTACGGTGGTCCATCTGCTGGCGTGGGAGGAAGGCGAGAAGGGCCGCGTCCGCGTGACGCTGCCGATGTGGCTGTTGAGATTCAAAGGCTCGTTCGACGTCCGTTCGTCCGACGTCGATCTCGAGCGCATCAGGCTCGACGTCGAGGACATCGAGCGCGCCGGCCCCGCGCTGCTCGTCGATCAGAAAGACGGCCGCACCCGTCTCCTCATGTGGACTGAGTGACCTCTTCCCCGGACCCTCCACGCGTCCGTCACACGCCCGTTTTCCCCGCAACATCCTGACAGATCGCACGTTCCCCACCTGGATCGTCTCTTGCTATAGCTAGGGTCCAGCGGATGAAGTCCACGCGGCTGCACGCCAGATGGACGCGCCGCCATGATTCTCTCAGGGGGCACTGATGCGTAAGAACATGCGTTGGCTGACAGTAACGAGCGCGCTCGCGTTGAGCGCAAGCCTGGCGGCGCCGCTCGCGGCGCAAGTGGCGGTGCCTCGCCATCCTGGTGGCAACGGTCCGTGGGGCGGTGGCAATGGCGGTGTCTACGGTCGGAATAACGACTACCGCGGCGCTGCCTACGACAACGGCTATCGGGAAGGCTATCGGCAGGGTGAGCGCGACTCACGCGACCGCCGCAACTACGACTTCCGCCGGCACGGCGATTATCGCGACGGGGACAACGGATTCCGCGGCGGCGATCGCAACGATTACAAGCGCGACTACCGGCGCGGCTTCGAGCAGGGCTACTCGCAGGGCTACCGCCGCGACGGCGGCGGCTGGGGCGGCAATCCGACCTGGGGCGGTGGTGGCTGGGGCGGCTACCCGGATCGCGGCCGCGGCGGCTGGGGCGGCAACTACGCGTGGCAGAAGGGCTACAACGACGGCGTCGATCGCGGACGCCGGGCCGCGGATGACCGGCGGCCGTTCGATCCGGTCCGTGAAAGCCGTTATCGCGACGGCGACCACGACTACAACCGCCGCTACGGATCGCGGGACGACTACAAGCGCGACTACCGCGCGGGCTTCCGCGACGGTTACGAGCGCGGCTATCGCAGCGGCCGGTACGACGATCGGCGACGCTGGTAACAGCGTCAGCGATCGGACACGGGTTCGGGAGCGACGAGAGGAACGACAGGAACGCTCGCGAACGAGAGCGAGTGGCTGGAGTGGGTCAGCGGGAAAGGGCGGGTGCGCGTATGTCGCATCCGCCCTTTCGTGTTGTACGGCTCAGGTCGTGCGGGCCGTGTCAGCGCGGCACGGTGTTGCGCACCGCGGGCACGGTCCGCAGATACGCGTAGATCGCCGCCAGGTCTTCCTGCTTCATCCCGCTGTAGTCACGCCACGGCATCTCCGTGTTCTGCCGTCCGTTCATCGCGCTCGCCGCATCGTCCATCGACGCTGCCTGCGCGAAGCGATCGAGGAACTGACGCTCCGTCCAGGAACCAATGCCCGTCTGCACGTCCGGCGTGATGTTGGCGGACCGCTGCACACCACCCGTCGGCAGCCGGAACTCCGTGCCGCCGGCAAACTCCATCCCTGGACGCCGCTGGCCGTTGTCCATCGGCGTGTGGCAATCCGTGCAGCTCGCGATCGTCGTGAGATAACGCCCGTAGCCGACGCGATCCGTCGCCGGATCGGGCCGCGTCTCCGGCAGCGTCGCCGGCCGCGGAATCGTCCGCACGATCAGCGTCAGCGGGAACTTCAGCGCGCGCGCCGGCACCTCCTGCTGCGTGGGCGGCAGCGTGCGGATGAACGCAATGACGGCTTCCGCATCCTCGCGTGTCATCTGCCGGAAGTTTTCATACGGCATCAAGGGGAACAGCGGCGTCCCGTCCTTGGACACGCCTTCCGTCATCGCACGCAGGATCTCGCCGTCGGTCCACGTGCCGAGCGCGGCCGGCGTGAGGTTCGGCGCGTAGAGCGTGCCGGCGTCACCCAGGTCGAATTTGTTGCCGCCGTGGCCCATGCGCGCGGGAATCGCCGGCGCCGAGAACTTCGTCCAGTCACGCTGGCCGTGACAGATCGTACAGCCGGTCACATGCCGGCTCAGATATTCACCCCGAGCGAGCAGTTCAGGAGTACGCCGCGCCTGGAACGAGCTGGGCGCAGCGGTGCGTGGGAGAGCGAGAAACAGATACGCGAGTCCGCCGGCAATCACGAGCACGACGAGAGCCGCCAACGCAATCAGAGTCCGTGTCAGATATCGTAAGAAACGCTGCATAAGAATCAATACGTGGATAAGATCGCGCAGGTCGTGAAACTGCGCTGAAATTTCAATGAAATTCCAGTGCCGCGCGACCCGATGAGATGTGTTCGTAAAATATCAATCGGATGGGCCGTCAGGTATCCCGTCTCGTATCTCCGTCTCGATCTCTGTCGGGGTCAGACCGCGGGCAGGCCGAGGAAGCGTTTGACGCGGTTGATCAGGCTCTGCGACTGCTCGCGCAGCGACGCGTCGCGCAGCGCGGCGGCCGCGCGCGTCTTGTCGAGGCCGGCGCGGCGCGTGACGACCGCGAGGCCGATCGCGTCCACCGCCGCGGGATTCGCCAGCGCAATCCGCCGGAAGCGCTCCGCGTCGATCTCCATCAACCGGCTGTCCATCGTTGCGGTCACGGTCGCCGTGCGCGGGTCGCCGGTGAGCAGCGACATCTCACCGAAGAACCCGCCCGGGCCGATGCGCGCGACCTCTTCGCCGCCCGGATCCAGCGTGACCTTCACCTCGCCGGAGCGGACGAGGAACATCGACTCGCCCGCGGCGCCCTGCCGCACGACGATCTCGCCTTGCGCGAAGAGCAGGCCGCGGCCGCCCGCCGCGAGCTCGCTGCGGGCCTCCGCGTCGAGCGACGCGAAGATGTCGACGCGGCCGATCGCGTCCAGCCGCTCGTCTGCCGTCATCTCCTCGAACGCCGCGTCCTCGCGCGACATCTCGATCTGGATCGGATACGGAATCTCGATGTTGTGCCGGCGGAACGCGTAATAAATGGCGGTGCGTACCTGATCGTGCGCGCGCTCCTCCGTCTCGAACTCGGAGATCCAGAACAGCGCGCGATACACGATGGACGAATCGCCGAACTGGACGAGATCCACCGTTGGCGCCGGCGCCTTCAGCGCGAGCGGCGCCTGGTCGACGGCTTCGCGCATCGCGCGCTTCACGATATTCGGCGCGAGCCCGTATGCCACGCCGACCTCGACGGCGATCCGGACCGGCAGCACCGGCTCCGAATAATTCGTGATCGCTTCCTTCGACACGATGTTGTTCGGCACGATGACGTACGTGCCGGATCGCGTCAGCAGCTTCGTCGCGCGCCACGTGATCAGCGAGACCTTGCCTTCGAAATCGCCCACCTTGATCCAGTGGCCGACGCGGAACGGCTTCTCCACCTGGATCGCGAGGCCCGCGAACGCGTTCCCCAGCGTGTCCTGCAGCGCGAAGCCGACGACGACTGCGCTGACGGCGGACGCCGTCAGGATGCTCTCGTGGAAGATCAACGTCGCCACGATGAAAAACGTACCGACGATGATGGCGTCCTGGACGATGTTGGGGAACGAGTCCGAGATGCGGTCCTGCCGCAGCGGATTGACGAGGCAGACGACGAGCGTATTGATGATCGCGAGCGCCAGCAGCAGGCGCGGGACGGTCGCGAAGTCTCTCAGCTCGTGCTGGAACGGCGGATACGCGGCCGCCGCGGTGATCGCGAGCGACGCGAGCAGCAGATAGACCGACAGCCGGAGCTTGCGCCGGAGATATGAGTTAGTGGTGGCGATCTGAACAACGATCGTCACCACCAGGAGAGCCAGGCAGGCCCAGACGAGAGTCGGCATCACGCGAACGCTAACTGAGCTTGCCTTCCTTCTTGAAGGCGTCGATGTCCTTCGGTGTCACGTTGACCGCGACGACCTTCGGGTTCCCGCCGCCCTTGGCGTCGACTTCGGGATCGATGCCTCGCGCGCCGCCGGAGCCGGTGGCCTGTGCCTGCTGCTTTTCGCCGCCGCCGAAGCCCTTCATGGCGCCGAGGCCCCAGCCCTTCTTCTTCTTGCCGTCCTCGGCGTTTGCGGACTCCGTCGCCTTGGCATCCTTCGAATCCTTGGCGTTGGCGTCCTTCTTTGCGGGCGGCGCGGCTTTGCCGCCGCCGGTGAATCCGGCCGCACCGCTTTCGACGACGGCGATCTCGGTGATCGCGACGGGCTTGAAACTGATGTTCTTTTTGTAGCGCGCGTCGAGCACCGCGGCGGACGTCAGCTTATCCTTCGCGATCTGCTTCTCCAGCTTCGCGATGCGCTCCTTCGTGTCCGGATGTGACGCGAACAGGCCGCGCTTCTCCTCGCCGCCCGTATTGCGCGCCATCAGCGCGGTGAGGAACTGCGGGATGCCTTGCGGCGCGTAGCCGACTTTGTTCGCGAGCACGACGCCCTTCTGATCCGACTCGTGCTCTTCCTTCCGTCCGTAGCCCGTCGTCAGGATCGAGTACATCTTGTCCGCGACGAGGCTCGACACCATGCCGTCCTTGCCGCTCGCGCTGGCGGCGACATTCATGCCGGCCGCGTTGCGAAGCGCGCCGAGCGTGTGCTTCTCGCTGATGTGGATGATCTCGTGGCCGAGCACGCCGGCGAGCTGCGCCTCGCTGGTCAGCATCGCGAGCGCGCCCTTCGTGACGTGGACGTAGCCGCCGGGCGCGGCGAATGCGTTGACGGCGTCCGTGTCGAGGATGATGAACGTCCACGGCAGGTTCGGCCGCGAGCTGGCCTGCGCGAGGACGGTGCCGACGAGCGTCACGTAGCGGTGCGCGCCGGCGTCCTGCACGACGCCGAACCGCGTGCGCAGCTTCTCGCTGACCTGCCGGCCGAGCTCCTGCTCTTCCTCTTCGCTGAAGTGCAGGTCGTCGCCTTTCTTCGCGAGCTCGGCGCCTTTGCCGATGCGGCCCATGATGCCTTGCGCCGCGGCGGGCAGCGCGAGGCAGACGCTCACCAGCGTCAAACTGACGGTGAATCTCCAGTGCTTCATCGAACCCCTACTCCTGCTGGGAACGGTCGCCGGACGGCGGCGCCTCTCGGGTCAGCGCGAAGATCTCGACAGCCACGCTCTTCCCCTTGACGGTCACCGGCCCGAGCGGCCGCAAATTATATCGTTCTTTCAACAACTTCGCCGTGTGCTCGCTGATGATGATGGTGGTGGCGTAGTCCTTATTCAGGGACTCCAGCCGCGCGCCGAGATTGACGGCGTCGCCAATGACCGTATAACTCCGAACCGATTCCGCGCCGATATTGCCGGCAATCATGTCGCCGCTGTTCACGCCGATGCCGATCCCGAGCGTCGGCCGGCCCTCGGCGCGCCATCTGGCGTTCAGCTCATCCAGCGCGGTGACCATCGCCAGCGCCGTCTGGACGGCATGATCCGCGTGATCCGCGTCCGGCAGCGGCGCGCCGAACAGCGCCATGACCATGTCGCCGACGAACTTGTCCAGCGTGCCCTGGTGGGCGAACACGACGTCCACCATCCGCGAGAAGTATTCGTTCAGCTGCGTCACGAGCGCCGCCGGGTCGCCGCGCTCGGACAGCGCCGTGAACCCGCGGACATCCGAGAAGAGCACGCTCATGACGCGGCGATCGCCGCCCAGCTCCGCGAGCTTCGGGTTTGCGAGCACCTGCTCGTAGACGTCCTTCGACAGGTAGCGCGAGAAGAGCGCTTTCACTTTGCGCTTCTCGCGGCCTTCGACGAAGTACTGCCACGACAGGCCGCCAGACGAAGTCAGGGCGATGGCCATCGCGGGCTCGATCGCCGACAGCCACCAGCCGCGCGCGAACAGCGCCCACGCGAGCGCGCCGAGGACGCCGGCCGTCAGCAGCGTCACGATCAGGCCGACGGACAGCCGCGCGCGGACCGTGATGAACGCGACGATACCAGCGCACGCGAGCAGCGTCAGCACCTGCGGCAGCAGCGGCACGGGCCGCGTCCAGCGCTGCGACAGCAGTTGATCGACCACCGTCGCGTGAATCTGCGAGCCGGGCATCCGCGCGCCGCCGAGCGGCGTGGCGAAGACGTCGAGCAGGCCCGATCCCGTGACGCCGACGAATACCAGCGCGTCCTTGAACGCCGCCGGATCGACGCGCGGCTTCTCGCCCGCGGCGATCTGCTCTTCCGAGAGCAGCAGATCCGCACTCGAATACGTCCGGTACGTCGGCGTGGTTCCGTCCGCCTGGACGCGCGGACCGCGGAACCGGATCAGCGCGTGCCGCGCCTGCGTCTGCGCCGCCGTATCTCCCTCGAATCGCGGGATCGCGAACGACAGCAGCGGCAGCCGCCAGTCCCCGAGCCGCAAGCCATCGTCATCGATCGACACCGCCCGCGGATCGATCCGTTCCGCCGCGAGGAACGCCGCCATCGAGAGCGACGGCACGATCACCCGCTGCGATCGCACGAACGGCACCGTCCGCCGCACCGGCCCATCGTCGTCCAGGACGAAGTAATTGTGGCCGATGGCGAGGCTCGCGCCCGCGAGATCGCCGAACGGCGGCAGGACGTCGGGCCGATCTTCGATCGTGTCGTCCAGGCGGAAGCCGCGATCGGGCACGGCGCGCGCTTCGTCCGCCGCTTCCCGCGCGTCCTGGCTGCCCTGGAACACCGCGTCCGCCAATGAGACGACGGTCCCAGCACGGCGGACGGACTCCACGAAGGCGCGGTCCGATTCCTCACCGGTCCACGTCTCGCCCGCCAGCTCGAATCCGAGTTGGCGGTCCGGCTCCGCGAAGAGGACGTCGTACGCGATGACCCGTGCGGGGCCGCGCGCGAGGAAGTCGATGATCCGGCTGTGAACGACGCGCGGCCAGGGCCAGCGGCCCACGAGCGGCGCGAGGTCGCGGAGGCTGTCCTCGTCGATCTCGACCAGGACGATATTCGCGGGCGCGTGCCGCGGGTCCAGCGTATGGCGCGCGCGCAGGTCGTACAGCTTCCACTCGATGGTCCGGACGATGGGAAGGAAGTGCAGCAGCCACGCCAGCGCGGACGCCGACAGCGTCAGCGCCGCGATGACCAGCCAGCGTTTCTGCCATGCCATGCCCGAGATGCTACTCTACCTGCAAACGGCTGAGTTACAACCGTCGCTCAGGACCGCCCTCTGCTGTCTAACGACGGCCTCCCCCAAATCGCACACACCTGGACGGACCCCGCTGCCGGAGTTACCGGACTGCGATAGAATCGCCGCGTCCGGGCGGACAAGGACCGCTCTTGGCACCCGATCGCGCACCATTTTGTTGTGCGGTCGGCAGAGAGAGGTCGCCAGATTCACGTCCCGTTCAGACTGACCAGACTGACGTCTTCGATGTCCGCCACGACCGCGCCTGACGCCACCATCGTTGATCATCTTCCCGTGCTTCCCGACGTCAGCCCGCCCCCGCCGGCGTGCGGGCGCTGGCCGTACGGGCTCGCCGCATCCGCCGTCGCCATCGCCACGGCGCAGACGCTCTATGTGGAGACGCGAAGAGTCCCCGAGGAATACTCGCAATTCACCGTCGGCGGCCTTACCTGGCAGGCGGACATCAAGCACGCGGACTTTGTGCTGCTGCTCGGCCTCGTCCTCGGCTTCGCGGCCGCATGGCTGGCGCTGATCCTGCTCGATCGGCGCATCGAGCGCCGTTTGGGGGTGGACGCGCTGTCCGAGGCGCGCGGCCTGATGGCCTACGCCTGCCTGCCGCTCGTCGCCTGGGGCGGCGGCCTGCTCCTGTGGCAGACCCTGGCGCTGGGCCTGGTGTGGCTCACGGCGGCGCTGTCCGCGTGCGCGGCCGCAGTGCTGTGGTGGCAGTCGATCCCCCGCATCGCAGGACGCACGGCCCAGGAAGCCGCCACAGCCCTGTCGTCCACGCGTGCCGCGAGCTACACACTTCTCACCATCGTCCTCGGCATGGTGTCGATCCTGATCGCGGTCTTCGCGATCAACCGGCTGTGGCTGCCGTTGCGCGGCGCGTTCGTCTGGACCGGATCGCCTTCGCCGCTCAGCATCGCACTACTCGGCGCGATCGCGGGACTCGCCGCGAGCCTCTGGGCCTCGCGTGCCTCGACGCGCTGGCGCGGCGTGCTCATCGGCGCACAGGCGCTGTTGCCGTGGGGCTTCCTCGCGATCGTCCCCACGCCGTGGCAGACCGCCTCCGGCCGGATCGTGGAAAGCGTTCCGAGCACGGACCTGACCGTCGTGGCCTTCGTACTGATCGCCATCGCGAGCCTCGATCTCGCGCGGCGCGCCCACCGGCGCGACCGCACCGATGATCCGGATCGCGACCGCGAGACCGTACGGCGCGAAGGATTGGGGACGCTGTCCACGGTCGCGATCGCGGGCGGGCTGCTGTTCCTCAAGCAGACGCCCATCTGGCTCGGCACGCTGAGTGGAGACGATTATCACTACGGCGAGATGCTGCTGCCCTGGTGGACGCTGGTGCACGACGGCGCGGTGCCGTTCTGGGATCACGTCCCGGCGCGCGGACTGGTCAACTACGTCGGTTCGGCGATCGCGTCCGGCCTGATGGACGGCACCGCGACACAGGTAGTGGCCGCCGCGCCATTGTTCGTCGCACTCATCCTCATCGTGACGCTGCGATCGCTCGGCGCGTTCATGGGCGTGCTGCCCGCCGCCGCGGCGATCCTGGTCACGCCGCTCGGCTCTGGGGGCTCCGATCCGACCTTGCTCGGAATTGACTGCGTGAACACCGCCGTACTCGCGACGCTGTTCACCGCCTACGGCCGCTGGTCTCCGACGCGCTGGCTGTATCTGTGGACGATCCTCGGCACGCTGGCGATCCTGTTCGGCGTGTCGCAAGGTGTGGTGCTGGTGCTGTCCACCGCACCGATTGCGATCTGGCAGGTCATGCGCGCGTGGCGCGAGGACCGCCGCGCGCTGCGCAACGCGATCCTGGCCGGCGGCATCATCGCCGCGGTGCTGCTCGTCGCCACGCCGCTCGGCCGCATGCTCATCGGCGCCATCCGCTACGGGAGGGAACACGGCGCGGTCGCCGGCCCCGCGCACGGCGTCGGATGGGCCCACGTCGTGGCCGAATCACCCGTCGCCATGAACCGCTGGCTGTACGAGGGGGCGCGCGCGTCCTGGCTCGTCGTGACGATGATCGGCGTCGCGCTGCTGATCTCGGCCCTGCTCGCCTGGCGTGCCGCGCGAGAGGCGCCCGAGGCCGATCCCGGTCCGCATGCGACGACCGTGCTCGTCGCGACGCCTATCGTGCTGCTGGGCGTGCTGTTCATCTACCGCGCGGCCGGACGCATCGACCCTGGCATCATGACCCGCCTCGGCATCGCGAGCGTGTGGATGTGGGCGCTGCTGCTGCCGCTGCTGCTGTACGGCGCGTGGGGCGCGCGCCGCTGGCCTGTCATCCTCACCTGCACCGTCGCGGGCGCGAGCATGCTGGTGCCATCCGCCACGATGCTCAGCCCGTGGGACATCGGTTATCGCGCGCTCATCGCCGTCCCGCGGCCGACGGGCCTCGCCAATTACACGACCGCCGGCTTTCCGTCAATCGGCCGGGCCGAGGTGGATCCCGGACACGTCGCGCGCCTGCGGAACCTTCGCCGCACACTGAACGTCCTGCTCGATCCGCACGAGACGTATCTGGATCTGACGAACCGCAACGCGCACTACGTCTATCTCGAACGCCGCGTCCCGATCGAGTCCGGCGCCATCTACAACCTGCCCAACGACACGCAGCAGTTGCGCGCCATCGCCCAGCTCACCGCCGCGCCCGTTCCTGTCGTCCTGGCGTCCGCGGATACGATCGCGCACGACGGCGGACCGCCGTCCTTCCGCACGTACGCACTCTACCGCTACCTGCTGTGGCGCTACACGCCCGTCGAGATCAACGGCTTCATCTATCTCGTTCACCCGGATCGCCTGACGCGGCTCCAGGGCCGGACGGATCTCACCGTCGGCACGGCGGACGCAGACACGCTGCTCGACCGCGTCTTCCGCACCGGCGCGCTGCGCAAACTTCCGCGTGCCTGGGGCAACTCGTGGCAGACGCTGCGACCCGCACTCGCCGAGGTACGCCGCCTGTCCACGCCCTCGATCCTGCACGATGTCGAACCGGAAGCCAGCGGCACATATCGCGTCACCGGACCGGCGCCAACGATGACCTGGGACTTCTCGACGTCACCGGTTGCCGGCAAGGACGCGGGCGTGCTGACGTTCGACTTCGCCTGCCCCGACGGGATGGACGTCGCGTCGTTCGTGCTGTCCTGGTCCGGCGGGACTTCGGCGGCAACACCTGCGGCAACGGACACGGCAACAGACGCGGACCCGCACGCGGTCTCGTTTGGCCTGGCGTCGCATCCAGTCGTACCGCTCGACGCGGCGCCGCGCTGGCTGCGCGCATCCGCGGTTCGGACGCTGACGCTGCGTCTGGTCAAGCCGGAGGCGTGTCCGCGGTTCTCACTCACCACGCCGACGCTGTGGCAGCGGAATCTCGCCGCCGTCACCGATCGGCCGTAACATACGTCTTCCATGTCGACTCCGACCGCTCTCATCGTCACCAGCATCAGTCCGCCGACGCCGATCCTTCGCGCGCTCGCGGACGGCGCGCAGCGCGCGGGCATCACGTTCATCCTCGCGGGCGACACGCAGAGTCCCGCGGATTTCACGCTGGACGGCTGCCAGTTCCTCAGCGTCGACGCGCAGCGCGCGACCGGCTTCGCGTTCGCGGACGCATGTCCCGTGCGTCATTACGCGCGCAAGAACATCGGCTATCTCGTGGCGATGCAGCAGGGTGCGCGGCTGATCCTCGAAACGGACGATGACAACTGGCCGCGCGACGGCTTCTTTGGCGCGCGTCAACGGATGGTGCGCGGCGCGACGCTGACCGGCGCGGGCTGGGCGAACGTCTATCGCTACTTCAGCGACGCCGTGATCTGGCCGCGCGGCCTGCCGCTGGACGCCGTCCACGCAACGCTGCCCACGTATGACACGCTGAACGCGCGCGCGAGCGATTGTCCGATCCAGCAGGGCCTCGCGGACGAGAATCCCGACGTTGACGCGGTGTACCGCCTGCTGTGGCCGCTGCCGCAGCGTTTCGCCGCCGATCGCCGCGTCGCGTTCGGCGCGGGCACGTGGTGTCCATTCAACAGTCAGAACACCGCGTGGTGGGCGGACGCCTTCCCGCTGCTCTACCTGCCTGCGTATTGTTCCTTCCGCATGACGGACATCTGGCGCAGCTTCGTGGCGCAGCGCATCGCGTGGGAGAACGGCTGGTCGGTGCTGTTCCATGAGGCGACGATGTGGCAGGAGCGGAATGCGCATGACCTGATGCGCGACTTCGCGGACGAAGTGCCGGGCTACCTGCACAATCGTGCGATCGCGAAAGCGCTCGACAAGCTGCCGCTGCAGGCCGGCCGTGCACATCTCGCGTCCAATCTGCGGCGCTGTTACGAAGCGCTCGTCGAGCTGGGTGTGGTGCGGACGGACGAGCTGTCATTGCTCGACGCGTGGCTCTCGGATCTCGATCGGATCGGCGCCGGCGCGGCGTCGGAAACGCCATCGGCGTAGGAACGGGCGTGGGCGGACGACCGAACGTGCGATTGACGCTGTGCTTATTGACGTGGAACGAGCTGGACGGCTGCCGGCAGGACGTGCCAACGCTCCCGCTCGACGGCTTTGACGAGGTCTTCGCGATCGACAACGGGAGCACCGACGGCACGCGCGAGTATCTGTCAGAGCGCGGCATCACCGTGTACCCGCAGACGCGGCCGACGTACAACGGCGCGTACCACTGCGCATTCGAGCGCTGCACGACCGACGCGCTCGTCCTCTTCCACCCGAAAGGCACGATCGATCCGGCTGAGGTCCTGCGGTTCCGCCCGCTCTTCGAGCAGGGCGCGGACCTGATTGTCGCGAGCCGCATCGGGCGCGGCGCGCGGAACGAGGAAGACGATCGCCTGCTGCGGCCGCGCAAGTGGTTCGTGCGGGCGCTGGGCCTGACCGCGTCCATCCTGTGGCGCCGCGAGGGTCCGCTGGCGTGGGACGTGCTGCACGGCTTCCGCGGCATGCGGAAGGCCACATTCGTGGCTCTCGACGCGCGGCCCGCCGGCGTCAGCGTCGATCTCGAAATGATCGTCCGCAGCTACCGGCAGCGCCGGCGCATCGTCACCTTCCCGATACACGAGCGTCCGCGCCCGCACGGGACAACGCATTTCAAGGCGTGGCCGACTGGCAAGCGCCTGCTGGCGTACCTGTGGAGTGAACTGTCGCGCCGGACGTAACGGGTACCGGGCCGGCCCGCCGGCAGCGCGAGCGGAATCCGGCTGGCGGGCGCACGTTCGTATTGTGCGCGCGGGGCGCGCTGTGTAGGATGAGATCGATTACAAGGAAGCACCACATGGATCAACACGCACGCGTCTTCGTCGCCGGACATCGCGGCCTCGTGGGCTCCGCGATCGTCCGCCGCCTGCGGGATCTCGGCTGCCGGAATCTGCTCAGCGCCACGCGCGATCAACTCGATCTGCGCGATCAGGCCGCGGTGCACTATTGGTTCAAGGCCAATCGTCCCGAGTACGTCTTTCTCGTCGCGGGCACCGTGGGCGGAATTCTCGCGAACTCAACGCGGCCGGCGGAGTTCATCTACGACAACATGCTGATCCACGCGACGGTGGTCCACGCCGCGCATCTGTTCGGCACGCGCAAGCTGCTGTATCTCGGCAGCTCGTGCATCTATCCGCGCGAGTGCACGCAGCCGATGACCGAGGAGATGCTGCTCGGCGGACCGCTGGAGCCGACGAACGAGCCGTACGCCATCGCGAAGATTGCCGGCATCCGCCTGTGCCAGGCCTACCGCCGCCAGTACGGGTGCGATTTCATCTCGGCGATGCCGACGAACCTGTATGGCCCGTACGACAACTTCGACTTCAACAGCTCGCACGTCCTGCCGGCGCTGATCCGGAAGTTCCACGCCGCGAAGGAAGAGGGCCAGACCGAGGTCACCGTGTGGGGCACGGGCGCGCCGAAGCGCGAGTTCCTGCACGTGGACGACCTTGCGGACGCGTGTGTCTTCCTGATGCAGCGCTACAACGACGAGGCTCACATCAACGTCGGGACCGGCATCGATCTCACGATCCGCGATCTCGCCGGCCTGGTGCGCGAGATCGTCCACCCGTCGGCATCGATCGTCTTCGACACGTCGAAGCCCGATGGCGCGCCGCGCAAGCTGCTCGACGTCTCGCGCCTGCACGCGCTCGGCTGGCGGCATCGCTACGATCTGCGCGACGGCATCGAGCACACCTACCGCTGGTTCCTGGATCACCAGGACGAAGCGCGCGGCCTCCGCGAAGCCGCCAGCGTCACGAACGCGAGCTAGACGCGCCCGCATGCCGCGGCGTGTCGCGCGTCAGGGCGCGGACGCCGCGACCCACCGCTCCAGCAGCGACTGCATCAGCGTCGTGTCCGGCAGCACGCCGAGGACGCTGGTCTTGCGCTCCGCGCCTTCCATGCTCAGGCTGAACGGCGTCGCGTCGAGTTGCAGCGCCCGCTCCGCTTGCCCATCGGCATCGACATACCACCGTGCGCCGTGCAGCGCTGGATAGCGCGCGCGCAGCGCCGACGCCTGCTCGGATGTGCCCGGACCGACGATCACCGTCAGCCGATCGACCGCCGCCGCGAGCGCCGGCGCGCGGAACAGGCGAAACAACTCCGCGTTGTCGGTCGATTCCGGCGTGACGTAGATCAGCAGCCAGCGGCCGTCACGCCGCAGGTCCGCGCTCGCGACTTCGGCGCCGGTGAGATCCACGACGGTGAACGCGGGCAGCGGCCCTTCGGCGCGCAGCGGCGAGGACGCGCTCGCGCACAGGACGAGCGCGAGCGTGGCGCAGAGACGAGCGCAAGAACGAGGAACGAGACGCATGAAGGGCGGCCTCATGGGATGACGAAGTTCACGATGGACGCGCGCTGCCGCTCTGTCAGGCCGGAGAGCGCGTCGGGATCGGTCAGCGAGACGAGCGCCTCGGCCCGCTCGCGCGCGGCACGCGGGTCGCGCGCCTGCACCACGTAATGCAACAGGCTCACAGTCTGCCCCGGTAGCACGGTCAGACGATAGGCGGCGTCGACGACCAGACGGCGATCCGCGATCGTGACGCTCGCGGGCGGCTCCGCGGCCTGCGGTCCCGCGACGACGAAGGCCGCCGAGCCCGCGACGAGGAACGTGTTCGCCGTCGACTCCGGCCAGACGCTCACCAGCGGCGGCGTCAGCACATATTCGTAGCGGCTGCCGAGACGCACGTCCACCGTGATCGGTGCGCTCGTCGGGTTCTCGAAGCTTTCGAGGTGACGCACGAATCCGCCGGGGATCGGCACGTACGACTCGCGCGTGACGCGCAGATCGCCGAAGGCGAACGGTCCCTGCCGCAAACCACGCTTCGCGTATTGAGAGACGCCCGGCACGCACGGGAACCGCGTCCCGTAGAGCGTGAGGCGCGACGCGTATTCGAACCATTCTTCCTGCTCGAACGTCTGCGAGATACCGGCGTAGCGGCCGGTGCCGCCGCGTCGCAGCTCACCGAAGCAATCGATGTCGAACGCGAATTCGTGCGGATCGACGATGATGTTCAGCTCCGTCGCGTTGCCGATGCGCACGTTGGCGGTGCGCAGGCCGAACGGGTCGAACGCGATCTCGGTCAGACCCGTCGCCGGTGTGCCGCTCGTCGTCGCGGACACGAAGACCGTGCCCTTGGGGAACACCGGCGGCAGATTGAAATTGCCCGCCGAGTCCGTGTTGACCTGCGCGGAGATCTGTCCCATCGGTCCGTGATGGATCCAGGCGCGCGCCGTCACGCGCTGATTCGACAGCGGCGTCGTGCCATTCGCGGCAAACGCGCGGCCGGACAACGTGTTCGTGACCGGCGCCTTCAACTCGAGATCCAGCGTCGCGCCCGGCGTGTCGAGCGTCGCCATCCGCGACGCCATCCAGGATCCATTCACCCACTGCACCGTGAAATCGCCGAGCGGGATCGTCGGGAAGACAAAGCGTCCGTTGACGTCGGTCGTGGCCGCCGGCGTGTTGTTCGGGCTCTGCGTGCTCTTCAACCGCACCGACGCATTGCGCAGCGGCGCGCCGGTGACGTCCAGCAGCGTGCCGGTCACGCTGCCCGACGGCGGCAGGACGACGTCCACCACCACGGACGTCGCCAGGCTCGCGACGACACCGTCCTGCGTGCCAACGACCGGACCGCTCTGCGCCGTCACCGTGAAACGGCCCGGATACGGCCCGATGATCACGTAGTCCGGCAGGCCGGGCGTCGAGAGGACGTCGAACGTCCGCGTGAAGCCGGCCGCGTCGACCTGCGAGATGAACACGGACGGCATCGACGCGGGCGTCACGCCGTCGTTCAGAGAGATGCGTCCTTTCACGACGCCGAGCGGCAGCGACACGGACACCGTCTGCGTCCCCGCGCCAGCCGGAATCGTCAAGGGCTGCTCGCCGACGGCCGTGTACGGCGGATAGTTCAAGTTGCGCGTGGCGACGAGGATCAACGGACGGCCGACCGGCAGTTCGGCACGATAGAACGCGTTCGCGTCGACCGCCGGCAGCAGCAGCACGCGGCGATCCGCCGCGTCGAGCACCTGCAGCGTCGCGTCCTTGACCTTCGTCACGCCGTCGCCTGGTGTCACGAAGCCTTCAATCGTGGCCGTGTCGCTCTCGACGAGCGGCACGAGGATCGTCGTGTTGTGCTGCGCCGGCGCCACCGCGCTCGTCACGACCGCCGTGCCGACGACATGACGCACGGTGAACGCGCCCTCCGGCACGAAACTGAAGAGCGCCTGCCCGTTCGCGTCGGTCGACCCCGTACGAACGTTGCCCCCCGCGCTCTGCAGCGTCACCGCGCGGCTCGGGATGCGCGTGCCATTCGGCCGCTGCACACGTACCTGCACGGTCGCAAACGCCGGCAGCGTGATGTTGACGGTCGCCGGCGTGCCGGCCGGCACGGTCAGCGTCTGCTGCGCGGGTCCGCCCGCATAGTTGAAGACGCCGACGGTGATCGGTTCGTCCGCGAGAACGGCGGACAGCGTATACGTGCCGTCCGACGCCGTCGATGTCGTCATCGAGTCCGTGCTCGTGCCGGCTCCGCGCCGCATCGCGACGGTCATGAACGACGCGTTCGTGCCGAGCGCCGTCAGAATGCGTCCGGACACGGTCGCCACCGGCGCCAGCGCGATCGTGACGCTGACCGTCTGCTGATGCAGCACCGTTGCGGAGACCGTGCTGTACAGCACCGGCTGCCCGCTGCGATACGCGCGCACGCCGTAGACGCCTGTCGTGAGACTGGCGATCGTCACCTGCCCCGAGGCATTCGTCGCGACCGCGGTCGTCAGCATCCCGTCGGGCCGCACGAGGACGACCTGCGCGTTCGCCGCCGCCGCGCCGCCCGGATCCGTCACCTGAACGGAGAATGAGCCGGTCCCAGGCGAGGCAATATCTTGCGTCGTCTGCTGTCCGGCGATAACGGAAACGATGAAGGTCGCCGCGCCGATGCCGGAGAGGCGATACGATCCCGCTTCCAGTTCTGGGAAGAGATAGCGGCCGGTCGCGTCCGCGCTCTTCTCGTAGTAGTCGCTCGGTTTGTCGACCTTCGTCGCACGCAGGGTGTAGAACGCGCCGGGTGTGCCGTTGGCGTTCGTGATCAATCCGGTGAGGCTGCCGGTGTCCGTGAAGACGATGTCGCGCACGATCTCGGGCTCGCCGCTGACGACGAGAGTGAGAGACGTACCGAAGCTGATGCCCTGCGACGTGCGACCGGACGAGATCAGGTACGAGCCGCGCGGCAGACCGCTGACGGCGTACGCGCCCGTGCTGTCGCTGCGCAGTTCGAGCAGAAAGTCCGTCGTGCCGGAATCGCGCTGCACCTGCGCGTAGACCCTGACCCAGGCGTCCGCCACCGGTCCGAGCCCCGGCTTGAGGACGCGGCCACGTACGACGGTGGTCTCCGCAAAGACGACGTCCGCCGACGACTGCGACGAGCCGGCCGGGAAGTCCGCGCTGACGCCGGGCGACACGATCAGCGTCGTCGGATGCGTCGCGCGCAACTCGTACGGACCGACGGGCACGAGCCGCACCGGCGTGCTGTCCACCGATCCCTGCAGCGTGAACGCGCCCGCGCTGTTCGCTGTGAGGGTGCGAACACGCCCGAAGAGCGGATGCAGGCTGCGGAAGGTCACCGCGGCGTTCGCGACCGGCGTCACGCCGTCGCTGCCCAACACGCGTCCGCTCACCGCGCCCGTCAGCGCCGGCAGCGGATCGACCGGATCGCCTTCGATGAAGTTCTTCACCAGCGCGAGCTCCTGCGGCTGCAGACCGAGCGCGCGCGCCTCGAACGGGAACTGCTCCAGCCGCCGCACCGACGCTTCCGCCGACGCGCGGCTCACCTGCTGAACGCCGAAGTGGATGAAGGCGACCGTTTCGCCAGGCTCGATCACCGTCTGACGCCATTCGTACGCCAACCGGCGTGTGCCCGCAACGTCGACAAACGTCGCGGCGTCGACGCGCCGCGGCGCCTCCGGCGCGTCCAGCACGAACCCCAGCGCTGGCATCGACGCCACCACCGTCGTATCCCGATCGATCGCATCGTCGATCACCAGCCAGCGATCCGCCGTCGCAGGATCGCTGACGTCGATCTGCGCGTCGCCCGATGACGTGCGAATGAGGTCCGCCGCGCCCGCGCCTTCACCCGGCAGCGCGCTGGCAACGCGGACGTCCACCGTGACGGGATGATCCGTGGTGTTCGTCAGCGCTTCGAGATAGCGCGCGAAATAGCCCGCGCGCGGCACGTAGACCTTGCGCGTGACGTCCAGGCCGAGCAGGTTGCGCTGGCGGACGCCGATCTCACGTCCGGCTTCCTCGGCAAACGACTCGCTGCCGCCCACGAAATTCGCGGTGACGCCGTCCACCGTGACCTGCAGCGCCAGCATCGTGCCGCTCGATCCGTCCGCGCCAATCGCGAAGGGGAACAGATTGCCGTCGGTCAATGGCACCGGGAACGACACGGACGTCGCGGGCACCGCGTCGATCTCGAAGTGCGCCGGCTGGAACGGACGCAGCACGCCGTGCGCGGCGCCGCGCCAGCCGCCGCCCGTCGCCGCGATCTCGATGCGTCCCTCGGGCACGTCCGCGTGATAAAGACCGCCGCCATCGGGCACCGCGGCGTACACACCACCGTACTGCGCGTGGAAGCTCTGAATGGATACGGTCAAGGCCGCGGGCAGCGTCTCGCCCGCGGGTGCGTTCACCTGCACGGTCAGGCGGCTGTCGCCGATCATCGACACGTCGGCAGTGAGGACCTGATCGCGCGTGGCGAGCGTCAGCCCGTCGACGCGGCCACGGACGACGAGCGACGCGTTGAGCGCGACGACCGAGTAGGCGCCGAGCAGCACGTCCGCGAATTCAAACGTGCCGTCGCCGGCGCTCGTCTGCTCGTCCACGACCGTCACGGGCGTGTCCTGACGAAGCAGCCGCACGGTCTTGCCGGCCACGGGCGCGCCCGAGGAATCCAGCACGCGACCGGTGATCCGTCCAACCGACTGCACCGTGAACGACGCGGACAAGGTCCGCGTGTTGCCGGCGCGATCGGTCACGTTCAACGCGATGTCGTGCGGACCGTCCGCCAGCGGCGTCGCCAGCGTCGCCGCGATCGACGCACCGCCGGCGACCGGCTGCTGCGTGTGCGCCAGCGGCGTCCCGTCGATGGATAGCGTGATCTGATCGATGCCGCTGCCAGCTTCGGCGACGTCGATCCGCACGTCCGGCGTCGGATCATTCGTCGTCGCACTCGCGATCGGCGCGGCGAGCGTCAGCGTGGGCGCGATGGTATCGACGATGAACGCGCGAGAGAAGGATGTGGTGCGGCCCGCGGCGTCGGTCGCGCTCGCCACGATTGTCGCGGGACCGTCGGCACGCGTCACCTGCGCGGTGAAGCTGCCGTTCTGCACGCTGACGGCCGTCCCGTCGACCGTGACATCGACCGGCACGCCTTCGCTGACGGCGCCGGCGACATCGATGGTGGTCGTGCGCAGGGCCGCGCCTTCCGCGGGCGCGGACAGCGTCAACGTCAGCGGCGAGCGCACGACGTGTACGGAGATCGCCGTCTCCGTATGGTTGCCGGCCTGGTCGTCCGCCACGGCGCGCAGTTCCTTCAGCGGATCGTCGCCGAGCGGGACTGCGTCCACGCTGAACGTGCCACTCGTCACCGTCGCCGCGATCCCGTTCACCGTCACGGTGACGGGGCTCGCGTCCGCAACGGTGCCCGACACAGCGATGGTCTGCGCGGCGGTGTAGATATTGGGCGTCGGTGATCCGATCGTCAGCGCCGGCGGTGTCGAGTCGAGTGACAGCGGCCGCGAAAGCGACGTCGTATTGCTGCGCGTGTCACGCGCGATCACCTGCGCCGTGTTGCCGCCCTCGGCGAGCGGCACCGCGCACGAGAAGTTCGTCCCTGTCACGACGCCGTTCACCGGCGTGCCCACGCCCTGGCAGGTGACGGTCGCGCCACCGCTCGCGTACGCCACGACCGTGCCCGTCACCGTCGCGGGCGACGCGCGCAGCAGCGCCCCGGCGGCGGGTGTCGTCAGCGTGAGCGTGGGCGGAGCGACGTACGTCAGAACAGAAAACGTGCGTTGAGACGATCCGAGGTTGCCCGCGTTGTCCTTCACCTCGACGCGCAGCGTGTAACTGCCGTCGGCCAGCGCGAGGTGCGCGGGCAGCGTCGCGGTGGCCCGTGTGTTCGTCACGGTGAAGAGCGTCGTGCGTTCGACGTTGTTGATGAACGCACGGAATGTCGTTCGCTTCACGCCGGAGACCCACAGGGATCCGGACGGATCGGTCAGCGTCACGTCGAAGCTGGGCGTAGTGTCGTCCAGCACGGCGCCCGCCGCGGGCGCGACAATCGTCAGCACCGGCGGAATCGAATCCAGCGGCGGCGCGCCCAGGCCGCCCGCGCCATCGGCCACGTGTCCAGCCGATGCGGCCATCAACAGGACCGTCAGTCCCATCCACACACGTCTCCTCGCCACGGTAGGAGATAACTTATTTGTGATCGCCATGAGGGTCTGATCGTCAATCGTCATCTGTACACGGATCTTCAGCGGCGGACCGCATGCGCGATTGATGCGTCCGACGAGGTGATAGAGGAACGGCGGCGCGAGGTTGCACGCGCGTCGCACGCGTCACGAGACTGACACGCGCGCGGACGAGCGGTGACAAAAAAGCCCGGCGCGGGGAGCGCCGGGCGGAGGAGTGGACGCAGAAGCGTGATCCGCGTGCACTCTCGGAGCGGGATCCGATCCCGCCCCAAGCGTGTGTCACGAGCCGCGGCCGTGGCCGGAAAGCTCGCTAGAAGTTCACGCGCACCGACAATTGCATGGTCCGCGGCGCGCGTGACGTCGTGGCGATGCCGAAGTTCGGATTCGTCTGCCGACCATCACGATCGAACCGCGCGGTGCGATCGATGTCGCTGAACTGGATGGTGTTCAGCACGTTATACGCCTCGATGCGGAACTGCAGCCGGCGCGATCCGCCGAGACCGAAGTTCTTGAACGCCGCGAGGTTCCAGTTGTTCACCCCAGGGCGCTGTACCGCGTTGCGGGGGGCGTCGCCGTAGTCGCCGCGGCCGGACGGCCGTGCGAAGGCGTCGGTGTTGAACCAGCCGGTGAGCGGGTCGCGATTGCCGGCGCGCCAGTCGCCGACGACGTCGGGCCGGACGACGCGGAAGCCGCCGCCGAGATCCGAATTCGCGGCCGTGCCGGTGAGACCGCCGTCGCCGCCGGTGAAGTCGAAGGCGTCGTTGGTCGTCAGGATGATCGGCGCCCAGTCGCCGCTCGCGAACGCGTTCTCTCCGGACAACTGCCAGCCGTCGAGCAGCAGCCGCGCCGCGGCGTTCTTCCAGAACCGGCTGACACTCGGCAGATCCCACGTATAGTTCACCACCAGCGTGTGCGTCTGGCTCTGCACCAGCGGGCCGTAGAGCCACGACCGCTGCGGACGCGCGACGCTCGCCGAGATGTTGCCCGGATCCTCGTCCGCGACGCCGAGCGCCTTGCCGAACGTGTAGGCCGCGCCCACCTGGACGCCGGCCACGTAGCGCCGGTTCGCCTGCAGTTGCAGCGCGTGGTAGTTCGACGTGCCCGAGTTGCCGCGCACGCGGATGTCCTGATAGCCGAGATACGGGCGCAGGAAGTCCGACGGCAGCGCGGCGGTCGCGCTCGTCGGGTCGCGGTTTTCCGGATGCAGATCCAGGAAGCGCGCGCCGTCCGGCACGGGATTGATGCTCGTATACATCTCGAGGTTGCGCCCGAGCGTCCCGATATACGTGACGTCGACCACGGTGCCCCAGCCGATGTCCTGCTGCACGCCCACCGACCAGTTGTAGGAGCGCGGCGTCTTGGCCTCGCCCTCCAGCGCTTCCAGCGCCGACGGGCGGCTGGTCAGACGCGAGCCCGGCTCGAACAGCGTGTTCATCGTGCCGTAGTAGACGATCGGCGTGTGGATGAACGGCGGATTCGACGCCATGTTGCCGAGCGATCCGCCGCCGAGGCGCGCGTTGTGGAAGAGGCCCGCGCTCGCGCGCAGCGCCGTCTTGCCGGTGCCGAAGACGTCCCAGGCGAACCCGGCGCGCGGTTCGATCTCCGGCGCGAGCCGATCGCGGAAGCCGCGCGGCACGCCCGAATCGGTCGCGAGCACCATGCCGTTGGTTTCATTGCCGGTGCCCGGCACGAACGCGCCGATGTAGACGGGCGGCAGCGAGACGCCGGTGACCGGGTCGAACGCCATGCGGCGGCCGTTGATTGTCGCGGGCTGATAGAGCCGCGGCGCCTGCGCGCGGTCATAGCTCGACGGATCGAAGTTCGAGACGCGGTTGTCCTCACGCCAGTACGGCGTATACCAGAGGAAGCGCACGCCGTAGTCGATCGTCAGGCGCTCGTGCGCGCGCCACGTGTCCTGCGCGTACCACTCGGCCATCCACGCCTTGTTCTTCGTCTCGCGGTACTGATCGGTCTCGGTGTATTCCGAAAAGACGCCGAGCAGCGCGTTCGAGAAGGCGTGGTTCGTGTCGAGCGGGTTCTGCGCGTCGCGCCGGAAGCGGAACTCGCCCATCCAGGGACCGCCGCGCGCTTCGTTGTTCCGCATCGATTCGAAGTAGCCGCCGCCCTTGAAGGTGTGGCTGCCCTTCGTCCAGGTGAGGTTCTGGCGTATGGAGAACAGCCAGTCCTCGGCGGTGGCGCCGAGCCGTTGATCGTAGGTGAAGTCCGGGCTGTCGACGCCGGTTGAGGCGAGCTCGAACGTCGCGCGCGGGATGATGCCGTCCGGGTTCAACTGCGCATTGAACTGGCCGAGCGTGTAGCCGATGTCGCTGCGGCGCAGGCGCGACCAGTCGCTGTCGGACCGCGTGTCGAATCCTTCGGTCTGGCGGCGGATGCCGATCTGGATCTCATTCACGACGCTGGAGCTGAAGATGCGCGTGTGCCCGCCGTTGATCGAGTCGTCCGAGAAGATGTACGCCCCGTCGAAGAAGCCCCACTTCGCCGGGCCGGCCGTGATCTCGGAGCCGTACTGGTTCGAGCTGAACGTGCGATACGTGCCCCACAGGCTCGTGACGTTGGACGGCTTCGCGTCGATGCGCAGCAGGTTGTTCCAGCGCGGGTTGCGCGACGTCTCCTGCCGCACGAAGTTCCACTGGCTCGTCGCGTTGTGATCGAGCGAGTTCGGGCGCGGCAGCATGTCGATCAGCCGGCGGCCGTTCGCGTCCATGCGGTCCTGCGGGATGATGTTCCCGGGGAACGGCTGCAGCGTGACGGGATCGCGGATGACCACGAGCTGGCCGTTGGTGTCGAACGTCTGGGAAAAGTCGCCCTGGCGTTCGCGATCCGTCGGCATGCGGAAGCGGCGGAGCGGCCCGGGACGCTCGACCTGCGGCGCTTCCAGCGAGTAGAAGAAGAACAGCTTCTTGTCGGCGCCCTGTTCGAGCAGGCCGGGGATCTGCAGCGGTCCGCCCAGGTTGAAGCCGTACGTGTCGATGTGCTGTTTCGGCTTTGGCGCGCCGTCGCGGATGTTCTCCCAGCGGTTCGAATTCCACGCGTCGCGGCGGCCGTACCAGTAGCCGCTGCCCTGGTAGTTCGAGCTGCCGCCCTTGCTGACGATCTGGATGTTCGCGCCGCCGCTGCGGCCGAATTCCGCGCGATAGGTGTTCAGCAGGACTTTGACTTCGGCGATGGCGTCGAGGTTGATGGCGGACGAAAAGCGGCTGGTGCCGGACATTTCGTTGCCGTTCAGGCCGTCGACCGTCACCTGGTTCCAGGCGCGGCGCTGGCCGGCGACGTTCGGCACGTTGCTGCCGAAGCTGTCGCCCATGGCTTCGATGTCGGCTTCGTAGCGGACGCCGGGAACGAGGCGCAGGAGCGACATGACGTCGCGGCCCTGGGTCTGGATCTGGGAGATCTGCGTCGCGGTGAGCAGGCCCGCGTGATCGCTGTTGGTGGTTTCGACGTGCGTGCCTTCGGTGGCGACGGTGATCACCTCGGTGATCGCGCCGACGCCGAGGACGATGCGGCCGACATCGAGCTGGCCGCTGACCGTGAGGACGTTGCGGGTCTTCTCGACGGTGCGGAAGCCGGTGAGCTCGACGCGGACCGTGTAGAGGCCTGGAGGGACGGCGGTGAACTGAAACGCGCCCCGCGCGGTCGTGACTTCGGTGCGTGCGACGGCGGTCTGTTCGTGCACCAGGGTCACGGATGCGCCGGGCACGCTTTGACTGGACTCGTCCACCACGGTGCCGGAGATGGTGCCGGTCGTACTTTGTGCTGTTGCGGGCCTGCCGGTGAACAGGCTGACGCCGAGCGCCAGCGCTGTCAGGCAGGTCCACCTTGCCCTCGCCATGATCGTGCTCCTTCTCGAACAGCGCGCGGCGGGACGTGCGACCGAGAACGTCGGGCCGGCGCTCCTTGAAAGCGATTACA
>Ga0187894_10001270_pt1 | contig 32676 bp, 26 predicted proteins | sample GBC1701081metaG_FD_136650 | JGI IMG/M metagenome (GOLD analysis project Ga0187894, IMG submission 136650) | White microbial mat communities from a lava cave in the Kipuka Kanohina Cave System on the Island of Hawaii, USA - GBC170108-1 metaG ...
CCTCGCGCACCCAGGGCGTGTGAAGCGGCCCCGGCCGATCAGCCTCCCCTGTCCCGGACGCTGGGGGACACGTAGCGTTCACCGCGAATCGCGGCACGCAGCGCCGGCAACAGCTCCTGGCTGGCCCGGTGCTTCGAGACATAGGCCAGAGCTCCCGCCGCGTAGCCGAGCTCCGCCAGCTCTGGATCGTCGTGGACGGTGACGAGCACCACCCGCGTGTTCGGCCGTCTCGCGAGGATCGCCGCCGTGGCGGCGATGCCGTCGAGACCCGGCATGACGATGTCGGTGACGACCACGTCGGGGCACGCGGCCTCCGCGGCGCAGACGAGGGCTCGCCCGTCGGGCACCGTGGCGATGACGTCGAATTCCGGCGCCAGCAGCCGTCGCAACTGTTCGGCAACGGGCGCATGATCCTCGGCCAGCACGACCGTCGGTCGGTTCACGCGCCGACTGTAGGCGGGGGGACACATCGCCACAATCCGGAAAATCACGGAGCGGCTCAGGAGAATTACGGAGACCGGCGCCGTCTGGCGCCGCTCGATCGACTTCGGCTGCGAGGTAGGTCCAGCCAGTCCGTGCTCGATGGCGTACCGGACCAGATCAGCGGTCGTCTTGAGGCCGAGCGCCTCCATCACCTGGTACTTGTGGCTCTCGACGGTGCGAGGCGAGAGCCCGAGCGCGTCGGCCACCTCCTTCATCGTTCGGCCTTCCGCGATCAGCGCGAGCACGTCTCGCTGGCGGGCGGTCAGTGGCCGTGCCCGCCGGTCCTCTCCCTCCGCGAGCGCAATCAGCACGTCGGACGCGATCTGCGGCGGGATGTATCGGCCGCCGCGGGCGACCGTGTGGATCGCGCTGATCAGATCCTTTGCTGCGGCGTGCTTCACGACGAACCCCGATGCGCCCGCCCGGAGCGCCTGGGCCGCGAGCTGGGCGTCGGCGTGCATGGTCAGGAAGATGACCTTCACCGGGATGGCCTCCGCCTTGAGCCGGCGCAGCGCCTCGAGCCCGCTCATGCCGGGCATCGCGAGGTCGGTGACGATCACGTCCGGGCGGAGGCGCCGTGCCGCGTCGATCAGGCTGGGCCCGTCGGCCACGGTCCCGAGGACCGTGAACTCGTCGCGCAGCAGGCCCGCGAGCCCTTCCAGCACGATGGCGTGGTCGTCGGCGAGCAACACCGTGGCACGTGGCATCCTGGACCTACTGTCCCACGGACTGAAGAGATCCGGCTACGGCAGCGGAACGACGACGTGGGACCTAGGCTTGCCCAAATGGCTGCCACCCTGCTACCGCGGCACCGCGACATGAATCTCGGCGCCCCGATGCGCCAGCGCGCGATCTGCCGGTCGTCGAACGTCGGCACCGTGGTTCCCGCGGCCGTGGGCGACGGATGCTCCCCCGCGATCACTCTCGCGGCCAGCTCCGCGGCCACTCTGCCGTGCGCCTCGAAGCTCAGCACGTGGCCTCCGATGGCGCCGGTCCCGATCGACGCTTCGGTGAGCCCATAGACAGGCGCGCCCGACACGGCGGCAATCCGACCGATCACGCTCGGTGTCGCGAAATCGCGCCCGGTCCCGTCACGCAGGAGCGGTCCCGCCAGCACGACCGTATCCGTCGCGAGGTTCGCCGCCGCCTCGAGGAGATCTTCGAAGCGCCAGTCGACCCAGTAACTGATCTCGATCCTCTTGCCGTGCTCCGCGAGCTGCTGGCGAGCCGACTCCACCCACAACCGCTCACCTCTGGACGAGCCCACGATCACGACGGCCTGACGCGTCCGTGGGTGAAGCCGGAGAGCGAGATCGAGCGTCTCCCGCCACCCCCGGCGCCTCCACGTGCCCGTGATGACGGACACGAGCGAGAGATCGGCGAAGGTCGAAGGCTCCACCCCGACGAACACGACCGGCGCACTCGAGAAGATCTCCACTCGATTCTCGAGAACGAACGGCACCGTGAGCTGCCCTTGCGCGACGATCAAGTCGATCCGCCGCCCCTTGTACTTCGCGCGGAAGAGCTCACGCAGCTCGCTCGAGAGCGACCGGCCGTTGGCGGAATTGAGGTCGAGGAACTCGGTGTAGAAATGCAAGACCCCCGGCACGAGCGCTTCGAGCGTCACTCGAAACGCGCGATCCGCGCTGATGACCGACGGCGTCAGGCGGGATTCGGAGTACAGCAGCAGGACGTGGTAGCTCGGTTCACTCCCGCCCCCTCCACCCTCGACGGCCGCGGCCTCCGGAGCATTCATCGGGAACTCGAATCAGGCGGGACCCACGTCGGCTTCAGGTCCTCGGACACGAATGCGGTCGGGCGGGGCCTCGAAGAGACTGCAGTACAACGTCGACGCACGATGTGAGCCACTCCCGAGGGGTGTGTTCCCTCATCGTTGAGTTAATGTAGCCGAGCTTCCGCGCCGAGCCTAGTCACTTTTGACTCACCGATATCTCGAACCTCCATAGGCCTTTGGTCGTATGGACAGGGAGAGTGGTCCGACGGGTAGACCGGGTGAGAGCCCATCGTTGCCTCGACAGCCCTCTCTGGACAGGACGACTGCCCAGGACGACTGCGATGATGCGTTGCTCCGGAGCGCCCTTACCGCGCCTCGGCCTCGAGGCTCTTCACCAGCCGCTGTGCCTCGGCATCGGCGGGATCGACCTCCGCGAGCCGGCGGGCATGTAACAGCGCCGTAACACGGTCGCCTCGAGCGCGCGCATAGGCGATCGTGGCCGACAGCGCCTCGCGATCGTAGGGGTGGCGGGCGAGCACCCGCGCGAGCGTGTTCATCGCGGCTTGCTTCTGTCCCGTCGAGTCGAGCGCGACGGCGTACACGTAACCGAAGCGAGCGCTGTCCGGCGCGAGGCGCGCCGCCGTCTCCAGCGCCGGCAGCGCCTCGCCCATGCGTTTCTGCCGGACGAGGAGCAAGCCGAGCGCGTGGTGGGCCGCCGCGCTGCCGGCGTCGTCCGTGAGGACGCTCCGCAGCACCCGCTCGCCCTGTTCGTCCCGGTTCGTCGCGCGGTAGAGATCCGAGAGGTTGACGGCGGCAGGCACAAATCTCGGATCGATCTCGAGCGCGGTTCGGAACGCGCCCTCCGCGGCGCCGACCTGTCGCCGGGCGAAATACAAGAGACCGAGATTCACGTGCGATTCCGGACGATCGGCATTGAAGCGCTCGCCCGCAACGTACTCGTCGAGGCCACGTTCGAACGCTGTCCGGCTCGCCTCCGGAAGTCGGTCCGGAGGCACGTCGGCGAGCGCTCGGGCCGCGGCCATCCGGACCGCGCGCACCGGATCGTCGAGGAGCGGCGCCAAGAGCTCGACCCGGACGGTGGGATCTGCGCTCGCCAACGCGCCGGCCGCGGCACCCCGGACCAGGGGATCGCCATCCCGCAGCCCCGCCTGAACCACGTCCAGCGAAGCGCCGCGCGGCGCCGGCCCGAGATGCGTGATCGCGGTCGACCGCGCGATGGCGGGCTGGTCTCGATTGCGCGCCACCGCCTGCAGGAGGGACGGCGCAACTGGCTTCCCGGTGGAAACGGCGTGGAACGCCTCGGCATAGTGCTGATGGCCCTGCGGAACACGCCCGTACCAGGCCTTCACGCGGTCGGCCGCCCACTGGGCGGATCGATCGCGGTGGCAGCCCGTGCACGGGTTCGGGACGCCGAGCGTCACCGAGAGGTCGGGACGGGGTATGCGAAGGCTGTGATCGCGCCGTGGGTCCACGACCATGTAGGTCGTGGCCGGCATGTGGCACTCGCGGCAGTCCGCGCCGCGCGAGCCGGGGACGTGGAAATGATGCGTCGCCGCCTCATACTTCTGCGCTGCATGACAGCCGAGACAGACCTGATAGCCGGGCGCGCGCAGCGTGAGGCTATGGGGATCGTGGCAGTCCGAGCAGGTCACGCCGCGGTGATACATCTTCGATTGCAGGAACGAGCCGTACTCGTAGACCTCGTCGCGGATTTGCCCGTCGGGATGATACAGGTGGCTCTCGAGGAGCGCGACCCGGTACGTGTCTCCCAGCGGCCCGCCCGACGCCGGGTCATCGGAAAATTGACCGCGCCGCGCGTGACACCGGCCGCACGTCTCGACCTCGCGAGCGGACTGGCGGGGCGGCGTGCGCTCGGCATTGCCGGTTGCGGCATTGATCGTCCACCGGATCCCTCGGCGCTCGTCGAGCGACACGAGGAGCCCCTTGCCGACGTCGCCGCGGCGCCCCTTGTCCTTCGCCCAGGCGACGTGGCCCGAGCCTGGCCCATGGCACGCCTCGCAGGCAACGTTGACCTCGGCGTAGCTGGTGCTGAAGCGCCGGGTCTCGGCGTCGTAGTTCTTCCGCACGCCCGTCGAGTGGCACTCGGCGCACATGTAGTTCCAGTTCTGCAGCAAGCCGGTCCAGTGGCGCTCGTCACGGAACGTCACGGACTCGCGCGGATAGAGATGGAACCAGCGCCGTCCGCCCTGCTCGCGTGGGCGCGTGTCCCAGGCGATGCCGAGCGCCTGGAGGCGACCGCCGGGCACCTCGACCAGGTATTGCTGGAGCGGTGTGACGCCGAACGTGTACTTCACGTCGTAGTCTTGCAGCTGGCCGTCGGGCCCGTCCGTCCGGACCACGAACGCGCTGCCCCGGCGGAAAAACGTCGAGGTCACCCCGGCATAGGTGAAGCGCGCGTTGTCGAAGTTGCCGGCGACGCTCTGCTCGGTCGCCGGCTGCATCGCCAGATCGTGATGGGATTCCCGCCAGCGCGCCGCGACGTCCTCGTGACACTGCGCACAGGCCCGCGCCCCGACGTACGTCGCCTGGGAGCGCGGCGGTGGCCCGGGGCCGCGGGCCTCCGTCTGCCGTCCGAGTTCAGCACGCCACCACCACGCCCCCGCGCCAAGGACGAGCACGAGAGCGGCCGCGCCGATGCCGAGGACGAGCGGCTTGAGCCGAGACACCGGGCGCGGAGTCACCGCCGGGACTCGATCGGCGGTCCTGGCTGGCACACTCGGAACCGCTGGACGCGCGTCGGCCGTCCTGCGGCGCTTGCCGCGCGCCACTATGCTTCTCCGCCGTACACGATCAGTCCTTCGGCACCGGGCCCTTCACCTGGGCAGCAAGGCGGCGAACACGAGCTCCTACAGCGCGGAGCGGTCCAGCGCCTGCACGGCGTCGGCGATATCGCGGCTCAGGCGCCCGACCGCGCGGCTGTGGGCGGCAACCAGCGCGTCGTAGCTCTTGTCCTGGACCGGCTCGCGCACGGTGGTGCGGCCTGTCGTCCCGCGGCCATCCTTCGTCCGGCTCACCGTCCAGACGGCGTCGAGCGTCGCCGCGTCGCCCAGTGCCGACTCGAAGCGCTGCACCTCGATGGCGGCCCGGAAGTCAGCGCCGACCGCGAGTGTCTGTGGGAACAGCGTCACGCGCGGCGTGCCCAGCATCGCGACGAGATTCTCGGCGACCACCCGCGCGATCTCGTTCTGGACCGGTCCTGCCCATCGATTGAACTCGTCGAGCCACACCTGGTTCGGCCCGACGGTCACGACGACCTGCGGCCGGTCGATCGCCGCCGGAATCGCCACCGGGCCCACCGCGACGGAGAGTGCGGAGGCCGGCGCGGGGGAGGCTGGCGCGGCGGTCGGCTGCGAGGCGGCGCTGAGCTGATAGAAGCGTGACGGCGGCGTCGCGCAGGCGACCGTGAGGAGGGCGAGCCACCACGGGATCACGATGGCGGGCAGGCGGCGCATCAGGGCTTCACCGCCGTCTTGCCGCGGATCAGCGCATCGGGGTGGCGATCGAGATAGTCCATCAGGACCCGCAGCGACCGCGCGGCGCGGGCCACCTCCTGCAGCGTGTCGCGCAGATCCTGCTGGATCGGCGCGTGTTGACCGAGTAGCGTCGCGTCCGTGTTCTTGAGCACGAGGTCGGCGGTCGCGATCGGACCGCGCAACTCCTCGACCACCTTCTTGATGTCGGCGAGGGTCGTGGTCGCCCCATCGAGGGTCTTGCTCAGGTCGTTCTTCAGCACCCCGTCGGCGGTGACCATCAGGCGACGGACCTCGTCGAGCGTGGTCCTGAGTTCGGGCATGAGGTCGGCGTCGACACGGTTCACCGCCTTGCCCGCGTCCTGGACCACGGTGTTGACCAAGGCGAGCACCTTCGTGACGTCGGCCCCGATCGCCCCGTACGGCAACTCGTCGAGCTTGGCGAGGATGCCCGACAGCTTCGCCTCGAGATTCGGGATGGTGCTCGGAACCACGGGCAGGACCGGCACGTCCCGATTCCAGTCGATCTTCGCCTTCGGGGCGTCGGGGAAGTACTCGAAGGCGATGTAGAGCTGCCCGGTGAGCAGGTTGCCGCTCTGGAGCTGGCCGCGGAGTCCCAGTTTCTCGACCATGCGCTGGAAGAGCTCATGGCGTTGTTGCGCGCTCCTTTCAAGCGTCTGGCCGGTTGCCGCGTCCCTCGCGCCGAGCCGTGCGATGATCCGCTCGGGGTAGGAGACCACCTCGACCCGCCCCCGAATGTTGAGGGTCGCGGGATCGATGTCGAGGCCGACGGCCGTCACCTCGCCCGCGGGCAGCCCGAGCAGAGTGACGGGTGCGCCCACGGACAGGCCGCGCAGCGATTCGGTGAAGTACATGACGTAGCGCGCCGAGATCACGTCGGGCTGCTTCATTGCGCTGGCGCGATCCTTGTGGAGCGTGAACACCATGGCGGCGGGTGCGCGTTCGGTCCCGCTCTCGAAGGGCGGCGTCTCGAACGCGAGGCCGCCCGCGATCAGCGCGACGAGCGACTCCAGGCGCACGTCCACACCTCCGGCGCCCAGCGAGACGTCGACGCCGCTCGCATTCCAGAAGCGCGTGCCCTCGTGGACGTACTGGTCGTAGGGCGCATTGATGAAGACCTGCATGTCGACGGTCTTGCCATCCGGAGCCAGCGAGTAGCCGATGACCTGGCCCGCCTGCAGTTGGCGGTAGTACACGGGCGAGCCGATCCCGAGCGAGCCGAGATTGTGGGCCCTCAGCAGGAACTGCCGCCCAAGCTGGCCGCTGGTGATCGGTGGGGGCGTCTCGAGTCCGGTGAAGTAGCGCTCTGCCTTGTTCGACTTGCCGACCTCGAAGCCGATGTAATTGCCCGACAGGAGCGTGCCGAGCCCCGAGACCCCGGAGAGCGTCACCCGCGGCTCGACGACCCAGAACTTCGCGTCCTCGACGATGAGGCCCTTCGCGCTCTTGGCGATCTTCGCTGTCACCTCGACCTTCGTGTAGTCCGGCGACAGGCGCACCGCCGTTACCTGGCCGATGCTCACGTCCTTGTACTTCACGGCCGTCTTGCCGGCCTCGATGCCTTCGGCGGCCTTGAACACGATGGTGATCGTCGGCCCCTCGCTCAGGATGCGCTGCACGAAGATCCCGAGGCCCACCACCGCCGCGAGGACCGGGATGATCCAGACCACCGAGATCCGCGCGCGGCTCCTCGGGACGACGGTGGCTTGCGGAAGATCGTCGCGGTCCGGCGTCTCAGCCATGGCGCTCCACCCTGCCCGTGCCCGCATCCCAGATCAGGCGGGAGTCAAAGGAGTTCGCGGCCATCATCGTGAGGACGACGACCGCTGCGAAGAACAGGACACCCGGCCCCGGCTCCACCGACATCAGCGGCTGGAGCTGGACCAGGGCGACCGTGAACGTGTCGACGAAGACGTCCAGCATCGACCAGCGTCCGATGAACTCGACCATGCGGAAGAGCCGGGTCTTCTCCCGGTTGCCTCCCGCCCAGCCGCGCTGCACCGCGAGCAGCAGGTAGGTGAGCGCGATGAGCTTGCCGAGCGGCACCATCACGCTCGCGACCAGGACGATCAGCGCGAGCGGCCACGACCCCGTCGTGTAGAGCAGCATCACGCCGCCCATGATGGTGTCCGAGTCCGTGGAACCGAGCGCGGTCGTGTTGAGCACGGGCAGGACGTTCGCGGGGACGTAGCAGATGGCGGCCGCGATGACCAGCGCCCACGTGTACTGGAGCGAGTGCGGCCGGCGCCACTCGAGCGCGCCGCTGCAGCGGGGGCAATACCCGGGCTCGGCCGCGTCGACCGGCCGCGACAGCAGGTCGCACGTCTCGCAGGCCACCAGGCCCGCCCGAGCGGCGGTGAGAGGCGTCGCCATCATCGGCGAACGTGCGCGATCCGCTTCCAGACCTCGCGCGGATCGAACGTCACCGTGATCGACGTGAACAGCACGACCAGCGCCCCTACCGCGAACATTCCGATGCCCGGATCCACCGTCGCCAGCTCGGCGATCTTGATCAGCGCGACCAGGATGCCCAGGATCATCACCTCGCCCATCGCCCAGGGCTGCATCGCGTCCGCCCATCGCAACAGCTCGCCAACCCACGGTCGCGCCGGCGGCCGCCGCGCCGCGAGCAGGACCGTCAGCATGAGCAGGATGTAGCCTCCCGGCGCGATGAGCGCGCAGAACGCGACGATCAGTGCCGTGATCGGCTCGCCTTGCTGCCACATCTCGGTGACGCCACCCACGATCGTGGTGCTCGCGTGACGCCCGACCGCCGACAGCCCCATCAGCGCGGTCGTGTTCGCGACGATGAACACGATCGCCGCCGCGACCACGAGGGCGAGCGGCCGGTCGAGCGCATCGGTCGGGTTCGTCGCGAGAGTGTCGCCGCAGCGCGGACAGCGCGCCTTGCCGCCGACCGGGAGCTGCGGAAGCCGCTGCAGCAGATCACACTCGGGGCACGCAACCGTCTCCACGGCTAGAACCGCGTGTAGAGACGCAACCCCAGCACGACGGCGGTGTCGTTGTTCACGAGCCGGCGGTTGGACTTGTCGAGCGTCTTGTTGAGCGCCGGGTCGATGATCTGGAGGTCAGCCGTGGCGTTGAGCCACTTGGTGACCGCGGCGTTGTAGTACATCTCGACCGCGTCCTCCTTGTCGAGGCCGAGGTTGAGCTGCTGGCGCAGGAACGGCACGAAGTTGCTGCTGAACTGCGTCCGCGCCCAGCCGATGCCAAAGGTGTCATCGGGGCGGCCCGGCACGATGCCCTTGCCGCCGATCCCGACGTTGTAGGCGTACTTGATCGGATTCGCCACGCCGTCCGAGACGCCGAAGCGGAAGAAGGCGCCGATGCCGCGGTTGGGGCTGCCCGCCGGGCTCCAGAGAAACTGGTCGAAGTTGTAGTAGACGGCCCAAGTATTGCTCGTGCGATTCGGCGGCTGGACCGGGACCAGCAACTGCGGGAAGAATCGCTCGAGGATGCGCTCGAGGAGCGGTCCGGGATTGCCCAGCCGGGGGAATCGCTCGGTCAGCAGCAGTCGGGCGAGGTTCGCAGGATCCTGCTCGAGCGACAGGCGATCCTTGTTGCTCCAGATGAAGCCGACGAGCTGGTGACCGACCAGGCCGAAGGGCTTGATGGTGACCCGGCCCTGGCCGTTCAGGAGCACTCCGTCGCTGAACGCCTCGCTGATGTCGTTGTTGGTCGCCGACCCGCTCGGGTCGATGACGCTGACGGTGAACGTGGCGCCTTCCCAGGGCAACACGACGATGCCCCCGCCGTACGCGGACAACGGCACCAGGGCGAGGGTCATGTTGAAGTCGAGGGCCGTGTTCATGAAGGTGCTGTGGTAGTCCTGGGCGAACTCGTTGGCGTCTCCCCCGGCGAGCGTGTACACCTTGCCGGCAAAGAGCCCGAACTTCGGGCTCAGGAACTGCATGAACGTGAGGTTCATGAGAGCGCTGTTGGGCTGGCCGGGTGTCTCGGTCAAGAGCAGGACCGTGTTCACGGGGACGATCGCCCCGGAGTCGTTCTGGATGCTGCTGCCATAGGTGCTGAGGCCGAGCACGTTCAGGAAGCCGCCCGGCCAGAGCCCGAGCTTCCCGGTATCCACGCCGAGGTTGTACTCGGCGTCGCCCCAGAAATCGACGCCCGTGTCACGCCCGCCGGTCGCGACGCCCTGCGGTGTGAGCAGCGTGTCGACGTTCAGGACGACGCCCTTCTTGGCGAGCTCCTCCCTGAACCCGAACCAGTCGCCGGTGAGCCGGGGCCGCGTCCAGAAGTCGCCCGCGTACGAGGCGGGAGCCTCCACCGGCTGCGCGCTCGCCTGACGCGCGCCCCCGATCGAGGCGAGGCCGAGCAGAAGCAGGACCACCACACGACTCGCGCGTCGGGACACGTTGAGATGATCAACGACCGGTCTTCTGCACCGCGCGTGGCTCATAGGCCCTCCTTCACTCCGTCGTCTGACTCCCGACTGTCCTGCGACGAGTCCGGACCTCCAGGTCGAGCTGGCACATGACTGCTTGCTTCCAGGCTCCTCTGACGGTTGCGGGTCGCTCATGGCGTGGGCACGACGCGATACGAGACGCCGCCCGCGCCATGGGGCATCCGTTCCTCTCACTCCGGCAGCGCGTTCATGAGGTACATCGCGCCGATCAGCGGGCCCGCGGTCGTCATGGACCCGAACCACTTCTCGAAGATCGGCGCCACCTCACCGGAGCCGTAGAGGCGGGCGAGCGCGCTGTTCACCGAGAGCCGGAACGCGGCGTCGCCCCGCCGGAGCATGAGACCGTAGGGCTCGTACGAGAAGAACTCGGTGACGAGCGAGAGCTTCTCGGGATTCTTCGACGTCCGGCCAATTCCGATGAGCAAGACGCGGTCGGAGGCATAGGCATCCGTCGTGCCCCCATCCAGCGCCGCCACGCCGGCGTCGTGGTCCTTCACCGGCACCAGCGTCGCGTTGACGGCGTGCTTCTTCAGCGCGTCGTTCAGGCTCTTCTCCGTGGTCGTCCCCGGGATGACCGCGACCCGCATGCCGCCGAGCGTCGAGATGCCCCGGATGCGCGATGCGTCGGTGACGAGGAGACTGCCGCCGTCGATGAACGTCATCAGGCTGAAGTCGACCTGCGCGTGCCGCGAGAGCGACGCCGTCGTCGAGCCACACTCGAGGTCGATCGTGCCATCGGCGACCGACCGCATCCGGTTCTCCACCGTCACCTTGACCCACTTGACCTGCAGGTTCGACAGGCCGAGCTCCTTGGCGACGCTCGCGGCGACCCGCGTGCAGAGATCGACCGAGTAGCCCGCGGGCTTGCCGTCGTCGCCGGCAAACGAGAACGGGCGCGAGGCCTCCCGGTACCCGAGCGTGATGGTGTTGGTGGCCTTGATCTTCTTGAGCGTCCCGTCGAGGTCGGCGCTGGCCGCTGGCCCGGCCCCGAGCGTCGCCCCGGCGAGCGCGAGGAGCACTGCGACGAACCCAGGTGATCGGCTCACAAGCGCCTCCTCGTCCTGCGACTTCCTGTTGGGCTGCGTTTCGGCCAGTCCCACGCGACGGCACGCACACCGTGGCCGGCGGCGCACGGTCTGCAATCGACGCCGGATCAGTCGCGCTTCGCCTTCTCCTTCATCGCCGCCTCGAGCTTCTTGATGTCCTCGGGGGACAGCTGCGGGCGGTCCACCTTGAGTCCTCCGATCCTGGTCATTTGGCGGCGCCCTCCTCCCCCCGGCCGCTCGTTGAGCCGGGCGGCCTGTCTCAACGTGGGGCCGTCTCTCGGGAAGAAAAAGCCGTGAACTCCCATGCGCCTACCACGCCCGTTGCCCCTGATCCGGAGACCGTCCGGTGAAAGTCTCGTGCCAGAGCACCGCACCGGTGACCTGACCGCACGCTGACCCAATAGATCAACGACTTAACGGAGATTCGGGATCGGTAGGCGTGAAATGGCGAGGCGACGTCGGAGTCCATGCGAGGCGGCATGCCGCCGGCAGTCGAAATCTCGCCGCCTCCCGCCTGCGCCCGTCGCGGCACGTCTGCTTGCGGCACATCCCGAGGTGGAGGAGATCATCGTGTTCGGTTCCTTCATAGAGGGCAACGGTGCTGGGGAGCGACCCATGGAAGCTCGCGGATGCCGCTATGCGAGAACCTCCAGGTCCAGCTCCGGGAACCGGCGAAACCCCTGATCGAAAGTCGTGAGTCGGTGAGTGCCAGCGATCGCGAAGGCGGCCAGGTATGCGTCGGTCCCGGCCGATCCTCGCGGCAGACCGGAAGTCAGCGAGCGCCACACCGGGTCCAGCGTCGAGGGCTCCGCGACTTGGCCAAAACGGTCGTCGGCAACGACCCGATCCCAGCCTCCCCAGAACTCGGTCGCCGTCAGGGTGTCCTCCCTCATGATCGCGGAGCTGGTCAGGATGCGCAGGGTGCCCATCTGGACCACGCGACAGATGGCGATCGCGCCGGGCTCCGTCGCCTCTTCCACCCACGTGACGGCGTTCCGGGAATGCCTATCGCGCGCATGCATCAGCGCCACGAGGACGTTGACGTCAATCAGTGCGGACATGGCGACGCCGGTCCTCCTCCGCCTCCAGCCTCGCGATCGCCGCGTTCGTGAGCGCGAGGCTGCCGGGCGCCCGGGAGGAGAAGATGGGGAACCTCGTGCGTCTCGGCCTGGGCGCCTTCGAGCGGGGGATGGCCAGTTCCCGTTCGAGGGCGGCACCGACGAGACCCCGCAAGGTGGTTCCCCGCTCGACGGCCGCAATCTTCGCGCGGCGAAGAAGGTCGTCGGGCAGATCCAGCGTCGTTCTCATAAAGACATATTCATGCCTTCATGTGCCGATGTCAATTCAAGGAGCCGGCGACGATCCGATGCCCTGCTCGTCGGGCTCGGCGGCGCGCGCCCTGTCCTCGGCATCGGGGAAGCTCCGGTGTACCGAGCGCGTGACGAGGGCTAGCTGGGTCCGGATCGCCTGAACGCGGTCCCCGGGGAGCGCGTCCAGCAAGTCACTGAGCATGGCTCGGAGCCGACGCATGACCTGCAGCTGTCCGGCCCCGCAGTTGCGAATCTCGTCCACGGCCAGGCTCACGAAGTCCTCCCATCCCGCCATGTCCACGACGAGCCGGACGCGGCCGCCGTCGTCGCGGTGTTGCCCGATGTCCAGGCGTCGGGCGCCGAGCAGCGCCAGCAGCTCGTGGAGCTGGTCGATCGCCATCACGGCCGTCGTGGGATCGTTGATCGCCGGCGAGAGCGCCTTGATCGCGACGTCGACGAGGATGCGGAGGACGAACGCCGGGTCGTGGTCGAGGGTCCGCTCCTTCCCGAGCGCCACGCGCCCGAGCAGGGCGTGGTCGTCCAGGCGCGCGGAGGGCTCGTGGAGGCGAAAGATCACGGCGCCAGTTCGCACGAAGTCGCCCGGCCGCGGGACGAGCGCGATGCGGCCGCCTACCCGGCCCGCCTCGGCGACGAGCCCCGACACGTCGAACGCCACCAGGATGCCCGCCGGTCCGGGATTGCACACGATCCGGGCAGACTCGACGGCCGGGGCCGGGCGAGCGACGGACGTCTCGATGATGTGGCCGTCGAGCGGGTCCGGGTAGAGGCGCTCGATCACCCGGCGACCGAGCAAGCCCGCGCGGCCCGCGACGATCACCGGCCGGAGCGACGTGCGGAGGTGGCTCACGAGGACCACGTAGGCGGCCAGGCTCGCCACGACCATGACCACGGCGAGCATCACGCCGAGCTGCGGCACGAACCCGCTGGTCGTGCGGCCCACGATCGTCAGCGAGAAGACGAACGTGGCGACGAAGCAACCGAGCGCGATCCGGTAGAGCGGATCGTTCAGGCTCACCCGGAGCGCGCGCGGCGTGAGCTGCGTGCTCGCGAACTGGACGACGACGAGGAGCACGGAGAACGCGGTGCCGAGGAACGTGAGCGTCGCCCCGACGATGGCCGAGCCCAGCGTGCCCGCGGCCCCGGGTTGAAAGTCGAGGAGCCGCCAGTCGAGCCAGCGATCGACGCGCCACGCGACCATGGCGAGCAGCAGCGCTCCGACGCCGAACGCGCACGGGATCGGCCAGAGCGCGGTGCGCAGGTGATCGCGCACCAGGAACTGGACTCTCCAGGTCACGGCCGAGGGCGCTGGCTTACCGCACGCCCTTCACGTCGGCCGCGGACCGCTCGTGCTTCATTCACGCAGGAACCGGCCGGGCCCCGCCGCGAAGCACCCATCCCCCTCCTGTGGGCAGATGACGACGAAGGTCGTGCGCTTCCCGCAGCCAGAGACGCCGATCGTGTATTCGGCCCGCTGCAGCCCCGTGCCGACGAACGACGCTTGAAGCGCCGGCTGGACGACCTCTCGCGAGAGGATCGTTCCCGTCGCAGAAGGACAGTTCATCTCGAATTGCCCGCGGGTCGTCGCGGTCTGCACGGCCATCGCCTCGTTGTTGGCGAGGAACTGCGCCTGGCTCGCGCACCCCGCGCCGATCGCGGCGGCGAAGAGTACTGCACACGCCTGGATCCTGGACATACGCACGCCTCCTTTCGGTCTCGAACGCAGCTCGACCGGTCGCTATCCCGGCAACCGCGGGATCTGGTCGGTCTCGTACACCGCGATGATGCGCACGTTCTGATAGCGCTGGTCGACCTCGAGCGTCGCGTGCTTCGGACTCAGGACGTCGCCGAGCCCGTACACCTTGAAGAACTGGTGCGACACGTTGACGAGGTACTGGTCGATGATCGGCTCGGGCGCCGCGGCGCGCTCCCGGGAAAGCTTCTCGTTGATGGCGAGGCTGCCCGTCGCCGAGGCGCTTCCGATCAGCACGAAGATCACCTTGCGGCCCCGGCTGTCGCGCGAGAGGTAGTCGACGAATCGGACGAGCCGATCGTACTGGAGCGAGCTCGGTGGCAGCGCCGCCGATCCCGTCGGAAAGAACAGCGTGATCTCGCCGGTGCCCTGCTGCTGGGACAGCCGCTCGAGCATCGAGAGCGCCTGCTGCGAGGTCTGGAGGTTCTTGCTGCCGAGCGCCTGGGTCTGCGACTCCATCCCCCGCAGCTGCTCGTAGTCCTTCATGTTGTTGTTGTTCGCCTCGACGACGATCTGGGCCAGCGAGCTCGCCTGGCGCGCGGAGGCGTCACCGAAGACGGTGCCGTTCGGGAACGTGATCGTCCGGGGCGGCGCTGGCGCCACGGGTTGTTGCGCCGCTCCACCGGCGGGCGGGGGGGCCACCGGTTCCTGCATGACGTACTCGCGCGGTTGACCCGCGCAGGCGCTCAGGATGAGCGACGCGATCGCGCAGGTCATCGACCCTCGACACCGGCTCATGGCTCGCACCTCCCGTCTCGAAGACGCGGGAAGACAGACACGTGTCACTCGAGGCCAGCTCACCGTCTCCTCCCACCGAACGACGCGCCGCCCCACGAGCGGCCGCCGCCGCTCCATCCGCCTCCGCCGCCACTCGCGGCGCCCGCGTCCCATCCGCCGCCACCACCACCACTCCATCCACCCCGATTCCATCCTCCGGCGCCGCCCGATCCGGCGCGGTCCCATCCACCGCCGCCGTAGCCGCCGGCTCCGCTCTGAGCGAACCCGCCGCCCCAGCTCGACGAGCCCCACGCTGCCCCCGCCGAGCGCGAGTCGCCCGTCCACCGGGCCTGGGCCTGGGACTGGAGCGCCGGCACCTGCGTCGGACGCTGGACACTGTTCCAGCCGCCGCTGTCGTAGTGCTGCCAGCCGCTGCCGGTGTTCCGGTACACGTTGCCGTCGTGGGTCGCGTAGTAGTTGTTGCCGACTCTCGCGGCCGACGCGCTCTGCCCGCCGGGGCCAGTGACCTGTCCCCACCTGGCCGAGCCCTGCTGGCCGGTGTATGCGTTGCCGACGGTCGCGGAGCCTCCTCGCGCCGACACTCCGGTCGTCGGGTTGTACGTGGCACCGCGCTGACCGTAGGCGTAGTTCCCCGTGTAGACGTTCTGCACCGCGCCGCGCTGGCCGGCGGAGATCCGTCCCGTGACGGAGTTGTAGGAATGGCCGACCTGGCTGCTCCACGCGTTGCCCGTCCACGCGTTGTATCCGCCGGAGGTCCGCGTGACGACGCCCGTCGATCCCCAGCGTTGATAGACGTTGCCCGAGGTCGCGGCCCATCCACCGGGCCCCCACACCGCGGCCGAGCCGTGCCAGCCATACGCGGCGCCGCCGTAGTAGCGCGTGTACGGCATCGCCCCCCAGTACGGCGCGGGACAGTAACCCCAGCAGCAGTGGGAGGACCAGTTGACCGCCGCGCCGAAGGCGAGGCCGAAGCCGAATCCGACGGCCCACCCCGTCCAGGGCGTCCATGCGACGGCTGCCGCGTAGCCATACGTGACGGGCGGCGGATACCAGACCGTCGCGCCGATGTAGGGCACGTACGTGTAGCCCGTGCCGTATACGACCACGCCGGCGGGCGTGACGACCGTGCCGTAGTAGCCCGGCGTGTATCCGACGACGACGTACTGCGGCGTGACGTCGTAGACCCTGACGTAGGTCACGTAGTGCAGCGGCGAGCTCGGCGGGATCGAGTAGATCGCCGGGGGGATCGACGTGGCGACGGCCCACGGTCCCGCGACCGATACCGCCGTGAACCAGACGCCGTTCTGCGCCGCGTACCACGCGGTCGGCGAGACCTGGATGATGGGAGCCGGCGAGTTGAACACGTAGGTCAGCCCCGTATCCGGGACCGGTCGCAGGTCGGGGGGGCCGTCGATCGCCGGCGTGAACTGCGCCTGGGCCCGGTCGATCGTCGCCATCTGCGGGATCTCGTTCGCGATGACGGCTTCCTGCGCCTGCGGCGTTCCCGGCACCGACGCCTTCACGTTCTCCTTCGGGCTGTCATCGGGAATCCGCGCGAAGTCCGGAGGAAGCTCCGCGGCCGCGACGTGTTCCCACGGGCCGGCCAGGTACTTGCCCCGGAACCAGCGCCCCGTGACGAGCACGTAGGTCCGCTGATCGTTCAGGTAGAGGAACACGTTGCCTGTCGTGTTCTTCACGTAGACCAGCGCGCTACTCTCGATCGGCACCCAGTCCGGCGCGCCGGCGACCACGATGAGCTCGGTCGGCGTCGTCGCCACGATGACGTCGGGCGCGCTCTTCGCGAGGGACGGCGCCGCCTTCGGGTTCTTGCCGTCGCGCGGGCCTTCCATGAGATCGACGGCGCCGTCCTTCGCGAGCGTCGCGGCCGCCGTGGAGACGCTCGCGGGGACGCTTGGCGCCACGGTCCACGGTCCCGACAGCCCCGTCGCCTGGACGAACCCGTCGAACACGTGGATGTACAGCGTGCCGGCCGGGCCGTCCCGCACGACGAACGCGCGCGTGTTCAGGACACGCTCGAGGCCCGTGCCGCCGACGGGGCGCCAGACGGGTTCGCCGTCGATCGGGACGAGGATCGCGCTCCGCTGCGAGAACACGATCGCCGGAGGGTCGTTCTTGACGGGGACGCGCTGGGCCTTCTTCTCGGCGCCCTCGATGGCCAGCATCGCCTCCACGCGATCGAGCGATATCGTGGTGCGCCCGGTCGAGGCGATCGTCTGGATGGCGTGTCCGTACGTCTCGGCCTGCTGGGGCGTCGACGGGAACGTGGATTTCTGGACCTTGATCTCGCGGAACGACATGGTGCGGGAGGCGCGGTCGACGTCCGTCTGCGCCGTGATCTCCACGACCCCGAACACGGGCATCGTTCCTCCCGCGGCGACCACCGACACGACGGCGTGAGCCTCGATGCGACGGCCGTCCCACGAGTCGAGCTGCGGCTGGTACAGCGAGTACTTCGTCCCCTTGAGGTCGACGGTCCTGGGCCAGGGGTCCGGTGTCACCTGGGCGGCGGGGGGCGGCAGCTGCTGGCGCTGGGCCGCGTGGACGTCAGGCGCGGTCACCGACGCGAGAGAGATCGCACAGGCGACAACGCCACGCCAGAATCTGCGGAAACCAGGAGACGTCATCATGGAACACTCCCTCTGCGACGGTGACCAGCGACGTCGACCCCCGACGTGCACCAGTGAGGCCGCTGCGCTGAAAGCCTCGTGCCAGTCCTCGACGGTCGAACCGCACGAGCCCGATCTTGCCTATCGAGGGCTCGAAGCCCGTTTGGCGCCCGCGCCGGGCCGCTTGAAGCAGACGCGCGCGACATGGTCGCGTCCCGCAGTCGATATCCCGACGAGGAAGGCGGCATGTCGCCTCCTCGCGCGATCTCGTCACCGCTCACCTGCCCGAGCCGGAGGACAGGGCACGGCGACAGCCGCGGCGCAGTGTCGCCGGGTCCGGATCCGGTCTCACGCAATCGCTGCACCGGATCGGGTCAGGTATAATTCACGCCAGTTGTCGATTCGGACCCGCTCACTGGCCGCCGACATTCGAGTGCGCACCCTCTCGATGCATCACGCCGGCGTTCCCGGTCTGGTCCGGAGCTTGCACCGAGCTCGCTAACCTCACGATGACGAACGATCCTCCGGGCGGAACGTTCCTGCTCAGGCTGGTGCAGGCCTCGACGGCCCGCCCCGTCCTCACGCTCGCGCTTTGCCTCGCGCTCGCCGTCGTGTCCGCGCTGTACACCGCGAAGGCGCTCACGTTTCAGACCTCGACCGTCCAGCTGCTCCCTCCCGACCGGCTCTACGTGCAGCGCTTCCAGGCCGCGCTCTCCGAGTTCGGCGAGCTGAACGACATCGTCGTCGCGGTGAGCGCGCCGACGGTGCGGCGCGCCCAGGAGTACGCCGACCGGCTGGCCGGGGAGATCCGCGCGCTGCCCGGGGCGGGACGGGTCACCGATCGGATCGATCCCGACCTCTTCAAGGGACAGGCCCTGCTCTACCTGTCGACGGAGCGGCTGACCGATCTGCGCGACAAGATCCTGGAGCACCGCGGCTTCATCGAACGATACGCGGCGCGTCCCACCCTCGATCAGCTGATCGCCGGCCTCGCCGACGAGATCGCGCGCCGCTTCGCCCTCGGGTTCCTCGATCTCGGCCTCGACAGCGGCGCGCCCGAGCGCTTCGATCCCGGCTTCATCCGCACGCTGCTGGACGTCGTCGCCGAGGGCGTCGACGGCAAGGCGGTCGCCTCGCCGTGGACGCGCGTGTTCACGTCCGCCGACGACGACACTCGCTCTGGCTACTTCCTGTCGGGTGACAAGAAGCTCCTGTTCATCTTCGTCGAGCCGCGCCGCGACGCGACGAACTTCACGGACAACGCACAGTACATCGGCGCGATCCGCGAGCGGATCGCGGCGCTTCGCGCCTCGTACCCGGACGTCGAGGCAGGCGCGACGGGCACTCCGGCGCTGTCGAACGACGAGATGGTGACGTCCTTCCACGACAGCTCGTGGGCGACGGGCGTGGCCCTCGTGCTGACGCTCGGTCTGCTCCTCACCATGTTCCGGCGCGTGGTCGAGCCGCTGGCGATGCTGGCCGTGCTCCTGGTGAGCCTCGCCTGGTCCATGGGCCTCATCACCGCGACCGTCGGGCACCTCACCGTCTTCTCCGTGATGTTCATCTCGCTCCTGATCGGGATCGGCATCGACTACGGCATCTACGTCTTCTTCCGCTACGAGGAAGAGATCGGGCTCGGCTGCTCGCCTCGTGGAGCGCTCGAGATCATGGCCCGCCGCACCGGCCCCGGCATCCTCTTCGGCGCCCTCACCGCCGCCGGCACCTTCGGCGTGCTCATGCTGACGGATTTTCGAGGTATCCAGGAATTCGGATTCATCGCCGGCCTGTCGGTCCTCATGTCGTGTTTGGCGATGGTGACCCTCCTGCCCGCCGTGCTCCTCATCCTCGGACGCCGGTCCGCGAGTCGCGCCACGGCGGCGCTGTCGAGGGCTCGCACGGCGCACGAGAGCGTGCCGGCCCTCGAACAGCTCTTGACGCGCTCGACGCCCATCCTCCTCGCCGCGGCAGTTCTCACGGCGTACTCGCTGTCGGCGCTTCCGTCGGTGCAGTTCGACTACAACCGGCTGAACCTGCAGGCGCGAGGCACCGAATCGGTCATCTGGGAGCGCCGGATCCAGGAGTCCTCGGGGTCGGGATTCGCGGCGCTGGCCACGGCCGGCTCCCTCGCCGAGCTTCGCGAGCGGCAGGGCGCCTTCGAGCGGCTGCCGGCGGTCTCCGATGTCATGAGCGTCCTCACGCTGGTTCCCAGGGAGCAGGACGACAAGATCGCCATCCTGCGCGAGGTGTCGCCCGTGCTCTCGCCCGTACACGCCGGTCATGCCGCCGCTCCCGATCCCGCGAAGATCCGCGCCGCGCTCACGACGCTCCGGGACCGGCTCGCGATCGCGATGCGGGAGGCCGATCCCGGAGCGACCGCGGACACCCTGCGGGCGGCCCACGATCGGGCCGACGCGCTGATCGCCCGGCTGCCGGCCGGCGGCCGCGACCTCCAGGCTCGGCTGGCCAGCGTGCAGGCGAGTCTCGGCGACGACTTCGCCACCAAGCTCGCGCGCCTGCAGGAGAACCTGGCACCGACCCCGATCTCGATTGCCGACCTGCCCGGTGAGCTCAAGCGCAAGTTCGTCGGCCGGACCGGCCAGTTCCTGATGCGAGTCTCCCCCGCCATCGACACCTGGAACCGGGACGGCGCCAGCGAGTTCGTCCGGCAGCTGCGCACCGTCGATCCGGCGGTCACCGGCGCCCCGGTCATCAGCTACGAGGCGAGCCGCCTCATGGAGGCGGCGTACTTCCAGGGGACGCTGTACGCGTTCGCGCTGGTCGCGGCGCTGTCCGCCGCGATGCTCCGCCGCCTCCGCGAAACCCTCCTCGCGCTCACTCCGCTCGTGCTGGGGACCCTGTGGACGATCGGATTCATGCACCTGCTCGGGCTCTCGTTCAACCTCGCCAACGTCTGGGGGTTGCCGCTCATCATCGGCGCCTCGGCCGAGTACGGCCTCAACGTCGCGCTCCGGTATCGCGAGGGCGCGGCCAGCGGCCGCGCCGACCTCCCTCGCAGCACGGTCATGTCGGTCCTGCTCAACGGGCTGACGACCGCCGCGGGCTTCGGAAGCCTGATGGTCGCGCGCCATCAGGGCATCTTCGGCCTCGGCGTGCTGCTGACCGTCGGCACCGCAGCCGCCCTCGCGGCGTCGCTGCTCCTCCTGCCCGTCCTGCTGCGCTCCTTGTGCCCGGTGACATCCGCCGGGGTCCGTCCGGCGGGCGTCGCCGGGGATGTCCACGAATGATCGTCCAGGGGAGAACCACGATGGGGTACTGGAGAACGCTGGTGATGGCAGGACTCTACGCGGTGGCGCTCGGACTCGTGACCGACGCGAGCGCCGGCGAGCCGACCGATCAGCTCCGGAGTCAGATCGAGCAGCTGTACCAGGTCGTCAAGGGGACGGCCCCCGAGTCCACCAAGGATCGGGAGCAGACCGAGATCCTCGACCGCATGTTCGACTGGTCGCGGATGGCCGAGGCGGCGCTCCGGGGTCACTGGCAGCAGCGGACCCCTGCCGAGCGCACGGAGTTCACGCAGCTCTTCGCCTCGCTGTTCCGGCGCGCCTACGTGTCCCGGGTCCACGTGATCGACGCGTCGAAGTTCCAGTACCTGGGCGATAGCATCCAGGGCGACCGGGCGACCGTGCGCACGAAGGTGTTCACCAAGAAGACCACGCCGATCGACGTCGGCTACACGGTCCGGCTCGGCGAGGGCCGGCGGTGGCGCATCGAGGACGTTCGCGTCGAGGGGATCAGCCTCATCGACAACTATCGCACGCAGTTCGATTCGCTCATCGCGCGCTCGTCGTACGCCGGCCTGATGGAGAAGCTTCGAGGCAGCGTGAAGTAGGAGCGCGTGGATGCCCGGCGTCGCCGGCTTCCTCGACAGCCTGCTGCACGGGGCGCTGCTGATCGGGCTGTCCGTCGCGATCGGCGGCGTCGCGTGGCGCCTTGTCGTCCTGCGCGATGGCCGGCGCGCGCCGCCGGACGCCGCGGTGCGCCGCTGCCTCGCGTGCGTCGCGATCGGAGCGGTGGGGTTCGCCGGCGCCGAGGTCGTCGCCCTCGTCATCAAGGTCCGCGAGCTCTCCCGTCTGCTCGAATCGGACGCCTTCTGCGACTTCGCGACGACGGCGCAGTTCTGGGCGGCCTCTACGCGCGCTGGGCTGGCCCTCGGACTTGCGGGGTGGGCGCTCGCGCTCGGGCGGAGGGGAGGTCGGCTCGGGCGGCTCGTCGTTCCCGCGGCGCTCGCGCTCTCGATGGCCGTGAGCGGCGCGTGGCTCACCCACGCGGCCGGGCGCCTCGATCACCGGAGCTCGCTGATGGTCCTCACCGTGCTGCACCAGGTCGCGGCGGCCGTCTGGGTCGGGGGACTCGTCCAGCTCGCGCTCCTCTGGCGCCTGGCGCGACGACAGCCGGAGGTCGACGCGTTCTGGCCCGCCGCGGTCGCGCGATTCTCGCGCCTCGCCGCGGGGTCCGTGCTGGTCCTCGCGCTGTCGGCGGCCCCGCTCGGGCTCGTCCTCGTCGGGAGCTGGGACGGGTTGATCGGAACCGGGTACGGATCGCTGGTGACCATCAAGTCACTGCTCATGGCGGCGACACTCGTCCTGGCCGCGCTCAACTTCCGCGCGGCCCGGGCCTCGCCCGGAGCCGGCGGGGAGGCGCTCCGGACGCGGCTTCCCTGTCTGGTCGAGGCCGAGATCCTCCTCGCCGTCATGATCCTGTTCACGGCGACGAGCCTCTCGGCCCAGCCCCCCGCCGTCGACCTCACGAGCGAGCGCGCGACGTGGTCCGAGGTCGTCGACGTGTTCCGCCCGAAGTGGCCGGAGCTTCGCACGCCGTCAGTGGCGAACATGCGAGCCGACCGCGCCGGGGACACCGCCGATGGCGCGGCGGCGCGCAGTCCGGACGCGTATCAGTGGTCGAACTTCAGCCACAACGTCGCCGGTCTCATCCTGCTGGGGATGAGCGCGTTCGCGCTCCTGGGCTTCGCGACGGGCGGGTCCTGGGGCGCGCGCTGGCCGCTCGGATTCGTGCTGCTGGCCGCATTCATCGGCTTGAGAGCGGCGGCGAACGAGGGCACGTGGCCGTTCGGGACGAGGAGCCTCCTCGAGCTCCGGGTCGAGGGCCTCCAGCACCGGATCGCCGGCGTGCTCGTGCTCGCGCTCGGCGTGCTCGAGTGGCGCGCCCGCGCGAGCCGCCATGGGACGAGGGCCGTGCGCTTCGTCTTTCCCGTGCTCGCCGCCGTGGGCGGCGTCCTGCTCCTCACCCACTCGCACACCGCGTTCCAGCCGAAGGCCGGCTTCCTGGTCCAGGTCACCCACTCGACGATCGGCGCGCTGGCGGCCGTGATCGCGGTCGGCCGGTGGCTCGAGCTGCGGCTCGCGCCCCCGGGCGCCCGGGTCGCGGGAGCGGTCGCCGTGCTCGCCATGCTGATGATCGCGCTGGTCCTGGTCTTCTATCGAGAAGGCGTCGTGGCGCCGCCGACAGGCTGACCCCGGGATTCGACGCCTGGACCGTGCGCGTCTCGTGACGCTGATCGACCGTCTCCGACCGATCTTCGTCCTCGCCGGGATCGGCGCCGTCGGCTATCTCGTGTTCCGCATCGGGCCGGCCGCGATCTGGAACATCGTGCGGGATCTCTCGTGGCGCCTGCCCCTGGTCCTCCTGTTCCCCACGTGCGTCGCGGTCGTCGCCGATACGCTCGCCTGGCGCTTCACGTTCCTGTCGCCCCCGCGCTCGTTCGCGCGACTGCTCGGTGTGCGACTCGCGGGCGATGCGTTGAACCAGATCACGCCCACGGCCTCGGTGGGAGGCGACGTGTGGCGAGCGCTGCTGCTCCGGCCCGGCGTGCCACTTCGGGAGTCGGTGGCCTCCGTCGTGGCGGACAAGACGACGAGCGTGACGTCCCAGCTGCTGTTGCTCGTGGCCGGCGTGCTCGTCGCCGGCCAGGCCGGCCTCGTGTCGCCCACGGCGGTCTGGGTCATGGCCGTCGCGGCCGCGGTCGAGGCGCTCTGCATCGCCGGCTTCGTGGCGGTGCAGCTCTCGAGCGTGGTCGGGGGCGGCGGGCGATTGCTGGCGAAGCTCAGGATACCGCTCAGTCCCGAGCGGCAGGCCGCGCTCGACGGAACCGATCAGGCGCTCCGGACGCTCTACTCCGAGCGGGGCTTCCGCGTGTTCGTCTCCGTGCTGTGGCACTTCGCGGGGGCCGCGATGGGGGCGCTGGAGGTCTACGTCTTCGTGCGGCTGCTGGGCGTGCCGATCTCCGTCGGGAGCGCCTTTGCCATCGGCGCCTTCGGCAGCGCGGTGAAGTTCTTCAGCTTCATGGTGCCGGGCAGCCTCGGCGCCCTCGAGGGGGGCAACGTGGCGATCTTCTCCGCCTTCGGCCTGGGACAGGCCACGGGGCTCACGTACACGCTGGTGCGACGCCTCAGGGAGATCGTCTGGATCGCCGCCGGGTTCCTCGCCTCGAGCCTCCTCTCCTCGCGCCCGGCGCCGCCCGCCGCGCGCGAGTGAGCGCCCGTCGATCGCGCCGCTAGCGGGGTCGCGGCGCTTCCGGGCGGACGCCGAAGTGCTCGGAGTACGCCCGGAACCGGCGGATCAGGTCCTGGGCGTCGAGGCCGAACGCGTCGAGCGCGTAGTCGTGCGGGCCGTGCTTGTGTCGGGGGTTGGCCTCGAGGAAGGCGCGCATGCGCGCTTCGGCAGCCGTCGTGAGCGGCATCTCGAACTGCGAGTAGATCCGGCGAACGACGCCCATCGGATCGTCGACGACCTCGTGGTGATGGACGTCGATCAGACGCTCCGGCGCCACGCGCCCGGTCCGGCGCAGCTCGAGGCTCCGCTCGAGCCCCTCGGTCCACCGGTCGGTGACTTCCCGTCCGAACCGGCTCGGCTCGCGCCGCCAGCTGAACGCGCGATGGAGCACGGAGCTCAGGCTCGCCACCGACGCCACCGCCGTCAGCGGATCCCGATGGGTCTGCACGATGCGCGCGTCGGGGTAGGTCTCGAGCAGGGCGTCGAACGCGAAGACGTGCGACGGCGCCTTCAACACCCAGCGGGCCGCCGGGGTCCTCCACTGCAGGTGCTGCAGGAACCGCCAGTGGTACGCGTAGGCGGGGCGCATGTCCTGCGCGTTGAGCCATGCCTCGTAGCTCGGCACGTTGTAGGTCGTCTGGAAGCGCGCCGCCAGGAACGAGGCGCTCATGATCGCGATGCATTCCAGCGGGAGCTCGGCGCCGACGGGGTGGATGGCCTTGAAGTCGGGGGCGAGCCAGTCGAGCCAGCGGAGCTGCTTCCGGGCGCGCTCGATGCGCGGATCGGTCTCGTACATCGCCCGCGTGGGCGGCGGCGACGGATACATTACCTCCCATGCGCGCGGCGTGCGCGTCTCGGGATCCTGGGCGAGCAGATGATGGAGCGCCGTGCTCCCTGTTCTCGGCAGGCCGACGATGAAGATCGGATCCGCGATCCGCTCCGCCGCGATCTCCGGATGCCGCGTGCGGTCCGCCTGGAGGTGCAGGCGGTTGATCAGCAACCCGAGGAGATCGCGCTGGGCCGCCACGCGGCCCAGGGGTGTCAGGTCCGCCTCGGACTCGAGCGCGGACACGAGCTTGCCGAGCCCCACCCGGAACTCGTCGCCGCCGAAATCGGCGAGCCCGGTGGTCCGTCGAGCGGCCTCCAGGAGGTCGCCCTCTTCGAGCGAGGCAAGCGGCAGGCCGAGCCGGTTCAGCAATGCGCCACACGTGTTGACGGCGCTGATGCCCGCGCTCACGATCGTGGATGTCAGGGTCACGCGCTCCTCCTCAGGGTCCTGTCATCTGACTACCATCTGACTATCGGGTCCTTGATCAGGGCAGGCAGCACCGGGATCATCTGGAACCTCACGAGCCAGCGCTGGCTGAAATCGTCGGGGTGGACGACGCTGTAATCGACCTCGAGCGTGAACTTCACCGGCAGCTTGCCGAAGCGAACGAGCTTGCCCACGCCGATCCCGATCGGAAAGTTGAGCTTGTTGCCGCCATCGGCCTTCCAGTTGACCGTGACGTTCGGCGCCATGCCGACCTGCCAGTTGTTGGGAAGAATATACTGGATAAAGTACTGGAAGTTCGCCTGGCTGGTGTCGGGGCGGCTCGAATCGCCCGCGAACGAGAACCACTGCTGGGCGAGCGCGCCGACGATCCACTCCTTCCCGAGATAGAGCGCGACGGCGGCGGGCCCGGCTTGCCACTTGCCTTGGCCGAGCGCGTCGTCGGTCGCCGTCGGAAAGATGAACGTCGGCCCCACGCCCCACAGCAGTCCCTTGCCGCTGTTCGGTGACACGAGGCTCAGGACGGCGATGTCCCCCAGTCCCCCCTTCTCCGTCCAGTTCACGCCGCTCGCCGACGGCACGGGGACGTCGACCCCGGCCAACACGGGGAACACGGGCCGGGTGATGAGGTTCCAGTTCTCGGTGAGGCGCAGCGGGAGGACGGGCTGGAAGTTCAGGTTGTAGGACCAGCGCTGTCGGTCCGACGGCGAGCCCTCGGAGAACACGAAGTTGTTCTGGAAGTTGAGGCTCCAGATGGAGGATACGGGATTGTTGAGCTGCTTGTTCAGCTCGTCCATGGACGCATCGTGGCCGGCGGCGGCCGCGGTCGCCGGCTCGGGGCGAGCAGCGCCTGGCGCGTGCTGGGCGAGCAGCGTGTCCGGCCCGTGGAGCCTGCGATACGCGTCCAGGAGCGGATCGCTCGTCGTGGCGGCCGCGATCTCGGGCTCGGTCTCCGGGGAGGCAGGAGAGGCAATTCCCAGCGCACAGATGGACCCGATCACTGCCGCCGCCAGCACGCCTTGGATGTTCATGGCCATGGCCGGTCCTTTCGTCATGACGGTGCCCGTGACGCTGCTACGCTCCGGAACTCCGGAGTCCCCATCCGAGCAGCAGCAACCCGATCGCGGCGATCCAGCTCCCGGCCACGCGCACGCCGACGCGCGCCCCCACGGCGCGGAGCGGCACCACGAGCGACGTGGTCAGCGCGACGAGCGCGAAGACTGCGGCCGTGACCCCGAGCAGACCGATGACGCCCGGTCCGGGCCGGGCGAGGGCCATCCCGTTCAGAGAGCCGTGGAGAACGCCGAGCGCCGCGGCGAGCAGCGTGGTGGCGCGAGTCGGGAAGTTCCCGGACCGACGGCTCGGTCACGTTCACCAGGCCGTCGGGCAGCTTGAGCAGGACGGGCAGGCGCGCGCCGGACAGGAGCGGTGTGCGCCACAGCACATCGTAGCGGCCGGACGCCGTCTCGGTGATCTCGAGAGCGGCGGGCCTCGACTCGTGGGCCGGAGCGTCGGGCGCCAGCAGCAGACACAGCAGAAGCGAGGCGACGAGTGGCGCGAGCCAGGGCACTGCGCTCGGACCTCGATCACACCGACGAGCGTTCCCGATCATGTGAGGGGACGGGCCAGGCCGCGACACGCCGCTGATCCTGGCCGTCATCGGTTCGGCCGCGCCGCAGGCAGGCCGGCAAGCGGGGTCGAAGCGACCGCCGCGGGCAGCACGACGTCGTACCGCGCTCGCATCGCCTCGAAGGCCGTGCGCTTGGCCAGGGCACGCTGCGCGGCCACCCACTCCGCCTTCACATCCGCCTCGATCTCCTCGAACGCCGGGATGCGCCCCGCCGTGATCGAATCGACCCGGACGAGGTGCCAGCCGTAGCCGGATTCGATCGGTCCTCGCCAGGCGCCGGGCGCGAGCTCCACGACGGCTCTTGCGAATGCCGGGCCGAACACCGAGGCGAGCTGATCGGCCGGACGATCGCCATAGTGATCCTGGAACATGAACGGGTCCGCGAGCATCGCCGCGCCCGGCCAGTCCGCCGGCTTGCCCGCGAGGGCCGCCAGGACGCGGGCCGCATCGTCGCTGGCCCGCGGCCCCCGACGATCAGGCGAGAAATAGAGGTGACGGAACGACGCGCGCGGAGACAGCGCAAACCGGCCGGAGTGTTGCTCGAACCAGCTGTGCAGCTCCCCGGGAGCGGGCTCGCGGAGCGACGACACGTCCTCGGCGAGGAACTCCATCTTCTGGGCCAGACGGCGCTTCACGACCGCGTCGTCCCGGTCCAGACCGAGGGCCAGCGCCTCCCGGTAGAGCACCTCCTCGCGCACCCGGCTTTCCACGAGCGATCGCATCTGCTCGGGCGTTGGCGCCGGGCGTCCCTGCGCGAGCCATGCGACGCTCATCTGCCGCAGATCGTCCTCGGTCAGGGCGATCCGAGCCGAGCGGTCGCGTGGGTCACCGTTCGCGGAGAGCAGCTGGCTCGCGGCGAAGAAGAGCGCCCCGATCGCCACGAAGTGAACGAGCGGCTCGCGCAGCCATCGTCCGGACCACCCACCGGTCGATGACGCTGCCGCGAGCACGGCAGCGTCGGGCGGACGTGCCGCGACGCCCGCCTCAGTGCTGGTCTCGGGCGCCGAGGCGCCCACGGGCCAGCTTCGGACCTGGAAGCTCATCGGTCCGCCCTCAGAACGGCGACCGCCCCTGCCCGGGGTCGGCCAGGTTGATCGGTGTCGGCACGACCTCGTAGTTGGCGTGGCTGAATTCGTTGCTGCGCGCCGCGAAGTACTTGTCCCCGAGCCTGTAGACGGTCAGCTCGTACCCCTGGTTGCCGATCGAGGTGACGATCTTGCCGTCCTTGATCGCGTAGCTCGAGGGCGAGCCGAGCTCGCCGCTGTGCATCACGTCACCGATCTGGCCCGGCAGCGGGATCTTGCCGTCCACGTTCGTGATCAGCCGCCGGCCGTTCTCGCTCCAGATCACCTGGAACACCGAGCCCGTCGCGTTGTTGCGCACCCAGGTGGACTTGCCGACGATCAGCTCCTTGAGCTGCGCCTGGTCGAGGGCCACCGCCCCCTTCTGCTTGAGGTCCGCCACCGTCGTTCCAGGGCGTCTGATCTTCCGCGCCTCGCCCGTCGGCATGTACCAGACCGGCGACGACCACGCGCGCTCCTGCACAGCCGCGGCCACCACGTCCGGCGGCGTGATCCCGAGCTTCTTCGCCTGGATCGTCGTCCAGCGCGGCGTCGGGATCTCCAGCACGCGCGCGTAGTAGAAGGCATCCACGCTCGGGTCGAACTCCGGATCGGTCCACACGGTCCTGAGCTCCACGCCGCCGATCGTGTTCGTGTAGGTCGCCTGCGCGATGTTGACCGTGGTGCCGATCGGCGGCACCTTGCCGCTGATCGGATCGGGCTTGCGCTTGCCCGCCCACGTCACGTCGAAGACCTTCTCGAAGGTCTGGCCGTCCCTCGTCCACCCCTTCACGATCTGGATGCGATCGAGATTGCCGGAGGTCGGATCCTTCACCGCCCACACCACGAACGACGGCGCCTTGGCCTTCGGCGCCGGCAGGTCGGCCCCCATCGGCACCCCGCTCGCGTAGGCCGTCTTGACCCAGTCCTTCCGCTGGACGAGGCTGGCCGCATATTCCCATCCTGCGAAGAAGCGCAGCTTGATGCGCGGACCGCTCGTGGCGAACGTCTCCTTGCGCTGCATCGCCTCGAACAGGGAGGCGCGCGTGTTCTCCTCGGCCCACACGCCCGTCAGCCCCGCCGGATTCTCGTAGCGGACGTCGAGGCCGGCGAACACGTGGCCGGCCATGCGCTCCTTCTCGGTCCCGTCGTTGCGCGCGTGCCCGCCGAAGAAGTTCTGCTGCCGGTACGGCACGCCCGTGTTGTGAGAGTCGGACCCTCCCACGACGCCCGTCTTGTACGGGTTGTAGCCACGCGTGTCCTGCATCGCGAGACCGGTCTTCAGCGCATCGCGGACGTAGCTGCCCGGGATGGTGGGGAAGCGGCCGGCGGGATCGCCCAGGAGGTACGTCAGGATCTCGTAGTTGGCGAACTCGTCGTTCGGCGACAGTGTCGGGTGCGTCTCCGACTGCCCCTTGATCTGCTTGATCTCCGTCAGCCTCCCGGTGAGACCGGTGGGCTCGATCACCTCCAGCTGATTGCCCGACACGATCCCGCGCGTGAAACCGCTGCGCTCCAGCGGCGTGCCGGTCGCGAGCAGGTTGCCGGTGTACTGGGAGCCGGTCTGGCATGCCGCCGTCATCATCGCCAGCGCGAGCGCCATTCCCATCAGTGTCTTCGTGGAAGCCCTCCGCGCATCGGTGCTGTTGGTCGTCATCCTTCACCAGCGCCCACGGCCGCCGAATCGACCGCCCCAGCCGCCTCCCTCGCCGAAGCGATCGCCCCATCCACCCCCGCCGAACCGGTCGCCACCGCCACCTCCGCCGAACCGACTGGCCCAACCGCCACCGCCACCTCCCCACCGACTGCCCCAGCCTCCGCCCCCGCCGAACCGATTGGCCCAGCTCCCGCTCTGGCTGAAGCTGTTGAACCGATCTTCCCCTTCACTGCGCGCTTGCTGCTCCCGGTCGGCCCACGACGTGTCGCCCGACGCGCTCTGCCACCCGCTCGACGTGTGTTGCTGCCAGCCGCTGCCGCTGTTCCGGTACACGTTGCCGTCCTTGTCCGCATAGACCGAGTTGCCCTCCCGGGCTGCGCCGTACGTCTTGGTCTGCCCCGTCGTCGGGTTCGTGTACGTCGTCTGGAACCCGCGCCCGGCGCCCTGTGCGCCCGCGCCTGCGGCGCGCTGCGTGGAGGCCGTGGCGCCCGTGGTCGGGTTCGTCCACGTGGTCTGGCGCTCCGCGCCGGCGCCCTGTGGGCCGACACCGGCGGTCCCCGTCGTCGTGCGTGATGCGCCCGTGGTCGGATTCGTGATTGTGGTCTGCCGCTCCGTGCTGGTTCCGCCCGAGGCGGTCGGGCCTGTCTGGCCGGAGTGCGTCATCTGCATGCCGCCCGGTCCAGTCGCGGATGCATTGGTCGCGTACGAGTACCGTCCCGTCGACGGATCGTACGTCTGACTACGATCGACCGCGCCGGTCGCCCCGGAAGGTGTCGTCCCGCTGCGGCCGTAGCTCCGGTAGTAATCCCCGCTGGAAGAGTCGTAGCCTCGACTCGCCTCGTAAGAGCCCGTTGTTCCAGTTCGATAGTTCGTGTACGTCCCGGCGGCGCCTTCGCCGAAGCCCGAAGAGTTCGAGTAGTAGCTTCGCGTTCCCGACCAGCTCGTGTTCCCGTAGTGCCCGTAGACGTTGGCGCTCGTGGTCCCGCAACAGGGATAGCCGTAGTGCCCGGGGTAGTAGCCGGGGTGGTAGTAGGCGCCGGTCACGGCGGCGGTCGTCACGCCCATGGCAAAACCGAAGGCCATGCCGACGGCTGGATTGTAGATGGGCTGGGCGACGACGCCATACGTCGCTGGCGGCGGGTACCAGGCCGTCCCGATCCACGGCTGATACGCGTAGCCAGTGCCGTACACGACAACGTCGTCACTCGAGACCACGGTGCCGAGGTAGCCCGGGGTGTAGCCGACATACACCACCTTCGCCGTCGATCCGTACACCTGGACGTACGTCACGTAGTGGAGTGGCGAGGCCGGCGGGATCGTGTAGATGACGGCAGGCACGTAGGCCGCGACGTACCACGGGCCCGACAGCGCTGTCGCCGAGAACCACACGCCTGCGCGTACGGCGTAATATGACGTGGCACTCACCTGGATGATCGGTGTCGGTGAATTGACGACGTACTCGAGCGAGGTGCCCTGGATGCCGCGGAACTGCGGAGCGCCGTCGAAGACCGGAGCGAACTTCGGCCCGTTGACACGCGGCACCGCAGCGGTCTGCGGGATCGAGTTCGCGATCACCGCCTCCTGAGCCTGCGGAGTCCCGGCCACCGACGCCAGGACGACGCCCGCGGGCTCGGCCACGGGGATGCGGCGAAAGTCTCCCGGCAGGCTGGCACTCGCGACGTATGTCCACGCTCCCGTGAGGAGCGGCGCGCGATACCACCTGCCGGACACGAGCGCGTAGAACTCGCGGCCGGCCGTGTCGTAGATCACGTCCGCTGTGGTGTTCGAGGCCCACAGGAGGCTGGTCCCGGCAATGGTCGAGTAGGTGGGCGGTCCCTTGAACACGATCAGCTCGGCGGGCGTCTCGCTGACGTAGATCGCCGGCGCGCCGGCCTTGAGCGACGGCTTCGGCTTCACGTTCCCGCCGTCGAGGAGGTCCACCTGGCCAGTGGTGGCGAGCTGCCGGGCGATCGGGTCGATGGCGGGGGGGATGACGGACGGCGGCAACCACGGTCCCGCGATGGAGGTGGCGACGAGCCAGCCATCGTAGACGTGGAGGTAATTGCTGCCACTGCCCTGGGGCCGGATGATCAGCGCCCGCGTGTTGATGACGCGCTCGAAGGTCGTCCCCGGGATCTGCCGAATGGCCGGAGCGCCGTCGATCGGCACGAGGAACGCCGGTGTCTCGCTGATGATGATCCGCGGCGGCGTGTTGTCGACCGCGATTCCGGTTGGCTTGACCGCACCGGCCGCGGCCAGGCCTGCTTCCAGCCGGTCCAGCGCGATGGTCCGCTGCGAGGGCGCGAAGTGCTGCTGGAGCGCGCTCACGTAGCCGGCTCCCCCGTCGGGAAGCGTGGGGAAATTGCTGCGCGTCACCGTGAAGTCCTCGAGCGCAACGATCCGCGAGACGCGGTCCACCTGGGTGCGCGCTGTCGCCCACACTACCCCGAAGGTCTCCTGCTTCGCGCCCTTCGGTTTCACGGCGACCGCCGCACGGACCTCGAGCGTGTTGCCGCGCCACGCATCTACTTCCGGCTGGTAGATGAGCAGCGTCGCATCGGCGAGCGTGATCTCGCGCGGCCACGGGTCCGCCGGGATCCGAGCCCCCCTGGCGCCGGCTTGAGCGAGCGCCGTGCCGCACCATGTGAGCATCGAGATGAGGCCGAGCGCACCGACGGTTCGGAGAACACGACCGTTCCTCGATGTCTTTCTGGCCGTCGAGTGCCTTGCGAGACTTGTCATCGTCGCACTCCGTCGTGCCCGGGCGAGGGCGTCGCGCGCCATGTGCTCACGTGCTGCTGCGCGAGTGCGGCCCGGTGAGCAGCAGGGCCAGGTAG
>Ga0187894_10001271_pt1 | contig 32675 bp, 29 predicted proteins | sample GBC1701081metaG_FD_136650 | JGI IMG/M metagenome (GOLD analysis project Ga0187894, IMG submission 136650) | White microbial mat communities from a lava cave in the Kipuka Kanohina Cave System on the Island of Hawaii, USA - GBC170108-1 metaG ...
AAGCACGGTGTCCGTCTCGTCGAATTCGTAGACCTCGCCCCAGATGCGTCCGTCGCCGTCCGACGAGGGCACGGCCGCCGGATAGATGCCGAGGTCGAAGAGCGATCCCGGCACGTAGCCCCGGCCGCGATAGGTCATCTTCGAGTCGATGCCCGCGCGGCGCCGACGATCGAATCCGCCCATTAACGTGCCGTAGAAGAAAACCGCATCAGCCACTGGGTCACTCCTGGGACTTCCGTGGTCCTGCTCCGGTAGGGCCGAACATGTGACGGCGCCACCGGCGCCCGCGGACAACGAGGAAGGTGTGGTGCTATTACCGAGTATTACGGCGGCCCGACCGCCCGCCGTTTACCGGGTATCGCGCAGGCGGCTCCCAATCCGCCGGCGGGACAGTACAGGCGGCAACGCCCCGCAGCCGGATCGAGGCGCGGCGAGGAGCGAAACTGCATGTATGCCAGCCAGTCTAGGGCCGTCCGATTCGTTCGTCAAGCGACGTGCATCATGTGATGCAGCCGTCGCAACGACGTGACGGGGAGCCGGGCCGCGTCTGGAAACGGGAGCTGCCACGGAAAACGGCACGAGCGCCCTGAGATTCAGAGCGCTCGTGCCGCGGGGGAGTTCACGAAACAACCATCGACAGATTCAGCGTTCACTCAAACGTTCAACTGACTGCGTCGACGTCACTTGGGGATTAAGGATGATTAGGCAGCGACTTGGAATGCTGCTGTGAGAGTGCTTCGATGAAGTCCCCTGGCACCTGGAACGAAAGTGCCACCGTCCGACCCGAGCCCGAGACCTGCAGCGACTGAATCATCTGCTGCAATTCAGGCTTGTTGCCCGCCTGCAGCCGCGCCATCGCCACGAATCCCTGCACCATCTGCTTCAAGTTTTCCGCCGCCGTGTCGTCCCGCGCCTCGGCGCGGAGCGTGCCCGTCAGGCCACCGTTGACGCGGCTGGACGCCGTGAACCACTTGACCGGCGGAATCTGCGCGCGGACCTGCTCCGGCAGCTTGCCGCTGTCCGCCAGCGCGTCGACGCGGCCCACCGCCCACATGTTCGCTTCGCCGTCGAGGTCGCCGATCATCGCCATCACCTCGGCGTTGGTCGTGACGTTCGCGTCGGCCTTCGACAGCGACCGGCGGACGGCGTCTTCCTCACCAAAGATGATCAGCCCCGGCTCCACGAAGCCCAGGAGCGCCCGCGACGCCTCCGGCTTGCCGTCGGCGTCGAGCCGCAGGACGCGGACACCGCCGATGTCGACCGACTGCGCGCCGTGCTGGCGGGCGATGGCTTCCAGGCGGCCATTGTCGAACCGGCCCCGCATCATCACCATGCCGCTCGCATGAGGCCCCTTCTGCCCGTCCTTCGGCTCCGGCGTCATGTAGGCCACGACGTGGTCGATGTCCTGCTCGACGTCGATCCCGGTTTCCTGTTCGAACTTGTTCTGCCCCTCTTCGCCCTGGTGCGGCATGATCTGGCGAAGACTATGGCGAAACTCCGACGCCATGACTTCCCGGACATTCGCGTAGGCCACCATCGAGGCGTTGGCCGGCACATATTTGAGCTCGTCCGGCGCGGAGCGGGACGAAGCCATCGTCGGCAAGCCACCGTAGTAGGCGAGCAACCCCGTGCCCAACCCAACTACCACCACCAGCGCTGACGCGAACAGAAAGAACCGGGTCTTCGTCGTCATGGAGCTCCCCTGGGAAAGGGTCGTTATATCTGATTATACTGGTCGAGCCAGGCAAAAGTTCCGTTACACGCCCTAGAATGCGCGCCTGAGCCTACTGCTCGAGCACGTATTCCCGCCGGGCCACCACCCGCGTCGCCAGCCACAGAAACCCGCCCGTAACCGCAGCCAGCACCAGCAACGCGACCCATGTCGGCGCCACCTCATGAAAGACGGTCTGCAGCAGGTCCTGGATGTCGCCCGTGGCCGGCACGGAGTGCGGCACGAGCGACTGCAGGTAGTAGGACACCGTCCAGCGCTTCAGATACCCCGGCAGCAGCATCGAGACCGGCTCCCATCCGAAGATGAACACCAGCCCCATGATCAGCGGGCGCTTGAACCGCGCGCCGACCCACGCGAAGAGCGCGCCGTAGGCGGCGAGGCCGGCGAACAGTAGCCCCAGGTCCACGACGAGCGACGGGAACTCCGCGCCGATGTGTCCGCCGCCGCGCGGCACGATCAGGAAGTACACGAGGATCACCGACGGCAGGATCACCATCGTCGTGCAGATCAGATAGGCCAGATACTTGCCCACCATGACCGCGCCGCGGGGGATCGGCCGCGTGAAGAGGTAGGTGATCGTCTTGTCCTCGACTTCGTCCGCGATGAGCGAGGTGCCGTAGTAGAGCGCCAGGATCGGGACGACGAACCGCAGGTACACGGTCCAGATCATGAAGCCGAACATCATCGGCCCGGCGGCGGCGACGCCGCGGGCGTTCATGCGGACGCCCGACAGTTCCAGCAGCAGCGTGAGGACACCGATCAGCACCGGCAGCCCGGCGACGAGCCCCATGAAGACCGTGCCGCGCGACCAGAGCATCCGGCCGAGCGAGAGGTCGAAAATGCGAGCGGCGGCGTAGGCGTACGAAGGAGCCTGCATCACTTCACCAGATAGCTGAAGACGGCTTGCAAATTGTCGTCCGGCGACGTCACTTCTTCGATCTGTCCGTACTCGTCGGAAGCCGCCAGCGCGGTGAGGCGCGTGTAGAAATCATCCGGCCGGCCGGTCTGCACGACGACGGCGCCCGCTTCCAGCTTGAGGCTGAGGACGTCGTCGAACCCGAGGCAGTAGCGCGCGAGGGCGCGCGGGTCCTGGGCGCGGATGTAGACGGTGTGCGGATGCGTGTCGATGAGATCGCGGATGTGGTGGACGTCGCCCTCGGCGAGAATGCGTCCGTTGTTGATCAGGAGGATGTTGGACGTCATCGACTCGATCTCGTGCAGGATGTGGCTCGAGACGATGATGCTCTTGCCGGCGCGGGCCCAGTCCTTGATCATCTTGATCGTGCGGCGCCGCGCGAGCGGGTCCATGCCGGTCAGCGGCTCGTCCAGAATCAGCAGCTCGGGATCGTGGACGAGCGCCTGCGCCAGCTTGACGCGCTGCCGCATGCCCTTGCTGTAGGCGCCGATCTTCTTGTTCGCCGCGTCCATCAGCTCGACGGATTCCATCGCGCGCGTCGCGGCGGCGAGGGCCGCCTTCGAGTCGAGCCCGTTGAGCCGCACGAGCGCCGTCACCCACTCCAGGCCGGTCATCCGCTCGTAGAACGAATCCTGTTCGGGACAGAAGCCGATGCGGAAGTAGAGGCCCGGATTGTCCCAGATCGTCTCGCCGAGGACGCGCACGACGCCCTTGCTCGGCTGCAACTGGCCCGTGATCAGCTTGAGGAACGTGGACTTGCCGGCGCCGTTCGGGCCGAGCAGGCCGGTGATGCCGCGCGGCACGGTGACGGTGACGTCGTTCAGGCCGATGACCTGGCCGTACCACTTCGACAACTGCTCCGTCTGGACGATCATGCCGCTCATTTCACGATCTCCACGCCGCGCACGCGCCGTTCGAGCACCGACGCGGACACCGCCATCAGCGCGAGCAGCACGAGGAACGAGACCACGACGGGCGTGTCGTAGCTGAGGGGCCGCCGGAAGATCACATCCAGCACCTGCCGCAGCGACGCCGTGATGGACAGCCACGACACCGCGTTCGTGCCCATCATGACGCGCATCACGCCGTAGATGATGTCGGTGAAGAGCATGATGCCGGCGAACAGGATGGCCACGAAGCGGCTGCTGGTCGAGAGCGAGGACAAGGCCAGCATCGCGAAGCTGGCGACCAGCGATTGCACCAGCGAGCCGAGCACGATCGCGGGGATGACGAACGGATGCGCGCGGAGGAAGGCGAAGCTGCCTTCGAACAGGATCTGCAGCAGCAGGAGCAGCAGCGCGGGAATCAGCGTGATGAGCAGCAGGAACGTCAGCAGGATGGTCATCTTGCCGGCGATGTACTGCGCGCGCGTCAGCGGCTTCGACAGGTAGATCTGCAAGGCGTTCGCGCGGCGATCGTTGGCGATGAGCCCCGCGCCGCAGTAGATGCTGACCACCAGGATCCAGAAGCCCTGCGTCGTGAGGAACTGGTAATACGTGTCCGGCGTGACTTTCAGCAGCGCGCCCGCCGCCTGTTCCGCCTGTGGATACGCCGCCGCGATGTAGATGCGTCCCGCCTGGATGAAGAACTGGAACCAGGCGCAGAACAGGACGAACAGGAACGCGCGGCGCGTGAGGTAGTTCTTGATACCGGTCAGCGCGATGACGCTCCAGGCGCTGCGCGCCGATTCGCGTGTTCCGCCGTAGCGCCGGTAGCTTTGATCGTGGATGGGCATGATGGGCTGGCTGGAGGGGCGGTTCTTCGGCTCCCCCTATTCGGCGCCGACAGCGCGGGCGAAGACGTCTTCCAGCGTCGGCACGCTCGGCCGCAGGTGCCGCACCTGCACCTGGTGCGCCGCGGCCAGCGCGAAGAGGTCGCGCGGCCCCCGGCCTCCCGGCAGGAAGACGCGCATGACGTCCTCGTCCGTCGCGTAGCACTGCAGGCCCTGCTGCTCCAGGATCTGGACGAAGGTCTGGCTGTTGCCCTTGACGCGCAGCTCGAAGACCGAGCCGGCCGGCTCCTTCAGCTCCTCGATGGGGCCGTGCGCGGCAATGCGGCCCTTGTCCATCACGACGACCTGGGAACAGGTGTATTCGACGTCCGGCAGCAGGTGGGAGGAGAGAATGAGGTTGACGCCCTTGTTGAGCGCGAGATCCTTGATCAGCTCGAGCATCTCCTCGCGCCCCTTCGGGTCCATGCCGTTGGTCGGCTCGTCCAGAAAGAGCAGGTCGGGGTCATGAACGAGCGCCTGCGCGAGCTTGATGCGCTGTTTCATGCCCGTCGAGTAGGTCTCGATGTTGCGGTAGCGGGCTTCGCCAAGGCCGACGTAATACAGGACCTCGTGCGCCCGCTGCATCGCGTCGACGGCAGGCAGCCCCGCCAGTTCGCCGCAGTACGCGACGAACGTGACGGCGTTCATCCCGGGGATGTGGCCGTCCGTCTCCGGCATGTAGCCGAGGCGCGAGCGAATCTCCAGCGGCTTCTGGGCGACGTCCAGCCCCAGGACGCGCATCGCGCCCGAGGACGGCGTGATGAACCCGAGCAGCGCCTTGAGCATCGTGCTCTTGCCCGCCCCGTTCGGTCCGAGCAGCCCCACCGCTCCGGCCCCGAACGCCGCCGACACGTCCTTCAACGCACGATTCGCGCCGTATTCGACGGTGACTTCCTGGAGCGTGACGACAGGTCCATTCTGCGGTTCCGTCATGGCTTGTTGGTGTATACGAATCGCTGAGTCCGGGAGTTCGCGCCCGTTTCACGCCAGCCCGCACCCCGCCCCTCCCGCGGACGCCGAAAAACGTCAGTGGCTCGCCCGCGGCCCGACCGTGAACGTACCCATTGCCCGCGGCATGTTCCCACGCACGGTCCGCCGGCCGCAAGTCACGCGCCACATGAGAGGACGGCGCGGATCTCTACAGCGTCCCGCGGAGGCCGAGGGCGTCGGCGCGCTCGCGCAGCGACTCGATGACGTTGCCGATGTGATCGTCCAGCGGCAGCTTCAGCTCCTCGGCGCCACGCACGAGGTCGTCGCGCTTGACGTTCTTCGCGAACGCCTTGTCCTTCATCCGCTTCTTGACGGACGCCGGCTCCAGGTCGAGGACGCTCTTCGTCGGGCGCACCAGCGCCGCGGCGGTGATGAAGCCCGCCATTTCGTCGCACGCGTAGAGCGTATGCTCCAGCGCCGACTCGCGCGCGACGCCGCTGTAGTCGGCGTGCGAGAGGATCGCGCGGATCACGACCTCCGGATAGCCCAGCCCGCGCAGGATCTCCGCGCCGCGGAATGGATGATCCGCCGCGTCCGGCCAGCGCTCGTAGTCGAAGTCGTGCAGCAGCGCGGTGACGCCCCACAACTCCTCGTCCTCGCCGAACCGGCGCGCGTAGCCGCGCACGGCCGCTTCCACCGCCTGCGCATGTTTCAGCAGGCTCTCACCCTTGGTGTATTCGGTGAGCAGGGCCCACGCCCGCTCGCGCGTCAGGAGATCGCTCATAAGAGTTTTCAGTCGTCAGTTATCAGTTGTCAGTGATCGGTCAATTTTCCAGGTTCATCGACAGCGACGCAATGCTCTTACTGAAAACTGACAACTGACAACTGATCACTGATCACTATCTATAGAAATTCAGAAAGAACGTGATGATGATCGCGTTGGTGAAGTCGATGAAGAACGCGCCGACCATCGGCACGACCAGGAACGCCTTCGGCGACGGGCGGAACCGCTGCACGAGCGCTTCCATGTTCGCCATGGCGTTGGCCGTGGTGCCCAGCATGAAGCCGATGAAGCCGCTGGACATCACCGCCGCGTCGTAATCGCGTCCCGCGAAGCGGAAGACGATGAGCGGCGCGATGATCGCAATCATCAGCAATTGCGCGAGCAGGATGACGGCGAGCGGCACGGCGAGTCCCGCCAGCCTGGTGAGGTCGAGCGTCATCAGCGCGATCACCAGGAAGAGCGACAGCGACACGCTGCCGAGATCGTCCAGCAGCTTCTGCGACAGCTTGAACGCGCCCGTCACATCGTCCAGGTTCCGGATCGCCGCCGCCACGAGCATCGCGCCGATGTACGCCGGCAGCGTCACCCCCGCCTGCTTCAGCAGTCCGCTGACCCACGCGCCGATGCCCATCGCGATGAGGATGATCACGATGGCCTTGAGCAGCCCGTACGCCTCGACGTCCTCACCGGCCGGCGCCGCGGCCTGCGGGTCCGGCAGCAAGTCCTCGACGACCTGATACGCGAGCTTGCCCTCGCCGTCGGCCGCGCCCGCGGGCGGCGTCGTGGCCGCCGCCGCGAGCGTGTAGCGCTCGATGAGGAAGGTGCCAATCGGTCCGCCCATGAGCCCGCCCGCGACGATGCCGACCATCGCCGCCGCGACGGCGACGGTTTCCGCGCCGGGAACGCCGACGGCGGCGAACTCGGGCGCGAACGCCATGCCGGTCGCCGGTCCGCCGGTCAGCGTCACCGATCCCGCCAGGACGCCGAGCAGCGGATGCTGGCCCAGCGCGGTCGCCGTCGCCCAGCCCACGACGTTCTGGAGGACCGCCACGACGGTCGACACGGCGAAGAACAGCAGGACCAGCGGGCCGCCCACGCGCAGCAGCGACACGCTGGCGCCGAAGCCGACGGAGGTGAAGAACGCGATCATCAGCGGATCGCGTAAGGTTGTGTCAAACTTCGGGACCGGCACCTGGGCGCGATTGGCGATCAGAATGACCAGGGAGACGATGAGCCCCCCGACGACGGGCGCGGGGATGTTATAGCGGGTGAGAAACGGGATGACGCGCTTGACGCCGTAGCCGAAGAACAGCACGACGCCCGCAAAGGCCACAGTTTGAACCAGATCGAATGCTACCAAGAGCAACCTCGTTGTCAGCGTGCGTCCCCCGCCGGTCGTAGACCATTCCGCACCCCTTCGCCTCCGATCCGCCGCCTCACGGGTTGCGGCACGTCAGGCCGAATCGGTATAGTGCGCATCCTAAACCAAGGAGCCCTTGATGGCTAGTTCCGTCACCGAACGTGCGTCCGCTTCTCCGCCGCCTCCCGCATCCGCGGAGGCGACCACTCTCGACACCGAATTCAAGCGCGGCCTCGGCCTGTACGACTCCACGATGGTGGTCGTCGGGTCGATGATCGGGTCGGGCATCTTCATCGTGTCGGCGGAGATGGCGCGCCAGCTCGGAAGCCCGGGATGGCTGCTCATGGCCTGGATTCTCACCGGGGTGCTGACGATCACCGCCGCCCTGTCGTACGGCGAGCTGGCCGCGATGATGCCGCGCGCGGGCGGCCAGTACGTCTACCTCCGCGAAGCGTTCTCGCCGCTCTGGGGCTTCCTCTACGGCTGGACGCTCTTCATGGTGATCCAGACGGGCACGATCGCGGCCGTCGCCGTCGCCTTCGCGCGCTTCACCGGCGTCCTGTTCCCGTCCATCTCCGAGAACAACTATCTGATCGCGCCCATCCACGTCTCGTCCGGCTACGCGTTCTCGCTGTCGACGGCGCAGCTCCTCGGCCTGCTGATGATCGCGCTCCTGACCTGGACGAACACGCGCGGCCTCGAGTACGGCAAGATCGTCCAGAACGTCTTCACGACCGCGAAGACCGGCGCGCTGATCGCCCTCATCGGCGTCGGCATCATCCTCGGCTGGAACGCCGACGCGGTCAGCGCCAACTTCGGCAACTTCTGGGCGCCGCGCAACGTCGTCGAACTGGCGCCCGGCCTCACGGCGCTCTCGACGTTCGGCCTCTTCGTCGCGCTGTGCGTGTCGCAGACCGGATCGCTGTTCTCGTCCGACGCGTGGAACAACATCACCTTCACGGCCGGCGAAGTGAAAGATCCGCGCCGCAACATTCCGCTGTCGCTGGCGCTCGGCACGGCGATCGTGATCTCGCTCTACCTGCTCGCGAACGTCGCGTATCTCGTCAGCCTGCCGCTCGTCGACATCCAGACGGCGCCGGCGGACCGCGTCGCGACGGCGACCGTCGACCGCATCTTCCCCGGCGCGGGCGCGACGATCATGGCGGTCGCGATCATGATCTCGACCTTCGGCTGCGTGAACGGCCTCGTCCTCGCCGGCGCCCGCGCGTATTACGCGATGGCGCGCGACGGCCTGTTCTTCGCGAAGGCCGGCATGCTCAATACGGCGCGCGTGCCCGCGTGGGGTCTCGTGCTCCAGGGCGTCTGGGCGTGCGTCCTCGTCCTGCCGCGCACGCACAATACCGCCACGGGCGCGTACGGGAATCTCTACAGCAACCTGCTGGATTACGTGATCTCGGCGGCGCTGATCTTCTATATCCTCACCATCGCCGGGATCTTCCGCCTGCGGCAGACGCGGCCCGACGCGGACCGGCCATACAAGGCGTTCGGCTATCCCGTCGTGCCGGCGCTCTACATCCTCGGTGCCGCGGCGGTGCTTTTTGTGCTGTTCGCGTATCGCGCGTCAACGACCTGGCCGGGCCTGATCATCGTCCTGCTCGGCCTGCCGGTGTATCTCCTGGTGCGGCGGCGGTAGCCGCCGCCTGCCCGCGCCACAACACCAGGCCGCGCTCGATCATCTCCAACGCCTTCGGCGACAGCCGGTACGGCGCGAGAGCGTCGGGCGCGACCAGCACCGCGTCCGTCACGTCCGACCCGCCCTGCAGCACGCCGCCCCGCGGCGTGCACAGGAAATCGACCAGCACGAAGTGATAGCGGACCTTGCGGTCCGCGTCGAGCAGGATGCGGTCGAAGACGTCGACGACCGGACCGACGTCCACTTCGAGCCCGGTCTCCTCCAGCATCTCGCGCGCGACGCCGGCCTCCAGCGTCTCGCCGACTTCGAGCGTGCCGCCCGGCAGGCTCCACTGCCCCGCCAGCGGCTCGTACTTGCGTTTGATCAGCACCACACGCCCGGCGTCGACGATGACGCCGCCGACACCGACAATGGGCCGCGAGGGATAGAGGCGTGATCGCGCGGGCGCCTGCGCCAGGGCCTCATCGACGGGCGGCGCGGCCGCGACGTGCGCGACGCCGAGATGCGAAACGATGCGCGCGTCTTCGATCAGCAGGTGGAAGTAGCCGGTGAAAGTCGTCCGCTCGTCGCGCGTCCGATCGCCGATCCGCGCGACCCATTCGACGTGAATGGCCCCCGTCTCGATGCGTCCCACCGTCCGGACTTCGAACATGCCGCCGCCGGCGTAGAGTCCGCTGTAGCGTTCGAAGAAGGCGTGGAAGTAGGCCGCGATCGCGGCGCGACCTTCGACGATGTCGGCATGGCCATCGTCGCCAGGACCGCCGTCCTCATGCGGGCGCGGCAGCGCGTGTTCGAGGCGCGCGTCATCCCGATAGAGGTCGAGCATCGCGTCCACGTCGCGCTTGTTCAGCGCACGAATGAAGAGACGCGCGATGTCGAAGGGATCGATGATCGTCACCACGCCGGGGTGGCTCCGTCCTTAGAGCGCCAGGCTGGCCTGGGCGTTGAGATCCCAGCCGGCCGTGACGCCCGCGTGATAGCGGCGCAGGCCCGCGGCCGCAATCATCGCGGCGTTGTCCGTCGTCAGCGCGAGGCTCGGCACGAAGACCGGCGTCCCCACGCGCGCGCCGCGCGCCTGCGCGTCGGCGCGGAGCCGGCTGTTCGCGGCGACACCGCCCGCAATGCCGATGCTCTTCGCATCGAGCCAGCGGGCCGCATCGAACGTCCGATCGAGCAGCGCCTCGACGACCGCGCGCTGAAAGCTCGCGCAGACGTCCGCGAGCTCCTGCGGCGAGAACGGCGGCACGGTGATGGACGCGGCGCTCGTCGCGACGTCGACGATGCCGAGCTCGACGTTACGCTGTTTGACGTACCGCATGACGGCCGTTTTCAGGCCGCTGAAGCTGAAGTCCGTCCGGTACTCGAGCGCGCGCTCGAAGCCCGCGGGCTTCACGCCGGCCGGTCCGGCGTTGCGATCGCGATGCGTGAGGCGCGCGATGGGAAAGTCGATCGCGCGATCGTTGCCCTCGCGCGCGAGCTTGTCGACGACAGGACCGCCCGGATAGCCGAGCCCGAGCAGCTTGGCCACCTTGTCGTACGCCTCCCCCGCCGCGTCGTCTCGCGTGCGGCCGACGAAGAGATATTCCCCCTCGCGCGGCACGAAGTAGAGGCTGGTGTGTCCGCCCGATACGACGAGGACGACGGCGGGCAGCGGCAGCGGTCCGTTGTGGAGGAACAGCGACTCGATGTGACCGGCGAGGTGATGGACTGGCACGAGCGGCAGGCCCAGCGACAGCGCGATGGCCTTCGCGGCGGAGAGGCCGACCAGCAGCGATCCGACGAGGCCCGGCCCCTGCGTGGCGGCGATGAGATCGAGATCGCGCCAGCCGATGGACGCGTCCGCGAGCGCGCGCTCGATCACGCCGCAGATGTCGCGGATGTGCTGACGCGACGCGAGTTCCGGCACGACGCCGCCCCACTCGCGATGGATCGCGGTCTGCGACGCGATGATGCTCGATTCGATCCGCCACGGCTTCGCCCCGTCGTCTGTTTCCACGACGACGGCGGCGGCCGTTTCGTCACACGAACTTTCGATGGCCAGGCAGCGCATGATGGACGCGGCGCGCGGCTACGCGTCCACCGCGGCGGGCTCCTGCGCGAACGCGGCGGGCAGCGTCTCGGTGAACGGCGCTTTGAAGACGCCGCGCTCGGTGATGATGGCGGCAATGAAGCGGTGCGGCGTCACGTCGAACGCGGGATTGCGGATGCGCGCGCCGTCCGGCGTCACCTGCGACGGGCCGATGTGCGTCACTTCCTTCGACGGGCGCTCTTCGATCGGGATCCGCGAGCCGTCGGGCGTCTTGAGGTCGATCGTCGACAGCGGCGCGGCGACATAGAACGGGATGCCGTGCTCCCTGGCCAGCACCGCGACGGAGTAGGTGCCAATCTTGTTCGCGGTGTCGCCGTTCGCGGCGATGCGATCGGCGCCGACGACGACGAGATCGATCAGGCCTTGACGCATCAGCGCGCCGGCCATGTTGTCGGTGATGACGGTCGTGTCGATGCCGTCGCGCACGAGCTCCCACGCCGTCAGGCGCGCGCCCTGCAGGAAGGGCCGCGTCTCGTCCGCGAGGACGGTGATGTCCTTCCCCGCTTCCTTCGCCGCGCGGATGACGCCGAGCGCCGTGCCATAGCCGGCCGTGGCGAGCGCGCCCGCGTTGCAGTGCGTGAGGATGCGCGCGGTGGACGGGACCAGCGCCGCGCCGAACGCGCCCATGCGGCGGCAGCTCTCGACGTCCTCGTCGTGAATCCGCCGCGCCTCGAGGTCCATCCGCGCGCGGATGTCGTCCACGGACGCGCCGCTGTTCACGAGGCCGGAGAAGACGTGCTTCATGCGCTCGATGGCCCAGAACAGATTGACGGCGGTCGGCCGCGTCGCGGCGAGCATGTCGCACGCCTTGAAGAACTCGGTGGCGAGCTGTTTGGTCCCGCTGGCCTGGCTCTGCTTCACCGCGAGCGCCAGTCCCATCGCCGCCGACACGCCGATCGCCGGCGCGCCGCGGATGACCATCGTCTTGATCGCCTTGGCGACGTCAGCCACGCTGCGGCAGGTGACGTACACCTCTTTCGACGGCAGCTTGCGCTGGTCGATCATCACCACGGAATCGTTCTGCCATTCAATCGTCGGAAGCATCGGAGATCGGCGGAGGCGCGAGCGGCCATGCGCTCGGGCCGGAGATAAAGGGGCAAAGGCCGGGCACGCTCACACGGTCGCGCGTCCCACCCGCCAGGTCCACAAGACAGGATACGGCAAGCGGCCCCGATCTCAAACGGATCCGCACGTTCTGGCACTGGATCAGTGGAGATCAGCCCGTCCGCGAGCGCGGCTGGGATTCAGGTGATGGAGCCCCTCAGCTCGGCGAACGCCGTATCGCCGCGCGCCGGGATTGCGGGCGCATCTGCGATGATCCGCGCATCCGGCGGCGTGTCTGGCGTCGATCGGTGGGCCAGCTCACGTGTCCGGACAAAGGAGATCGCCATGAGGCGCGCCATCCTGTTCCGCTTTGCCCTCGCGGCCGTGCTCGCCACGTCGACATTCGTCGTCCCTGCGCAGTCGGGACCGATGCCCCCGCCGGCTGGCTGTCGCGGCCGCTGCGTCGTCGACGGCAATTGCGCCAGCTTCATCTGCCCGTTCTGTATTCGACAGCCCGGCATGCTGTTCGGCATGTGCTGCGCGAGCCTCGTCCCGGGCTTCTGCGTCTGATGATGCGGCGGCCCGCATCCCGTCCCGGGACACGGTGCGCCGGATCGCCGCGGCTAGGCGCCTTCGCGCAGCAGGCGGGCGTCGAACGGGAGCGGCAGCAGCGCGGACAGCCGGTGCTGGCCCTTGAGGCCGCGCAGGTTGGCCAGCAGGACTTCGAGGTCGCCGCCGAACTCCCACAGGATCTGGCGGCAGGGGCCGCAGGGCGGCGTCGGCGCGTTCGTGTCGGCGACGACGGCGATGCGGGTGAAGCGGCGGTGACCGTCGGAGAGCGCCTTGAACATCGCGACGCGCTCGGCGCACAGCGTCAAGCCGTACGTCGCGTTCTCGATGTTGCAGCCCGTGATGATGATCCCCTCCGCGGTCTCCAGCGCCGCGCCGACCCGGAAGTGCGAGAACTGCGCGAGCGCGTGCTCGCGCGCACGCGTCGCGGCTTCCACGAGCGACTGTTCGTGGCCCATCCGATCCTCCCTCGCCGGACGTGCCGGCAGGTGATAGCTATGCCTGCGCGATGATGGCGTCGAGCAGCGCGATGAACTCGCCGCGGACGCGGCGCGCCGTCTCCATCACCTCGTGGTGATCGAGCGGCGCCGGCAGCACGCCGGCCGCCATGTTGGTGATGCAGGAAATACCCAGCACTTCGATCCCCATGTGCCGCGCCGCAATGGCCTCCGGCACCGTGGACATGCCGACCGCGTCCGCGCCGATCGTGCGGAAGAACCGGATCTCCGCGGGCGTCTCGTAGCTCGGTCCGTGTACGGCGACGTAGACGCCGTGTTCGAGCGCGGCGCCGGTCCGCTCGCGCGCGCCGTGCGCCAGCGCGCGCAGCCGCGGCGAATAGACCTGCGTCATGTCCGGGAAGCGCGGGCCGAAGCGGTCTTCGTTCGGGCCGACGAGCGGGTTGCTGCCGAGCAGGTTGATGTGATCGTCGATCACCATCAGCGCGCCCTGCGCGAAGGCGGTGTTGATGCCGCCCGCCGCGTTCGTCAGGATCAGCACCTTCACGCCGAGCAGCCCCAGCACGCGCGTGGCGAATGTCACCGTCCGCAGGTCATGGCCCTCGTAGAAGTGGACGCGGCCCGCGAGCGCGAGCACGCGCACGCCGCTCGCGGTCGCACCGGTCACGAGCTTGCCGTCGTGGCCGATGACGCGCGACGCGGGCCAGTGCGGGATCGTGTCGTACGGCAGCGTAACGGCGTCCGTCAGCCCGTTCGCGAAATCGCCCAGCCCGGAGCCGAGCACGACGGCGATGCGCGGCACATCGGCGCCGGTCGCAGCGGGGCCAGTGCGGGCTCGTACGTAGTCGGCGGCTTCCAGCACGGAATCGTAGTACATGAGTCGTCAGTCGTCAGTTATCAGTCGTCAGTTATCAGTCGTCAGTTATCAGTCGTCAGTTATCAGTCATCAGTTATCAGTCGTCAGTTATCAGTCATCAGTTATCAGTCATCAGTTGTTAGTTGTCAGGTATCAGTGAGAAGCGCTCAGCAGGCCGGCGGTTGACTGATAACTGATAACTGACGACTGAGCACTCCTACAGCAGGAACCCGGCAATCGTCGCGGTGATGAAGTTCGCGAGCGTGCCGGCAATCATTGCGCGGAAACCGAGCCGCGCGAGGTCGTGGCGCCGCGTCGGCGCCAGCGCGCCGATGCCGCCGATCTGGATGCCGATCGACGAGAAGTTCGCGAAGCCGCAGAGCGCGAAGGTGGCGATCGTGAACGAGCGCGGATCCAGCGTCTCCTTCAGCGCGCCGAGCTGCGAATAGGCAACGAATTCGTTGAGCGCCATCCGCGTCCCGAGCAGGTTGCCGATCGTCGGTGCGTCCTGCCACGGCACGCCAATCGCCCACGCGACCGGCGCGAACACCCAGCCGAAGATCATTCCGAGACTGAGCTGACGCAGCCACGGCTGATTGAAGGTGTTGTCGAGGCCGACGCCGACGAGGCCGAGCACCGCGTTGACGAGCGCGATGAGTGCGATGAAGGAGATCAGCATCGCGCCGACGTTGAGCGCGAGGTGCAACCCCTCACCCGTCCCGCGCCCCGCCGCATCAATGACGTTGACGTCCGTCGTCTCGACGTCCAGCTTCACGGTCCCCATCGTCTCCGGCACTTCCGTCTCGGGGACGAAGATCTTCGCCATCATCAGCGTGCCCGGCGCCGTCATGATGACCGCCGTCAGCAGGTGCTTGGCTTCCACGCCGAAGAGGATGTACGCGGCCATGATGCCGCCGGAGATGTGCGCCATGCCGGCCGTCATGACGGTCATCAGCTCGGACTGCGTCATCTGCGGCAGGTACGGCCGGATCGTCAGCGGCGCCTCGGTCTGCCCCATGAAGATGCTGGCCGCGACGTTCAGCGACTCGGCGCCGCTCGCACGCATCACGCGGCGCATCACCACCGCAAAGAGGCGGACGATGAACTGCATGACGCCGAAGTAGTAGAGGATCGCGAACAGCGCCGCGATGAAGATGATCGTCGGCAGCACCGTGAACGCGAAGACGACGCCGTACTGCGCGCCCTCGGGGCCCAGCACCGTCGTCATGATCCGCGACCACACCGTCTTGCTGCCCAGCGGCCCGAAGACGAACGACGATCCTTCGTCCGCGAAGCTGAGAAGCCGCGTGATGGCCGCGCCGAGGCGCTCGAACACCATCTGTCCCGCGCCGGTCTTGAGGACGAGGAGCGCGAACAGGATCTGCAGCCCCAGGCCCCACGCGACCGTGCGGCCGTCGATCGCCCGCCGGTTCGAGGACCAGAGATAGGCGATCGTCAGGATGACGATCAACCCGACGAGGGACTGCGCCTGCACGAGGCCGCCAAAACGCGCGACGAGGGCGGCGACCGTGGCCAGGGCGAGACCGCCGCCGACGAGCAGCGTGTCGCGGCGATCCCAGGAGGACGACGTCACGTCAGAGACCGGGGTCGTGGTCATAGGGGTTCGCGGATGCGCGGATGCGGGAACCTAGCTGATTTCCGCCAGGACGAGCGGCGGCGGTGGCGGCTGGAGATCGGTGACGGTGACGGCCTGATCGATCAGCGGCAGCGCGCGCGCGAGCGAGGCCTCGTCGCGATAGTGCAGCTCGAGGATCGCATCGCCCGCGTCGAGGCGATCGCCCGGCACGGCGACCAGCATCGCGCCGACCGCCGGATCGATCGTCGCGTCGACGCGATCCCGTCCCGCGCCCAGCGCCATCGTCGCGCGGCCGACCAGCTCCGCGTCGAGCGAGGAGAGCACGCCCGGCTTCGTCGCCTTGACCGTGTGGACGTGCGGCGCGGCGGCGAGCCGCGAATAGTCGTCGACGACATCGGGATCGCCGCCCTGCCAGCGGACGATCTCCCGGAACTTCTCCACGCCGGCGCCGGACGCCATCGCGCCGCGCACGCGCGCCTCGGCATCCGACGTGTCGGGCGACACGCCGGCCAGCACCAGCATCCGCGCGGCGAGGCGCACGGACAAGTCTTCGAGATCGCGCGGACCGCGTCCCTTCAGCGTCTCGATGCTTTCAATCACTTCCAGCACGTTGCCCACGGCGCGGCCGAGCGGCCGGTCCATCGCCGTGATCAGCGCTTCCGTCCTGACGCCGTTCTTCTGGCCGATCGACACGAGCGATTCGGCGAGCTGCTTCGCGCTGTCGAAGGTCTTCATGAACGCGCCGCGGCCGCACTTCACGTCGAGCACGAGCGCGTCGATGCCTTCCGCGATCTTCTTGCTCATGATCGACGCGGAGATCAGCGGGATGCTTTCAACCGTGCCGGTGACGTCGCGCAGCGCGTACAGCTTCTTGTCCGCGGGCGCGATCTCGGACGTCTGGCCGATCAGGCTGCAGCCCACCTCCTGCAGCATGCGCTGGAACTCGGTGAGCGTGAGATTGGTGCGGAAGCCGGGGATCGATTCCAGCTTGTCGAGCGTGCCGCCGGTGTGCCCGAGCGCGCGGCCCGACATCATCGGCACGACGACGCCGCAGGCCGCGGCGAGCGGGGCGAGGATGAGCGAGGTCTTGTCGCCGACGCCGCCCGTGCTGTGCTTGTCCACCTTCACGCCGGGGATGGCGGACAGGTCGACGCGGACGCCCGATCGGACCATCGCGTCGGTGAGGCCCGCGGTCTCGTCCGGCGTCATGCCGCGCAGCAGGATCGCCATCAGCAGGGCGGACGTCTGATACTCGGGCAGCGTGCCGTCCGTCACGCCGGAGACGACGAACGCGATCTCTTCCGGCGCGAGGGTTCCCCCATCGCGCTTCTTCTGAATGATGTCGACGGCTCGCATGGGTCGCTGCAGTATACCGGCAGACCGGAGAAAGCCGTAATGCCAAACTGACGTCAAATCCGATATACTGCGCCCCGTTTTTCCCGTGCGTGGCCCTCATCATTCAAGGATGCCTTTCATGAAGCGCCCGGTCCTTCTCCTGACGCTCCTGGCCCTGTCATCCGCGCCGGGCTGCCGATCCGCTGATTCTCCGGCGTCCGCGCCGGCGGACCTCATCGTCCAGAACGCCACGATCTATACCGTGGACGCGAAACGGCCCAGCGCCCAGGCGGTCGCGGTGCGGGGCGACAAGTTCGTCTTCGTCGGCGACAATGCCGGCGCGCTGGCGCTGAAGGGGCCGCAGACGACCGTGATCGACGCCCAGGGGCGAGCGGTCGTCCCAGGCCTCCACGACGCGCACGGCCACTTCCTCGGCCTCGGCACGAGCCTGCAGCAACTCGACCTGCGCAACACGCCGTCGTACGAGGCCATCGTCGACATGGTCCGCGCACGCGTCGCCCAGGCGAAACCAGGCGAATGGATCCTCGGCCGGTCCTGGGACCAGAACGACTGGCCAACGAAGGCCTGGCCGACCCACGAGGCGCTGGACCGCGGCGCGCCCGAGAATCCCGTCTACCTGGCACGCGTCGACGGCCACGCCGCCCTGGTCAACGCCGCGGCCATGAAGGCGGCCGGCCTGTCCAGGGACACCAAGGATCCGGACGGCGGACGTCTGATCCGCGACGCGTCGGGCCAGCCGACCGGCGTCCTGATCGACCGCGCGATGGGCCTTGTCGCGCAGCGCATTCCGCCGCCGTCCGCCGAGCGGCTCGAAGAAGCCGTCGCGCTCGCCGACGCGGAAACGCGCAAGCTCGGATTGACGACGGTCCACGACGCCGGCGTCGAGTCCGAAACCGTCGATCTCTACAAGCGCCTCGTCGACAAGGGCACCCTGCGGACGCGGCTCTACGTCATGCTGCGCATGCCGCTCGATCGCCTGCGTCCGTGGTTCCAGCAGGGACCGTTGAAGGACTACGGCAATCATCACCTCGCGGTGCGTGCGATCAAGATCGGCGCGGACGGCGCGCTCGGCTCACGCGGCGCGGCGCTGCTGGAGCCGTACAGCGACGAGCCCGGCACGACCGGACTCTTGACGACACCGCCGGACGAGGTCTATCAGATGACGCTCGAAGCGTCGAAGGCCGGCTTCCAGACGTGCATCCACTCGATCGGCGATCGCGCGAACCGCCTGGTGCTCGACACCTTCGAGCGCGTCGAGCGCGAAGTGCCCGCCGCGCGCGACCTGCGGCTGCGCGACGAGCACGCGCAGATCCTCGACGCCGCGGAGATCCCGCGCTTCAAGGCGCTGAACGTGATCGCGTCGATGCAGCCGACGCACTGCACGTCCGACATGCCGTGGGTACCGACGCGGATCGGGCCGGCGCGCACGGCCGAAGGCGCGTACGTATGGCGGTCGCTGCTCAACGCGGGCGCCGTCATCGCCAGCGGGTCCGATTTCCCGGTCGAGGAACCGAATCCGATGCTCGGGTTCTACGCCGCGGTCACGCGGCAGGACGTCCACGGCCAGCCGCCCGAGGGCTGGGCGCCCGACCAGCGGCTGACGCGCCAGGAGGCGCTGGCGTCGTTCACCATCCACGCCGCGTACGCGGCGCACGCCGAGACGCTCACCGGGTCGATCGAGACGGGCAAGCTGGCGGATCTGGTGGTGCTGTCGAAGGACATCATGACCGTGCCCGCGCCCGAGATCCTGAAGACGGAGGTCTGGAAGACGATCATCGGCGGCCGCGTGGCGTATGAGGCGGCGGCGCGCTGATGCTCACCTGGCTCGAATCCGAACCCGTCCGCGGCCTGCTCCTGGTGTCGCTGGCGCTGATTGCTGGCACGGGCTGGATGGCGCTGCGCGCGCTGCGGCTGCCGGCCATTGCGCCGGATCGCCTCGTCGCCGAGCTACGACTTGCGCAGTTCGCCGCACTCGTCCTCGCGCTGACCGCCGGATCGTCACTCGGCCTCGTCGCCGCCGCGGATCTGCAGTCCGCCGCGCTGCCGGTCGGCCAGGTGTCCACCGAGGTGATGTTCGCGCTCGGCTGGATGGCCATCGCCGCAATCGCGACGATCCGCGACCCGCGCGAGGCGCTGACGCTGCTCGCGATTGCGTTCGGCGCGCACGCGCTGTTCGACGTGTCCCATCGCCCGGATCTGCTGGGCGATCATCTCTCTCCTGGCTGGTTCACCGTCGGGTCCGCTGTTCACGATCTGTGCCTTGGCGTCCTCTGCTATCTGCCCGTGCTGCGCCGGTAGCCGGCTCTGCGGACCGGTCTGGCGACGCCCTCTGTGCGGGCGTAAGCGGACGTCCCGCGCGCACCGTAACCCTGTTGTCGGAGCAACCGTCTAGCCGTGGGCGGGCGTTGTCGCCCAGCCGTGCCCCGTTTCCATGTTCCGTCTCGGTGTCGTCTCCTGTTCAATCCCGTGTTTCGTCTATTGGGGTCATGCGTATTCCTTCCGCCGCCTCCGTCCTCTCCCTCACTGTTGTCGCCATCGCCTCGCTGCTGACGCCGGACGTCAGCCGTGCGCAAGCGGCGCCGCCGCGCCTGGTGGTGTTCATCAGCGTGGACCAGTTCCGTGGTGACTACATCGAGCGCTACGGTCACACCTGGACGAGCGGCCTGCGGCGACTCGTAGACGAAGGCGCCTGGTTCGTGCAGGCGGCGTATCCGTATCTCGCGACGGTCACCTGTGCGGGGCATGCAACGATGTCGACGGGGACGTTCCCGTCGACGCACGGCATGGTGTCGAACGAGTGGTACGACCGCGAGAGTGGGAAGAGCGTCCAGTGTACGGACGATGCGTCGACGACGATCGTGGCCTACGGCACGCCTCCCGCGACCGCAGGCGCGGCGGCGGGTCCGGTGGCGGCGAACAGCCTCGCGCGCATGCGCACGCTGACCTTCGCGGACGAACTGCGCGGCCAGGCATCGCGTCCGCCGCGCATTGTCGGCCTGTCGATGAAGCCGCGGTCGGCGATCAGCCTCGCAGGCCGCAAGGCGGACGCCGCCATCTGGTTCGACGGCAGCAAAGGCGGCTGGGTCTCGTCCTCCGCGTACGGCGACGCGCCGAACCCCGTGATTGCGGCGTTCATCGCAAGTCATCCGCTGGAGCGCGAGCGGCAGAAGACGTGGACGAAGCTGCTGCCGGCGGACAAGTATCTGTACGAAGATGACGGGCTCGCGGAGCGCGTCCTGGCAGGCTGGACGAATCAGTTCCCGCATCCGATCTCGGCGGAGAAGGAAAACCCGGGCCCAGGCCTGTACGAGCGCTGGGAGATTTCACCTTTCGCGGATCTGTATCTCGCACAGATGGCGATTGCGGCGGTGGACGGGTTCAAGATGGGCCAGACGCCGGGCGTCGACTTCCTCGGCGTCAGCTTCTCGGCGCTGGATCGCGTCGGCCACATGTTCGGGCCGCGCAGCCATGAAGTGCAGGACACGCTGGCGCAGCTCGACGTCACCCTGGGCGTGCTGCTGAAGGCGCTGGATCAGCGCGTCGGCCGCCAGAACTACGTCGTCGCGCTGACCGGTGATCACGGCGTCGGCGCGATCCCCGAACAGATGAAGGCGCTCGGCTACGACGCGGGGCGCATCGACGCGCGCGCCGGACGCGCGGCCCTCGAAGCGGCACTCGCCGAACAGTTGGGAGCGGGCAAGCACCTCACGGCGATCTCCGGTCCGTTCGTGTATCTGGAACCGGGGACGCTGGAGAAGCTGCGCGCGAAGCCGGGCGCGCTCGACGCGCTGAATGCCGCCGTCGCGGCGGTGCCTGGCTGGATGAAAGTGATCCCGAACGACCTGCTGGCGAGCGGCGCGCCGTCGACGGATCCATTCGTCGAAGCCGCGCGACTGAGCTACTTCCCCGGCCGCAGCGGCGACCTGACGCTGGTGCTGAAGCCGTTCTGGCAAGGTGGTTCGGGCGGCGCGACGCATGGCACACCGTACCGCTACGATCAACGCGTCCCGGTCCTGCTGATGGGTCCGGCGCTCAAGGCCGGACGCTACTATCAGGACGCGTCCCCCGCCGACATCGCCCCGACCCTGGCCGCGATCTGCGGCATCACCCTCGCCCGCCAGGACGGCCGCATCCTCGTCGAAGCCCTGACGTCCACCGCGTCCGCGCCGACGCCAGTCAAGCGCGCGACGGCGACGAAGAAGTAGCGTCGCCGTCACGCGTGCCGGATTGATCCCGGTGATCGCGAACGTCCGCGTCCCGCGCTAGTCGCGGGGACGCGGTGCCGGGGCGGGAGGCGGTGGAGGTGTGGGCACGGGCGCGACGGGACGCTTGGGGGCGCCGAAGCGCAGGCGGACGCCGCCGCCGATCATGGCGCCGCCGGCGTCGATGTCGCCGATCAATGTCGTTACGCTCGCGCGCGCGAAGCGGATGATGCCGCCGACGCCGATTGTGTCGTTGAAGAAATACGCGACGTCCGCGCCGACGTTGAAGCCCGTCGCCTTTTCCGATTCGACGCCGACGTCCGCACCGGTGAAGGTGACGCTGTCGTACGGATAGGACTCGCTGTAGTCGATGCCCGACACCACCGACTGATCGACCGTGAAGAACGACGGTCCGCCGAAGACCATCACCGTCAGCTTCTCGTTGACCGGCAGCAGCACGAACGCCTGGAGATGGACCGCCGTCTCCTTCCGCTCACCGCTGGCCGTACCCTCGAACGCGCGCGGCTGACTGAAATAGAGCGGATGCGGCAGGCGGCCATCGATCGTGATGTCACCCGTATCTTTGAAGCTCGTCACCGCCACGCCGACACCCAGCGGCCCCGCAATCCGCACGCCGCCGCCAATGTCCGGAATCATCTTCGAATTCACCGCGTAGCGCGACGTGAACTCCGCCTCCTCGCCGTTCAACGGAAACGTCCGCCGGTCGTCGAACGACTGGTCGGCTGACTGGAACGAGATGTTGCCGCTGACAAAGACGCGCGGCCGTGGCGGCGTCACGCGCGCGCGCGATGCCGCGGCGGACGTCGCCGCCCCGCGGCTCGTGGCCTGACGCGTCGCGGCGGACGCTGGCGTCGGCTCGGGACGCGCCGACTCCGGCGCCGCGGGTCGCGCGGGCTGACGCAGCCTCGGATCAGCCTCCGCCGGCGGTGTCGTCGAGGACGCCGGCGTCACCGGCTTCTGCGCCGCGGCACCGCTCGTCTTGCCGGCGCCCGTGTTGCCGGCGCCCGCGTTGCCGGGGCTCTGGGCGTCCGGCGTGTCGGCAACCACCTTCTTCTCCGTTGCCTTGGCCGGCGCCTTGTCTGTCGCCTTATCTGGCGCCTTGGCCTTCCCGTTCTCCTTCGGCGGCTCTTTCACTTTCGGCTGCGGCCGCGCGGGTTCGGGTTCTTTCGGCTTCGCCGGCTGCACCGTCTTTGGATCCCACGGCTGTTCGTCCGGCGTGGTCTTCGGCTTCGTCTGCGCCCCGGCCACGCCGAGGCCCATCAGGCTGCTCAGGATGGCCGCGGCGGCCACGGTCTTCACGGTCACGACGTTCACGCGCATCTCCATGCAGATCTCCAAATAGTCCGGATCGGGTCGACGGCCAGGCGGACGCCTACAGCACGCCGACCGCGTCCCACGCCTCGCTCATCGCGCGAAACGCGGGACTGCCCGCGCCGTACAGGTCGATCGCGGCCTGCAGCGTGGCCTGACGCGCAATCGCGAAGTTCGCGCGCGGCGTCAGCATGGACGTGAACGCTCGATAGAACACCTTCTCGATCTGCTCCCGGTTCGCCGCGCCGACGCCTTGCACCGTGCGGCCGGACACGCGGTTCGTTCCGCCTTCCACGGCCAGATAGAACGCGTGATTGACGATGCCGGAGTTGATGTGGACGCCGCCGTTGTCGTCCTCGCCGCGAAAACGGATCGAATAGTGATCCGGATCGCCGTACGCGTTCGGCGCCGCCATCGATCGGAAGCCGGGCGGCACGCCGCCGGATTCCGGGATGACGTTGTCCTCGGCAATCAGATAATCGGCGCGCAGCGGACCGGCGCCGCGCGGCTGGAAGAAGAACTCGACGCTCGTGCCGATGATGTCGGAGAACGCCTCGTTGAGCGCGCCCGATTCGAATTCATAGATCAGACCGGACGAGAACTCCGTCACGCCGTGCGTCAGCTCGTGCGCGACGATGTCGATGGACGCGGAGAAGTAGTCGACGTAGTAATTGCCGGTCACCCAGCCTGGGGCGAGGCCCTCGCCGAAGACGATCATCCCCGTCCGCTGCGGGCCGCAGCCGCCGCACCAGAACGCGTTCAGAAAATACGTCCCGACGATCTCATCGTCGTACTCCAGCGGATTCCCGCGGCGCACGGTGTGATTCAGGCTGTAGATCGGCGCGTCGTTGTTGTCGAGGCCGCGGCGGTTGAAGCGCTTGAAATAGTAGTCGTACGTCCAGCCGATGTACGTGTGCGCGTCGACGATTGCCGCGTCCGTCCAGGCGTTGTCGGTGTCGCTGGCGACGTCGCCGCGCTGCACGGGCACGAGGCCGTCCAGCATCGCGATCGTGCGCTCGATGCTCGTGCGCATGTCGAGCGTGATGAGATTCGGCGGACGATGCTGATCCTCGGCGAAGTACGTCCCGCCAATCTGATTGACGCTCAACTTCTTCTGATCGTTGTGGACGCCGCGGCCCGTGCCGACGGCGGCCTGCGTCTGCAGGTTGCTGTAGCGGTGCAGTTCCGCGCCGGTGTTCGCGTCGATGAAGAGCGCGAGGAGATCGGTCCGCGTGAGCACGCGCGCGTAATACGCGAGCTTGAACGACCCGTCCGCCATCGGCAGGACGACGAGCTCGGGGTGATCGTTCCCGATGGGCGCGGCGCCCGTGATGGCCTTGACGCGCGTCCGCGCCTGGTCGTCCGAGAGCCGGGCGACCGTCGGCACGTCGATGTTGTCGTAGACGCCCCCGAAGATGGACACCGTCGCGCCCGCCGCCGTCTGCCGCGCCACCTGCGCCCCGAAGACGCGGACGCCGCGATAGTACTGATCGAGCCGCTCGTGGGTGCGTCCCGGCAGCACCAGGTCCGGACGCACCGAACGCTGACGCAGGTGACCGTCGGCGGTCATGCGATCGACGGCGCGGTCCCAGTCGCTCACCGCGGACGGCGTCCGCGCGGTCACGCTGACCATGCGGTCCGCGCGCCCGGCGGACTGACCGCGCGGCGCGACGGCGGTCACCGCAAGACCGACGCCCACGACGCACGCGGCGGTGAGCAGTCGCATACCCTTCTCGAAACGGGGGGCCTTCATCACGGACACTACTCCCTTGGTGGCGGACTCCCGCCGAAAGGACTCGCCGAAAGGACTCTTATGGCGGACGCGTCTTTTCGGTGCTGGCGGAGATTCCGAACGAACGATCTGTCCGATGCTGGGGAATTAATCGGCAGGTGGCTTCGGAAGAGTAAGCCGGAAGGCACGCCGACGGCAAGAAAATTACGGTGCGATCTGCGCGATGTGCGCCGGACCCGCACGCGGGCGTCGCGACGGACGCCGCGCCCGTACGTCTGCGAATGTCACGGCATGTTCTGCAACGGCCACGCGCGACAGCGGAGCTTGGGTCCTGCCGCTCACGAGCATTTTTACGACGTTCGTGTCTTGACGCTGACTCGCCATAGCGGAACAATGCAAGACACCAGCGCGATGCGAGGACGTGGTGCTCCTCGATTGGAGTGTGCATATGCCGGCTTCCGGATGGAAACTCGGGCTCCCAGCAGCGATCGTCTGCAGTGTCGGAGCCTGGCTCACCGCAGGTCTCCTGCAAGCGGACGCCCCACCGCAGAAACGCAAGATCCCCAGTACGTCGCTGCCCGCGATCGACCTCGGCCTGTGGTCCGGTCCGATGTCACCGCCGCGCACGACGCGCGTGCGGCCGGGCGACGACCAGCGTCCGTACGTAGCCGGACGCGTGCTCGTGAAATTCCGCGACGGCACGAGCGCGAACGCGCGCGCGGCCGCGCTCAGCGCCGCGCAGGCCCGCGGCTCGTCGGCGATGGACTGGGCGGACTTCGACATCGTCTCGCTGGACCCCACCGCCGATCCCGAAGCCGTGGCCCGGGCGCTGTCGCAACGGCCGGACGTCCTGTACGCACAGGCCGATTACATCGCGCATCCGACGTTCACGCCGAACGATCCGCTCTTTGCGCAGCAATGGAACCTGGCCGCCCAGGCCCTGGACATGCCCCGCGCGTGGGACATCAACAACGGCGCCTCCGCGTCCATCATCGTCGCCGTCCTCGATACGGGCCTGGCCTACAACAACGAGATTGTGACATTCCAGACGCGCGGCGTTCTCGCGGACAATCGCGTCTATCCGTCGCTCGGCCAGATCGACGTCCCGTTTGCCGCGGCGCCCGACCTCGGCGCGGGCCGCGTCGTCTCGCCGCGCGATTTCATCTGGAACGACAACGACCCGCTGGATTTCGACGGCCACGGCACGCACGTCACGGGCACCATCGGCCAGGCGACCAACAACGGTGTCGGTGTCGCGGGGATGGCGTTCAACGTCCGCATCATGCCGCTGAAGGTGATCGCCACCGACTGGGACTTCGCCTTCGGCAACAACAACTTCGGATCCGCCGCCACGGTCGCTGCCGGAATCCGCTATGCCGTGGACAACGGCGCGCGCGTCCTCAACCTGAGTCTCGGGTTCGACGGCGCGACGTCGCTGCCGGCCGTCGAGGAGGCGGTTCAGTACGCGGTGAGCCGCGGCGCGTTCGTGTCGATCGCGGCGGGCAACAACTTCGAGGAAGGCAACCCGGTCGAAGCGCTGGCCGAGATCGCCAATCGCGTGGACGGCGCCGTGTCTGTCGCCGCCGTCGGCCGCACGCTGCAGCGCGCCTATTATTCGAGCCGGCGGACGTCCGTGGAGATTTCCGCGCCCGGCGGCGATCTGCGCGCGGATCCGAGCGGTGGCATCACGCAGCAGACGTACGACTTCGGCTTCTCGGTGCCGGATCCCTTCTCGGCGCCCGTCAGCCAATACCGGGCGCCGCGGTTCGACGTGTTCCGGTTCGTACCGTTCCAGGGGACGTCGATGGCCGCGCCGCATGTCGCGGGCCTGGCCGCGATGTTGATGCAGCAGGGGATCGACAATCCGCGCGCGATCGAAGTCGCGATGAAGCGCTTTGCGACCGACCGCGGGACGCCGGGACGAGACGATGACTTTGGCATTGGGCTGATCAATCCGCGAGCCACGTTGCGCGGCCTTGGACTGTCGAGATAGGAGGAACCGCGCCATGCACACCAACACTCTGGCTCGCGTGAGCCGTGGATCGATCCGCGCGCTGGCGCTCGTGAGCGCGCTCCTGCTGCCGTCGACGTCCTTCGCGCAGTCCCCGGCGACGGCGACGACCCCGGCCACCTCGCCCAACCCGACACTCTCCACGTCGACGCTGTCGGCCGCGGCGGCCACGACGTCCAGCGCGTTCGCGATCGCGGACGACACGAATGACGCGGATGCGGATCAGGCGCGCGGACAGGCGAGACGACTGCCGCCGACGCGGCCGGTGCCGCCACCGCCCGAACGTGCCGTGACGTTCATGGGCTTCGCGCTGTTCGGCACGACGTCGTTCGCGGCCCAGGACAGCTTCGAAGCCATCCTCGACTCCTCGTCCGGCGCCATCTACGGCGGCGGCGGACAGATCAACCTGCCGCTGAACCTGTTCGCGCGCGTGGACGTGTCCCGCTTCGGCAAGGACGGTACGCGCGTCTTCGTCGACAACGGCGAAGTCTTCGACCTCGGGATTCCCACTCGGGTGACGATCACCCCGATCGAAGTCACCGGCGGTTACCGATACCGGTTCGGACGCCGCACGGCGAGCGGTCCGCGGTCGCCGCGCACGCCTGCGCGCGGCAGCCGTCGCGGCGGACTGAACATCGCCATCTACGGCGGGGGCGGCATTGGCAGCGTGCAGTTCAAGGAAACGTCCGACTTCGCGCTGCCGGGCGAGGACGTGGACGAGAGCTTTACGAGCTATCACGTCCTGGGCGGCGTCGACGTGCCGATCTGGAAGTGGCTGGGCGCGGGCGCGGAGTTCCAGTATCGCTGGGTACCGGACGCGCTGGACGGCAGCCTGAGCGGCGTCTCCGAGCTGTTCGACGAGACCGACCTCAACTCGAGCTCGTTCCGGGTCCGCATCTTCGTGCTGTTCTAGCGGGCCTCCGGCCCAAGGCCTCAGCCCGCGACGCTCAGTTGGCCCTTCGGGCCAACAGTTCTGACCTGACTGAGCGATCCCCGACCGAGTCCCTGCGTTGTAGAACCAGGCCGTGATGACACGATGAAGAACGCCGCTGCTGCCTCGACCCCGTTCGTGCGTCGCGTGTACCTGATCGTGCGGAGCATTCCATCCGGACGTATCGCCACCTACGGCGACGTGGCCCGGATGGCGGGGCGGCCCGGCGCGGCACGAGCGGTCGGCAACGCGATGCGATCGTGCGACGATCCGTCCATCCCGTGCCATCGGGTGACGGCGGCTGGCGGCTTGCTGGGCGGCTTCGGGTCCTGGCCGCAGATCAAGCGGCAGCGGCTGGAAGACGAAGGCGTCAAGGTCCGGGGCAAACGGCTGGTAGAATTCCGTAGTCGCCGCTGGATCGGCGAGCGGACCGCTCGCACGACGCCGGCGAAGGCCGCCAGGGCGACGCGGGCCGGGAAGGGCGTCAAGGCCGGAAAACCTGCGAAGGCCACGGGCCGCACACTGTCGAAACGGCCGGCGGCGCCGACGCGGCTGACAGGACGCAGATTTGGGCCGGATCGGCGTCGAAATACCTGACGTCCGCGAACTTCGACGCCGTCACTTCCGTATGCCACGAGAGAGCACACCGTCTCCCTGCCGCCCCTGCCCCGGCAACGGTCGTGCGTATGGTCCCCGTCTAATCCCATGTCGGATGTAGAGCGCTCAGCCGATGCCCAGCTCGTGGCCCGTTGCCTGGCGGGAGACCTCGGCGCGTTCGAGGACTTGTACCGCCAGCACTCGACGCGGCTCTACAACCTGGCCTATCGGATGCTCGGCAATCCGACCGACGCCGAGGACGCCCTCCAGGACATCTTCCTGACGGCGTACCGGAAGCTGGACAGCTTCCGCGCGGCATCGGCGCTCAGCACCTGGCTGTATCGGCTTGGGATGAATGTGTGTCTCGATCGGCTGCGCAGCAAAGCGACGCGCCAGGAGCACGCGACGGACACGCTCGAAACGTGGACGCCCGTACACACCGGCCCGGCCCCGGAGCTGGCGGTGACGAAGATCGACCTGGAGCGGGCCATCGGCGCGCTGCCCGAGGGCGCGCGGGCCGCGTTTCTCCTGCACGACGTCGAAGGGTTCGACCACCAGGAAGTCGGCCGCATCCTCGGCATCGCGGAAGGGACGTCCAAGTCGCAGGTCCACAAGGCGCGCATCCGCTTGCGCGAGCTGCTCCGGCGCCCGCGACCGGTGGCCGTGGCCAGCGACAACGCGTCGGCCGGCATGGACTAGCGCTCGTCCCGATCGACCGCAACGCCGCAAGGCCGACGACCGCGCCGGCCGGATATCAGCGGCGCTGAGAACGACGATCGGTAGAGGCACGACGATCGACAGGAGCACGACGATCGACAGACGTCGGGACATTTTTGACAGACGGTGAGACGAATGACGTGCGAGACCTACAGGCAATCCGTTGACGCGCTGCTCGAGGGTGACCTCGACGCGGCGACGCGCGACGAGATGGATCGCCACAGCGCGCAGTGCGAGGCGTGCCGCGTCTTCACGCTGGACTTGCAGCGGATCCGCCAGACGGCCGGTCTGCTCGATCGCCGCGTGCCGTCCAGGGACGCGTGGACGAAGCTCGCCGCCCGCTTGTCCGAGGAGCCGGCGTTCAGGAAGCACGCGCCACCGCGCGCGCCGCGCGGTACCTGGTCGTGGTCCATCCTCGCCGCCGCCGCGGCCCTCGTCACCATCGTCGGCCTCTCGGTCGTCTTGTTGCAGCGAGGACTCTTTTCTACGACGCCCACCTCATCAGGCAACGCGCAGACGAACCATCTCGTCGAATCCATTGAACACGATCTGCAGCAGGCGGCCGAGCACTATGAGAAAGCGATCAGCGGACTCGAACAAGTGGCCAACGCGAGCGAATCACCGCTCGATCCGACCGTCATGGCCACGGTTCGCGAGAACCTGACGCTGATCGATCGCGCGATCGACGAAAGTCGATCGGCGCTGCGCCAGAACCCGGAGAGCCGGCAGGCGCAGGCCAGCCTCTTCGAGGCGTTCCGCCGGAAAGTGGCGCTGCTGCAGAACACCATCACGTTGATGAACGAAATGCGCAAGGGCAACCAGGCCGGTGCGGCCCGGATTGTGGACAAGTCCTGATCGCCATGTTGACTACACTTTCCTCCTACTGCACGCTCGTCGCGATGCTGGCCCTTCCGCCGCTGCCCTACGTCGGCCTCCCCGCCGCGCCGGCAGCACCAGCCGCGCAGCCCTCGATCACGAGGCCCTCGACCGCGAGGCCGTCGACCGCGAGGCCCCCGGCCGCACGACCGGCGGACCGGCATCCGTCAGCCGATCGCGTCTGGCAGGACGAAGCGGCCCCGGACGTCGAGCGCAGCGAGCGCGGCCCCGGACACGATCAACAGAGCTCCTCCGAAGAACGGACGACGCAGAACTTCACGGTGGGCGAAGATGCGGTCCTCGTGCTGCAGAACGTGTCCGGCAGCATCTCCATCACCGGCGGCGCAAAGCGGGAGATCCGCATCGAAGCCGTCAAGCGGACGTCCGGCTCGGACGCGAAGCGGCAGTTGTCGACCGTCACCGTCGACATTCAGCAATCCGGCAACCGCGTCGAAGTCAACACGCGGCACTCGCGCGGCAGCAGTCGCGCCTGGGTAGATTACGTCGTGTCGGTGCCGACGGGTGCAAGCGTCGAAGTGGGTAACGTCAGCGGCGACACGGTGCTGAAGGACATCGCCGGTGAAGTACACGCCAGCACGGTCAGCGGCGATCTGAAAGGGATCAACCTCGGACGCGTCGCCAAGCTCAATGCGGTCTCGGGCAACATCACGGTCGACAAGAGCACGACGACCGGTCTGCAGATTTCGACGGTGAGCGGTGAAGTGCGAATCGAACAGCTCACGGCGCGCGACTTCCAGTACAGCACCGTCAGCGGCGATCTCATCGTCGCCAACTGCGCGTGCGATCGCGTCCAGGGAGAATCGGTCAGCGGCAATCTCGAACTCGGCGCGCGGTTCACGCGCAACGGCCGTTACAACCTGACGTCGCACTCGGGAGACATCACGCTCGTGCCGCTCTCTGGCGGCTCCGGGCTCGACGTCAAGCTGAATACGTTCTCGGGAAATCTCCACTCGGATTTCGGCGGCGCACCGACCGGCAAGCGTGGCGGCTTCATGGGCGGCGGTGACGTGCGCGTCAAAGTGGGCGACGGCGGAGCGTTCGTCGAGGCCAGCACCTTCAGCGGCGACGTCAACATCCGGAAGTCACTCGACGACAAAGGCAAGGGCCAGCGCTGAGGGACCGAATCCCAGTCTGAACGATCGCGGCGCGGCGCTGCTCGTCCGGCGCACGCTGATCGCGTGGCCCAACCAACGGTTCTTCCCTCGCCGCGATCCCCTTTCTTCATGTCCAACCACGTCCGTGGTTGAGATTGATACAGCCCAGTAGATTGAACGTTGGCTTACGATTCAGCATAATGCTGTCGTACTCGCGCCCGGCGCCTGGCTGAGCCTTCGTAAGGTTGGTTCGCGTGGGGTACGCGCGAAACGGTCTCGGCTTTGCATCGGATCGCACGGACTGAGTGTGAGAAGCAAGGCCGCAGAAGCCTACGAAGTGCCGAAGGGGACAGACCGGACTGGACCCGTCGGAGCGAGCGATCGAATCCGGAAGTATGCGTCCCAGATGAGCTCAGCGGACGCAGGAGGCGAATCATGAAGCGAACCCTTCTTGTCGGAGCCCTTTGTGGGCTGCTGGTGGTCGGGGCGGCAGCCGAGATGCTGCAAGCCACCGGGTCGCCCCAGGCGCCAGCCCAAGGGGCCGTGACGCCGCAGCCGGCTTCGTCCGGCCCGGAAGCCGCGCCGCCCGTTCCGGCAGGAGACCAGGTCCTCGGCTCCGTCCGGATCCCCCGGAAAGTGATGGCCAACGGCCAACCCCTGGATCCCGGCACCTATCAGGTGCGATTGACGGCAGAAGAAGCCAACCCGCCGGCGAAAGGCGCCACGCCGACCTACGAACGCTGGGTGGAGTTCGTGAAGGGCAAGGACTCCAAGGGCCGCGAAGTGGCCAGCCTGGTCCCGCAGGAAGATCTGCCGAAGGTCGCGGACGGCGCACGGCCGGGCCCTGGCAAGGCGCGCGTCGAGATGCTCAAGGGCAACGACTACCTGCGCGTGTGGATCAACAAGGGCGGCGCCAACTACCTGATTCACCTGGTGCCGGCGGCGTAAACCCGCGTTTCTCTCCTCACGCGCGGCGCGTGCGCGACACTCTTCAACAGGCGGCTTCGGTCGCCTGTTGACGTTTCAGCGCCCCACGTCCTCACGACGTTCTGCTTCCTCACATTCCCCTTCCGACGACATCGCGCATACAGCCGGACGTGTCAGGCGTCTGGCTTCTGTACGCGCCGCAGCTTGTCTGGATTTGCCACGACATAGAGCGCCGTGATGCGTCCGTTCGCGATCTCGAATGTGAGCGTCGAGATCACGGATTCGTCGAAGCGCAGGAGGATGCCGGGCGTGCCGTTGATGGCGGCCTGATGACGCCGCACCCGTTCCGGATACTCGCGCATCGGCTTGAACACGAACTGCGTGTGTTCGAACAGACGCAGGATGCGGTCGCGTCCAACGATTGGATTCACGGCCGCGCCGATGTTGCCGCCGCCGTCGGACACCAGCACGGCGTCCTCGGCGAGCAGCGCCATCAACGCGCGGCTGTCACCCGCCTCGACCGCGGTGAGGAAACGTGCGGCCAGCCGTTCGTGGACCGCGGGCGGCACGCGGAAGCGCGGACGATCGTCGCGGACGCGCGTCCGCGCGCGCTGGACCAGCTTGCGGCAGGCGGCTTCGGTCTTGTTCAGCACGGACGCAATGTCCGCATAGCCCGCGTCGAACACGTCGTGCAGCAGGAACGCGGCGCGCTCTTCCGGGCCCAGCCGTTCCAGGACGCGCAGAAATGCCAGCGACACGTCGGACGCCCGCTCGCCGCGTCGCGCGGGCGAGCCGCCGGCGCTTGATCTCGTCGTCGCCGTGGACTAGCCTCCCGCCAGGGGTGGCCCGAGGCGGGCGGCCCGGCGAGGAGCGATCATGGCCAGCACCCTGCAGATCTCCGTCAACGGTACCCCCATCGACCTCTCCAATCTCGAAGACCTGTCAGGTCTGTACGTACGCATCGAACGCCAATGGTCAGCCGGCGATACCCTCACCGTCGACATGGGCATGGGTATCTCTCTCACCAAATGGCCGCGCACCGGCAGCGTCAGCGTCAACCGCGGCCCCCTCACCTACTCTCTCAAGATCGGCGAGCAATGGCGGCGTTGCGGCGGCAGTGA
>Ga0187894_10001272_pt1 | contig 32672 bp, 34 predicted proteins | sample GBC1701081metaG_FD_136650 | JGI IMG/M metagenome (GOLD analysis project Ga0187894, IMG submission 136650) | White microbial mat communities from a lava cave in the Kipuka Kanohina Cave System on the Island of Hawaii, USA - GBC170108-1 metaG ...
AAGAGCGACACCGCTTACGGCCTGCGCTTCCGCTATCCGAACGACCAATGGTTCGTCGACACGTCCTGGTCGCGGATCGGCGAGGATTTCACCCCGACGCTCGGCTTCGTGAATCGCCCGGGCGTCGACCAGTTCCACACCTTCGCGCGCAGGCGCTGGCGCCCAGACTCCGGCTACGTGCGCTTCTATGACAGCTTTCTGAAGGCCGACTACGCACAGGGCCTCGATGGGCACATGCAGACGCTCGTGATCACCCCAACCTTCCTCGAGGTCCACAACGCGCTCGACGACTACGTCTACATCGGCGCCGAGTCGCGCAGCGAGGTGATCTCCGACTTCGACGACGGCGTCTATGCCGAGTGCCGAGGCTTCTACATCAACGAGACGCCGCTGATCTGCATTCCGAGCGGGCGCTTCGACTGGCGCCACGTCCAGCTGGGGTTCGGAACTGCGCCCTCGCGCCCAGTCGCGCTGTACATGGATTATTCGTACGGCGGATTCTTCGACGGCCACATCCACAAGATCGAAGGCAACCTCGAGCTGCGGCTGAGCAAGCACTTCTTCGGGCAGATCGAGTACACCGAGAACCGCGCGAGCGACGTCGCGAACGAGCTGTGCGATCTCGCCGGAACGAACTGTGTGACGGCGGAGAGTGACTTCGTGCAGCGCCTCGTGCGGCTGAAAGTGCAGTTCATTTTCTCGCCGGACGTCAGCTGGGACACGTTCGTGCAGTACGACAACCTGAGCGACTCGGTCGGCTGGAACAGCCGGCTGCGCTGGATCCTGCGGCCCGGCAACGAGCTGGTGATCATCTGGAATCAGGCGCACGGCGCGAGCGACGTCGAGGGCAGCGACTTCCGCTTCCAGAGCGCCGGGCTCACGAGCAAGCTGAGCTGGACGTTCCGGTTCTGACATCGAGCGGCGCGAACGCTCCGGAGTCGAACGTCAATCGAACGTAAACTCCCTGATGACTCCCTGTCGGCGGGCGCTCGGTGTCCGTAGGGTCGGCGTGTTGCAGAGGTTCGCGATGGCGAGCTTCCCGCCGATCCAGTCGCCCTGTCCGCTGCGCTTCCGTGCGCTGCCCGAGCCCGGGCGCGACTACTGCACGTTCTGCGAGAAGCGCGTGCACAACCTCGATCGCATGAGCGAGGCCGAACGCGCGGCGCTGTTCGGGCGCGGCGGCTCGATCTGCGTCGCGTACACGGTTCAGCGTGCGGCGCTCGGTGCGCTCGCGGGCGCGGGAGTCGCGACCGCGCTCGCGGCAGCGCCGGCGCACGCGGGAGCGCCGCCGGAGGTGGAGGAGATCGACGTGACCTCGCCTCGCCATGTACGAGGGCTCGGCGATTTCCCGGCCGTCAGCGTCGGCGGCGCAATCGAGCTCCCGCTACCGCCGATCGTCGACCTCGACGCTCTCGCGCGTGAGCTCGCCGGCAAGCCGGCGGAATTCATACCGCCACCCGACGAGCCCAAGCGCCGCCGCGTGCGCGGGAGGAGCTGACGAGGTCGATTCCGAGGATCGACCTTTCGTATCCGCTTCGCTTCGGCGCGTTGCCTCAGCCCTTCACGAGACGAGGCGTGCGAGCAGCGGCTTCGCGAACACCGCAATCCCCACTGCGACGGCCGCGAGCGCCGCGATCAAGACGCCGGCGGCTGCCACGTCCTTCGCGCGCGCGACCAGCGGGTGCGCGCCCGGCGCGACGTGATCCGCCAGCGCCTCCAGCGCGGTGTTGACGGCCTCGGCAGCGAGCACGAGCCCGATCGCGAGAGCGAGCAGCGCCCAATCTCGCCGGCCGAGCTCGAGCAGCGCCGCGAGCACGACGACGGCGAGCGCGGCGACGGCGTGGATCTTCGCGTTCGGCTCGCGCGCGAGCGCGGCGAGCCCGCGCAGCGCGAAGCCGAAGCTCGCCGCGCGCTCGGCGAGCCAGCTCACGCGCCGGCCTCGCGCGCGGCGAGCCGCGCATAATCATCGGGGGTGTTCACGTTGTAGAGCGCGAGGCCGCCGGGATCGACGGCGTCGAGATCGTCGCCTTCCAGCCAGCGGACCGCGAGCTGATCGAGCACGCTCATCAATGAGAGCTTGCCGCGCGAAAGCGAGATCCGCGCGGCCGCGAGCGCGGGCGCGCGCCGGTAAAGCGCGCACAGCGGCTGGGCGCCGCCGCTGCTGCGGGGAACGACGGCGTCCGCTTCCGGGAAGGCCACGAGCGCGAGCAGCAGCTCGGGCGTCATCGCCATCAAGTCGGTCGCGAGCACGAGCACGCGCTCTTCGCGCGCGGCAGACAGCGCCGACACGAGGCCGCGCAATGCGCAGCGCGGGCCCTCGGCGTCGGCGACACGCAGGCCAGGTACGTCGGGCGGCGGCGTGCCGCCGACGAGCAGCACCTCGCCGAACAAGCTCGCGAGCAGCTTCGCGAGCCGTGCTGCGGCGGGCTCACCGGCGATCTCGAGCCGCGCCTTGTCGCGCCCCATACGTGTCGACTCGCCGCCGAGCAGCAGCGCAGCGCTGACGTTCGCGATGCGCGAGGCGTCGTCCATACGCTCGTTCACGCGATCATCCGCGCGGTCACGCGGCCGGGCGCGCGAAGACGCTTTCGTCGAGCACGATCACGCGCGCGCGCGCGCCGGCTGCGATTTCGCTCGCCGCGGCGGGGAACACGAGCAGGCCGTCGGCGAGCGTCATCGAGCGCAGCACGCCGCTGCTCTGGTTGCCGGTCGTGGTCGCGATCCAGCCATCGCCGCGCTTCGCGAGGAACACGCGCACGTAATGCTCGCGCCCGGGTTTCTTTCGAAACGCCTCGCCGGCGATCGCAGTGACCTCCGGCCGCGCGAGGTCGCTGCGGCCCGCGAGCGCCAATAACAACGGCCGCACGAACAGCTCGAAGGTCACCAGCGCCGAGACGGGGTTGCCCGGCAGGCCGAACACGAATGCGCCGCGGCCGTCGTCCGCGCGGCCGAACGTGATCGGGTAGCCGGGCTTCATCTCGACGCCCCAGAATGCGAGCCGCACGCCGAGCTTCTCGAGCGTCGGGCGCACGTGGTCGTGGTCGCCGACGGAGACGCCGGCGCTCGAAACGAGCACGTCGGCGCCGAGGCCGGCGCGCAGCAGCCGTTCGAGATCGCCCGGCGTGTCGCGCGCGATGCCCAAGTTGTTGGGGGTCGAGCCGGCCTCGCGGCACTGCGCGGCGATCGAGTAGGCGTTCGAGGAGACGATGCGCCCGTTCGTCGGTTCCTCGTGCGGCTCGACCAGCTCGTCGCCGCCCGACAGCACCGCGACGCTCGGCCGGCGGTGAACGTGTACGAGCGTCTTGCCGAGCGCCGCGAGCATGCCGACCTCGGGGGGCCCGATGCGGGCGCTGGCCTCGAGCACGAGATCGCCGGCTCTTACGTCCTCGCCGGCCTCGCGCACGCTCTCTCGGCGCGGCACCGCGACCTGCACGCGGACTTCTCCCGCTCGCGCCTCGGTGTCCTCCTGCCGCACGACCGTGTCGGCCCCGGGCGGAAGCGGCGCGCCGGTGAAGATCCGCGCCGCCTCGCCCGCCGCGAGCGCACGCGGAGCGTGTGCGCCCGCTGCGACCTCGTACGCGATGCGCAGCTGCGCGCCTGGCGCCGCGACGTCTGCTGCGCGTACGGCATAGCCGTCCATCGCCGAGCAGTCGGCCGGCGGCAGCGTGCGCGAGGAGCGCACGTCCTCGGCGAGCACGCGGCCGAGCGCGGCCTCGAACGCCACCACCTCGGGCGCGAGCGGCCGTGCCTGTTCGAGCACAATCGCGCGCGCCTCGAGCACCGAGATGCCGGTTCGCATCGCGCGAGCGTACCGCGAGCCCGGGCGACGTGGAGGTGGTCGATACCGCTCGCCCCCGTGCGCGACTCGTGAAGTTTTTGGGGTCAGACCCCGTGCGACCAGACCCGGTGCGACCCTCTGACCCCGGCTCGCACCTACCCGCGGCCGTCGTTCTTCCTATCGTCCCGAGCCATGCCGCGCCGCGACCTCGCAGACGTGCTCGAAGCGATCCTGGCTGGGGTCGTCGTCGTCGGACCAGCAGGGCGCGTCGAGGAGCTGAACTCGGTCGCGTGCCGCCTGCTTGGGCGCTCCCGCGAAGCGGCGGTCGGCTGCGCGATCGAGGAGCTGGTGCCGCCCGGGCACGAGGTTGCGCGGCTGGCGCACAGCGTGCTCGCGCGCGCTGCGGCGATCTCGGCGGCCGACTGCGAGCTCGAGCCGCAGCGTGGCGAGCGCGTTCCGGTCGACGTCTCGGCATCGCCCCTTCAAGCCGAGAGCGGCACCGTTCAAGGTGTGGTGGTCGTGCTGCGCGATCGCAGCGCGCACCGGCGGCTCGAGCAGCTCGAGGGCGAGCGCGAGCGCTTCGACGCGTTCGGCCGCATCGCAGCGGGCCTCGCGCACGAGATCAAGAACCCGCTCGGCGGAATCCGCGGCGCCGGCGAGATCCTCGCGCTGCGCGCGGCCGACGCGAAGACCAAGGAGACCGCGAGCTTGATCGTGCGCGAAGCGACGCGGATCGCCACGCTGGTCGACGACTTCATGGTGTTCGCGCGCCGCGATCAGCTGCGCCTCGCGCCCGCCAACATTCACCGCATTCTCGACGGCGTGCTTGCGCTGTTGTCTCACGATCCGCTCGGCGAGGCGGTCGAGATCGACCGCGCTTACGACCCTTCGCTGCCCGAGTTCGCTGCCGACTCGGACCGGCTGATCCAGGTCTTCTTGAACTTGATGCGCAACGCGCTGCAGGCGATGGAAGGCGGCGGCGGCCGGCTGACCGTCGTCACGCGCATGACCCTCGACCACCGCATCGCGCTCGACGACGGCAAGCCGCTGCCGACGCTCGCTGTGTGGATACGCGACACTGGGCGCGGTATGACCCCGGACGAGCTTCGCCAGGCGACCACGCCGTTCTTCTCTGCGCGCCCGGGCGGCACCGGGCTCGGCCTTCCGGTCGCCGATTATTGGGTCGCGCAGCATCGCGGCACGCTGCATCTCGAGTCCGAGCTCGGCGCTGGAACGACGGTGCGCATCACGTTGCCGCTGCGGAAGCCGTCATGAGCGCGCGCGTGCTGATCGCCGACGACGAGCCCTCGATCCGCTTCGTGCTGCGCGAGACGCTCGAGTCAGCCGGACACGGCGTCGTCGACGTCGCGAACGGAGACGACGCGCTGCGACTGCTCACCGAGGCCAGCTTCGACCTCGCGTTCTTCGACATCCGCATGCCCGGCGCGAGCGGCCTCGACCTGCTCGAGCGCGCGCGCACGGTCGGCAGCGACGTCGCGATCGTGATCATCACCGCGCAGAACACCTTCGAGAACGCGGTCGAAGCGATGAAGCGCGGCGCTTTCGACTATCTCGTCAAGCCGTTCGGCACGCAGGAAGTGCTGGCGCTGGTCGAGAAGGTGCTGCGCTCGCGCGCGCTCGAGTTCGAGGTGCGTGCGCTGCGCCGCGCGCTCGGCAAGGGCGCGCCGCCGAGCGAGCGGTTGGTGGGCAAGAGCGCCGCCCTGCTCGAGGTGTTCAAAACGATCGGGCGCGTCGCGCGCAGCGACGTGCCGGTACTTGTTACGGGAGAGAGCGGCACCGGCAAGGAGCTGATCGCGCGCGCGATCCACGCCGCCGGCTCGCGCGCGGCCGGTCCGTTCGTCGCGGTGAACGCCGCCGCGATTCCGCGGGAGCTGCTCGAGAGCGAGCTGTTCGGTCACGAGCGCGGCGCCTTCACCGGCGCCGTCGAAGCGCGCGCGGGCCGCTTCCGCGAGGCCGGCGGCGGCACGCTCTTTCTCGACGAGATCGGCGACATGCCGGTCGAGCTGCAGGCGAAGCTGTTGCGGGTGCTGCAGAGCGGCGAGGTCACCTCGGTGGGCGGTCGCCGCGCCGAAGCGGTCAACGTGCGGATCATCGCCGCGACGCATCGCGATCTCGACGCCGCAGTCGCGAGCGGCGCGTTTCGCGAGGACCTGCTCTACCGGCTGCGCGTAGTCCCGATCGCGGTGCCGCCGCTGCGCGAGCGGCGCGAGGACATCCCGCCGCTGATCGACCACTTCCTCGCGCGCTACGACGCCGAGCTCACCGGCGGCATGCACGTGATCGCGCCGGCCGCGACCGAGGCGCTCACCAAGCACCCCTGGCCGGGCAACGTCCGCGAGCTGGAGAACGCCATCAAGCGCGCGCTCGTGCTCGCCGCCGCCGAGGTGATCGGCGCGGAGGATTTCGCGTTCCTCGAGAGCGGCGGGAGCGAGCGCGTCGCGATGACGCTCGAGGGCATCGTGCGCGCCGAGACCGAGGCCACGCTCGACAGCGGCGTGCCGGGCGACGTGCACGGCGCACTGCTGACGCGCGTCGAGAAGCCGCTGATCGAGACGGCGCTCGCGCGCACCGGCGGCAACCAGCTGCGCGCCGCCGAGCTGCTCGGCATCAACCGCAACACGCTGCGCAAGCGCATCCTCGAGCTCGGCATCGACGTGCCGGAGAAGCTTTGAGCGCGGACGATGCGGGGGTTGGGAGGGGCAGATGCAGCTGGCGACGCTGCGCGTCGCAGCTGATCCGTTCAGGGAGAGGCGGGGACGTTCCTCCGTATCTCGCCACTTCGTAGCTCCTTCGCACGCCTGCGGAAAAAGGAGGAGCGTCCCCGCTTCTCCTTGTCGCGCGTGGGCGCGGGAATCGGAACAATGCGCGGCGTGGCGAGCGCCCCGGCTGAGTTCTCAGGCCTTCACGTGCTCGCGGACGACGATCCGCGCTGGCGCAACGATCCCGTCGCGCAGGCGCTCGCAGCGTGCGAGGGCGGCGCGCGCGTCGTCCAGCTGCGCGCCAAGCGCGCGACGGATTCGCAAGCGCTCGCTTGGGGGCGCGAGATTCGTGCGCTCAGCCGGGCGGCGAGCGTCGTGTTCGTCGTGAACGATCGGATCGATCTCGCGCTCGCCTGCGGCGCCGATGGCGTGCACCTCGGGCAAGACGATTTGCCGCCGGCCGAGGCGCGGCGAATCGCGCCGCGGCTCGCGATCGGTCGCTCGATGCACGAGCGCGCGCAGCTCGCGCGCGCGCTCGCCGAGCCGATCGATTACGTCGCGTATGGCCCGCTGTTCGGCACAACGAGCAAGCAGACCCGCTACGCGGCGCGCGGACTCGCCGCGCTGCGCGAGATCGCGAGCGACTGCGGGAAGCTTCCGCTGATCGCGATCGGCGGGATCGACGCGAGCAACTGCGCGGCTGTGAGGGCCGCCGGCGCGCAGGGCTTTGCAGTGATCTCCGCGGTCGCGAACGCAGCGGACGCGCGGGCGGCGGTGCGTGAGCTCGCAGCGGCTTGGGAGCGGGCGCGATGAGCGAGCTCGGCTCGCGCGCGGCAGCGGCCTTGGGCGTCGCCGTATTCATCGCGATCGCCTGGGCGCTCTCCGAGCACCGCCGCCGCTTTCCCGCGCGCGTCGTCGCCTGGGGCCTCGCGCTCCAGCTCGCGCTCGCGCTGCTGTTGTTACGGAGCGGCGCGGGCCGCGCGTTCTTCGTCGGCGTGAACGACGCGGTCAACGCCTTCATCCGCTTCACGGACGCCGGCACCGATTTCGTGTTCGGCGCGCTGCGCACGACCGGCTTCTCGTTCGCGCTCGAGGTGCTGCCGGTGATCGTCGTGATGGGGAGCCTGTTCGCGGTGCTCTACCACTGGGGCGTCGTGCAGCTGGTCGTGCGCGCGCTCGCGCGCGGGCTCTCGCGCGCGATGGGCATCTCCGCGGCGGAGAGCCTCTCCACGGTGGCCGATGTGTTCGTCGGCATGACCGAGGCGCCGCTGTTGATCCGCCCCTACCTCGCGCGCATGACGCGCAGCGAGCTCTTCACCGTAATGACCGCGGGCATGGCGACGATCGCTGGCTCCGTGCTCGTCGCCTACGCGAAGATGCTCGGGGGCGGCGATTGGCCCGGCCATCTCGTCACCGCGAGCTTCATGGCCGCGCCCGCCGCGGTGCTGCTCGCGAAGGTGATGGTGCCCGAGATCGCAGTGCCCGAGACGAGCAGCGCTGCCGCCGCCAGCGTGGCCGTCGTCTCGGTGAACACGATCGACGCCGCCGCGGCCGGCGCGAGCGCCGCGCTGCGACTCGCGGCGAACGTCGGCGCGCTGTTGATCGCGTTCATCGCGTTGCTCGCGATGGCGAACGCCGGGCTCGAGCAGGTCGGCGGCTGGCTCGGCGTGTCCGGCCTCACGCTGCAGCGCGTGCTCGGCTGGGGGTTCGCGCCGTTCGCGCTGCTGCTCGGGATCGCGCCGAGCGAGGCGCAAACGGTCGGCTCGCTGCTCGGCGTGAAGACCGTCTTCAACGAGTTCCTCGCCTACCGCGACCTCGGCGCGCTGATCTCGCAGCGCGCCATCTCCGAGCGCGCGGCCGTGATCAGCAGCTACGCGCTGTGCGGCTTCGCGAACTTCGGCTCCCTGGCGATTCTGTTAGGTGGAGTCGGCGCGATGGTGCCCGAGCGGCGCCCCGAGATCGCGCAGCTCGGGCTGAAGGCGATTCTCGCGGGCACGCTCGCGACGATGATGACGGCGAGCGTGGTAGCGATGCTGCTGTGATGGGCCGCGCTACCGCGTCGGCCGATCTGCCAGGCCGCCAGCGACGATGAAGCGGCAGCGCCGCCTCGCGATCCGCCACCCCGCTTCGGTGCGGCGCAGCTCGTCGTCGTAGACGGCGCTGCGCGAGATGCCGTCCTGACGAGCGACGAACAGCAAATTCTGCTTCGTCTTCGCATGGTCGCGATCGATCAGCTCGATCATCGGGGGACCGCCGAGGTGGAGCCCGCCAGGTGCGCCCTCGACCATCCGCCGCAGGCCGTCGTGTCCGTCGAACGAGCGGCCATACACCTCGTACTTCGCATCCGGCGTGAACAGCGCGAGCCAGCCCTCGACGTCGTCGAGATCGAGCGTGATGCAGTAGCGGGCCAGGAGATCCGCGATCGCGACGTAGTCCTCCGGGCTCGGCTTCAAGCTCGCCTCCTCGCGCGAAGCGGAAGCCCGCGCCGCTCGGGTGTTTGGGCGACCGCGAACCATGCAGCGATCGCCGCGCGGCCCGACACCACCTCGCGCCGATGAGCGAACGATCCGTCCGGAGCAAACAGCTCGGCGACGGCTGCGAAGTCTCCGTCGTCGCAGCGGTGGCAGTACAGCGACAGCGTCCTGCGGATTGCGAGGTCGCCCTCGATCGACTGCTCACCCATCGATTGCGCCGAGGATTACTTCCCCTCGAACTTCGGCGCCCGCTTCTCGAGGAAGCTCTTCACGCCCTCGCTGAAGTCCTTCGTGCGGAACAGCGGCAGCAGCTGCAGATAGACGTGGTGGACGTTCGCCTCGAAGGTCTCGGTCAGGGCCATGCGCATCATGCGCTTGGTGCCCTGCACCGCGAGCGGCGCATTCGAGGCGATCTCCTGCGCGAGTGCGAGCGTCTCCTTCATCAGCAGCTCGGCGGGCACGACCTTCGAGACGAGGCCGAGCTCGAGGCACTCCTCGGCGGTCAGGGTGCGGCCGCTGAAGAAGATCTCGCTGGCCTTTGCCCAGCCGACGAGGCGCGGCATTAGCCAGGTGCCGCCGCTCTCGGGGATCACGCCACGCTTGGTGAAGGCGGCGGAGAGCTTCGCGGCGTCGGACGCGAAGCGGATGTCGCAGCCGATCGCGAGGTCCATGCCGTAGCCGGCGGCGCCGCCGTTGATCGCGGCGATCGTCGGCTTGTCCATCTGATGGAGCACGACCGGCGGCGCTTCGCGCAGGTCGAAGCCGCCGCCGAGGTTGCCGCCGCCGCTCGCTTGGTCCTTCAGATCGAGGCCGGCACAGAACGCGCGGCCTGCGCCGGTGATCACGACCACGCGCACTTCCGCATCGCGATTGGCCTCGAGCAGCTGCTCGGAGAACGCGCTGAGCATCGGCCCGCTGATCGCGTTCATGCGCTCCGAACGATTCAGCGTGAGGATCGTGACGCCGCCTTGCTTCTCGACGAGCAGCTCGCTCATGGGGCTCCCTCTGGAGTTCAGGATTGAAGGCGCGCAGTCTATCCCGACCCCTGCGCCCGCCGCGCGGGAGGGCTCGCGGGGAGACCGCGAGCGGCCTCTCGGCCGGCGCCGACCGGCCCTCCAGACATTACTCCGATTGCCGATCAGTTACACTGGGTGTAATGTTGTGAGATGCGCCGGCCAACCGCCAAGAGCCTGACGCTCGACTTGCTTTCTTCGCTGCGCGGAGCGGCGATGCCGGTCTCGGCACTGGTCGCCGCCGCGAAGCTGTTCCGCATCGACGAGAACGCGTTGCGCGTCGCGATTGCGCGCCTGCTCGCGAGCGGGCAGATCGCGCGCGACGAGCGCGGCCAATACCGGCTCGGCGAGGCGGCGCACGCGATCGACCAGCGCGTGCTCGGCTGGCGCGCCGCAGAGCTGCGCATCGCGAAGTGGTCGGGCGGCTGGTGGCTCGTGCACGCGGGTGCGCTGCCGCCTGCCCGCTCGCGCGAGCGCCGCGATCGCCAGCGTGCGCTGGCGCTGCTCGGCTTCGCCGAGCTCGCGCCCGGGCTCGCGCTTCGGCCTGACAACTTGCGCGCGGAGCTCTCGGAGCTGCGCTCCGAGCTGCACGAGCTGGGGCTCGAGCGCGACGCGCTGATCGCGCTCGTCCGCGAGCTCGACGCCGAGCACGAGGCGCGCGCTCGCGCGCTCTGGAAGCGCGAGGCGTTCGCGGCCTCGTATCGCCGCTCGCTCGCGGAGCTCCTCGAGAGCGAGGCGCGGCTCGCGGAGCTGCCCGAGCAGCGCGCGATGGTCGAGTCGTTCTTGTTAGGGGGCCGCGTGATTCGCGAGCTGGTGCTCGATCCGCTGCTGCCCGAGCCGCTCGCTCCGGAAGCCGAGCGCCGCGCGCTGGTGGCCGCGATGCGCCGCTACGACCGAGCCGGCCGGCGCGCCTGGGCGAGCTTCATGTCGCGCTACGACGCGCCACACGTCTCCGCGCCCGCGCATCGAGAGCGCACGCTCTCGCTGGTGATCGCTTAGGGAGAACTCGCATGGCCATGCCTGTCGAAGCCGTCCTCGAACGCCATACCGCCGCCGGCGACCTCTCGTGGCGCGAGCAGCTCACGCGCGAGGACATCGCCGAGCTGTTGCGTTTCGAGGATTGGCGCAGCGGGTGGTCGATCGCGTTCAACTGGGGCGTCGTGTTCGCCTCGCTGGCGTTGGTGGCGTGGTGGCCGCACCTGCCGACGATTCTCGTGCCGATCCTGCTCGCGCTGTTTCTGATCGGCGCGCGTCAGCTCGGCCTCGCGGTGCTGATGCACGAGGCCTCGCACCGCTCGCTGTTCGGCAGACGCGCGCTGAACGATTGGGCCGGGCAGTGGCTCTGCGCGTACCCGGTGTGGAGCGACATGGCCCTCTACCGCCCGTATCACCTGCAGCACCACGCGCACACCGGCACGCAGCGCGATCCCGATCTCGGGCTGGTGGCGCCGTTCCCGATCACGCGGGAGAGCCTGCGGCGAAAGATCATTCGCGACCTGACTGGGCAGACCGGCGTCAAGTTCGCGCGCGCGGGCTGGAAACGGAGCGTCGCGCGCTGGAACGAGCCCGACGGTCGCTGCGCGGCGATCGGTGTGGTCGTGACGAACGCGCTGCTGTTGGGCGGGCTCGCCGCGCTCGGCCGCGCCGAGCTCTACTTGTTGTGGGTGGGCGCGTGGCTGACCACCAACACGCTGCTGACCCGCATCCGCTCGATCGCCGAGCACGCGCTGACGCCGAGCCTCGACGACCCGCTCGGCAACACGCGCACGACGCTAGGCCGCTGGTGGGAGCGCCTGTTCATCGCGCCCAACCGCGTGAACTACCACCTCGAGCACCATCTGCTGATGACGGTGCCTCACTACAAGCTGCCGCGGATGCACGAGCTGCTGCGCGAGCGCGGCCTGCTCGGGCGCGCATGCGTCGAGCGCGGCGGCTATCGCGCGATCTTGCAGCGCGCTGCCAGCAAGCCGGCGGCGTAGAGCGGCGGGGACACTCGTTGCCGCGATTCACGAACGCCGCAGGCGTTCATGGCCGCAGGGCAACGAACCTCCCCGGCCTTTGGGAAATCGCGTCAGCCAACGTTCCTGACTGCGCAGCGGCCGCGGTAGATCAGCGCCAGGTTTCGCGAGTAAACGGTCCAGCCGAACGCCTGCCCCAGCACGAAGACCGGATCTCGGCGGTGGATTGCGTAAGCGAGCGTAATCAGGCTGCCGAGCAGCGAGAGCCACCAGAACGCGACGGGCATGTGGCTCTGCTGCCGGCGCTCGGAGGCGATCCATTGCACCGCGAAGCGCGAGAAGAACAGCGCTTGCCCGGTGAAACCGACCGCGGTCCATGCGCCCCAAGTCGCGGGATCGAGGAACGCGGGCAGGCTCATATCGACTCCTTCGAGGTGCGAGGCGCCTCGCTCGCGAGCCAGTTCGCCCCGCGCCTCGCCCGCTCACGGGCCCGCTTCGGCAAGCGGGCATTTGCAGCCGCGCACGCTCGCAGCACCTCCTATCCCAGGCAACCGCGCTTGACGCTCCCCCGCACCTCGCCGACTCTGCAGAACTTCCCGCGAGCGTCCCGCGGCGCTCGCGAAACGCGAGACGCCCAGTGGAGCCCTGATGAGCGCCGTCACCCCCGCACAGGTCCTGGACGCGCTGCGCCCGATCGTCGACCCGGACTTCGGCAAGAGCATCGTCGATCTCGGCTTCATCAAGAACCTGCGCATCGACGGCGGTGCGGTTTCGTTCGCGATCGAGCTGACGACGCCGGCGTGCCCGGTGAAGGCCGAGTTCGAGCGCAGCGCAAACGAGCGCGTCCGCAGCGTGCCGGGCGTGACGAGCGTGGCGGTCACGATGACGGCGAATACCCGCGGTCGGGGCGGCCCCGCGGGCCCAGAACGGGGCGACGTGCTGCCCGGCGTGCGCAACACGATCGCGGTGGCCTCGGGTAAGGGCGGCGTCGGCAAGAGCACGACCGCAGTAAACCTGGCGCTCGCGCTGCGCGAGAGCGGCGCGCGCGTCGGCGTGCTCGACGCGGACGTCTACGGCCCCTCTCTGCCGCTGCTGCTCGGCGTGAAGGAGCGCCCGGTCAGCGAGGAACGGGGCGGCAAGAAGACGATCCTTCCGCTCCAAGCCTACGGCATGAAAGTGATGTCGATGGGCTTCTTCATCAATGACAACTCGCCGGTGATCTGGCGCGGCCCGATGGTGCACGGGCTGATCCGGCAATTCTTGGTCGACGTCGCGTGGGGCGAGCTCGACTACCTCGTGATCGATTTGCCGCCCGGCACCGGCGATGCGGCCCTAACACTCACCCAGAACGCCCCACTCTCGGGCGCGGTGATCGTGACGACCGCGAACGACCTTTCGATCATCGATGCGCGCAAAGGCCTGCGCATGTTCGAGAAGGTGGACGTGCCGGTGCTCGGCATCGTCGAGAACATGGCCTACTTCGTCCCACCCGATCTGCCAGATCGCAAGTATTGGATCTTCGGCAAGGACGGCGGCAAGCGCGTCGCGGACGAGCTCGGCGTCGACTTCTTAGGCGAGGTGCCGATCGATTCGCGCATCGTCGAGGGCGGCGATGCAGGGCGGCCGATCTTGGTCCACGCACCCGACGCGCCTGCCGCCGGCGCGCTGCGCGCGATCGCGGGCACGGTGGCCCGCAAGCTCGCGGTGCTCGCCGAGCGCACGCCGAAGATCGCCGACGCCAGCATTTCCTGGGTGACGAGCGCGAGCTGAGCGTGCAGACTGCATGAGAAGTCGTGCGCGAGCCCGCGCTGCGGCGGAACCGGGAGCAGATGCGTGGCGATCGAGCGACTCCAGAAGCGGCCGAAGCGGAATCTGCTGCGTGACGAGCACCTCCCGTTCCTGCAGGGCTTCCTGCGGCGCCCCCAACAAGTCGCCTCGGTGATGCCGAGCTCGCGCTTCCTCGAGCGCCGGCTGGTCTCGCTGGCCGACGTGCGAAGTGCGCGGCTCGTCGTCGAGCTCGGCCCGGGCACCGGCGGCACGACGCGCGCGCTGCTCGCCGCGCTGCCTGCACATGCGCGGCTGCTCTGCATCGAGCTCGACGCGGATTTCGCCACACTGCTGCGGCGCGAATCCGATCCGCGCCTGATCGTGCATCACGGCAGCGCCGAGCAGCTCGCGGAGATTCTCGCCTGCTACGGGCTCGCAGCGCCGGACGTCGTGATCTCGGGCATCCCGTTCTCGATCATTCCGCCTGCGGTCGGCGCGAGAATCATCGACAGCATCCGCCGCGCGCTCGGCCCGCGCGGCTGCTTCCTCGCTTATCAGGTGCGCGGTACGGTCGCCGAGCTCGCGAAGCCAGTGCTCGGCGAGCCCGACACGACGCTCGAGCTGCTGAACATCCCGCCGGTGCGCGTGTTCCGCTGGCACATCGGCGCGCCGCGGGCGACCGCGCGGTCAGCGCGCGAGGCGCGGGAAACGCTCCGCGCTTGAGGGACGGAGCGTCAACCCGCGAGGCGCGCGGGCCTAACGCCCGACCAGCAGCTCCGGGTAGAGGATCGGCGCGACCGCCGCGGGCTCGCCGGCCTGCGCCTTCGTGAGGAACGCTTCGTGCGTGAGCGACTCCAGCGCGATGCGCGGATCCGGAGAGAAGAACGAGTCGGGAATCGGAGTGCTCTGCTTCTCGAGGTCCTTCGACCACGCGAGGTAGCGCGTCTCGCTCTCGGCTCCGCTCTGCCGGTCCCACACGCGCAGCACGAGCGGAAGCTTCACGTCGCCCGTCGAAACGCACACCTCGCGTCGGCCCGCCTGATCGGTGATGCGGTAGAGATCGCAGGCCGTCTCGCCGCTGCCCTCGCTCTTCACCTTCTCCGCGCCGAGCGCAACCAGTGCGGACTGCTCGTTGCCGAAAGGCCGCGCGCGCTTCGCGTCCTCCGCGATCGCCTTCGCGCTGCGCTGGATCGAGGTGCCCTTCCCGGTGAGCGAATCGACGACGATGTAACGATCGCCTTTCACGTACGTGACGATCGCGTGCCCGCCGAACACGATCTCCGCGCGCAGCGCGGAATCCTTCGACCAGAGTCGCTCGACGCGCGGCGCGCCGCTGCCGCTGGTCACGCGCTCGGCATGCCAGCTCTCGGCGGACGCCGCGCCGGCGATCGCGCAGGCGATTAACAAGAACGTCGGACGAATCATCGAGGGTCTCCGTAGCGCAGGCGAATCGCTCACACGGTGGCTGCGCTGACCGAAAAAGGCCGCGCAGCTTAACATCGCGTGCGATGCCTCCCATCCGCGTCGCGCTCTCGATCGCAGGCTCAGATCCCACCGGAGGCGCAGGCCTCCAGCTCGATCTGCAGGTGTTTCGCGCGTTTGGCGTCCACGGCTGCGCAGTGCCGACCGCGCTCACCGTGCAAGACACCGCCAAGGTGCACAGAGTGCTGCCGCTGTTCCCGAACGTGATGACCGAGCAGCTGCGCGTGCTGCTGCGCGACGCGCCGCCGCACGCCGTGAAGCTCGGCATGCTCGCCAGCGACGACGTGCTGCGCGCCGTCGCGCTCGGCCTCGAGCTGCTGCGCGATCAAAGCCGGCGCGCGCCGATCGTGCTCGACCCCGTGCTGCGCGCCAGCGACGGCACGCTGCTGCTCGAGCGCCGCGCGCTGGGCGGCTTGCGCGAGCTGATCCGCGACGTGGCGCTCGTGACGCCGAACCTCGCCGAGGCCGAGACGCTGTGCGAGCGCGACGTCTCGACGCGCGCCGGCGTCGAGAGCGCCGCGCGGCATTTGATCAGCGAGCTCGGCGCCGCCGCGGCGCTCGTGAAGGGCGGACACCGCGAGCGAGACGCGGACGACTGCCTCGCGCTGAGAACCGAGGCGAGCATCGATGTGCGCTGGCTCCGCGGCGAGCGCATTCCAGGCGGCGACGTGCACGGCACCGGGTGCGCGCTCAGCGCCGCGATCGCGGCGCGGCTCGCGCGCGGCGACGAGCTGAGCGCCGCAGTGGAAGGCGCCAGAACGTTCGTGCGGCGTGCGATCGCGGAAGCGCAGCCGATCGGTGCCGGGAGACGAGTGCTCGTATTCTCGGCGAGCCCCGCGTGAGGCGAGAGAGCGCGGAGAAGCTGGAACGACAGCCCACCGCTTCACTCGGATCGTACGCGCATTCGCGATCGCCGCGGGCGGGTGGGCGTCGAGCGTTACGTCACGGCTCCCCCGCCAACGCTCGCAGTGCTCGCTCCATCGCTTTCACGCCGAGCGTGCGGAGCGGCTCGGGGCCGACCCAAGGCGGCGCGCTGCCGACGAACGGCAGCGCTGCGTACTCGCCGGCATCGCCGTCGAGGAACGCCGCGAGGATGCGCCCGGCGAGCTGACTCATCACGACTCCCTCGCCGCAACAACCGAGGCCGAAGAAGAGATTCGGCGCCCCGTCGAGCGCGCCGATGCGCGGCGTGAGGTCGCGCGTGAAAGCCATCGTTCCGCCCCACGCGTTCGTGAAGCGAATGCCTTCCAGCGCGGGGAACGTCTCGATCAGGCTGCGCTTCAGCTTTGCGATCGCGCCGGCATGGTTGCCGCTGCTCGGCAAGCTGCCCGTGTAGTACGGCGCCAGCTCGCCGCCCGCGACGATCCGCCCATCCGCGGTCGGCCTCAGATACATGAACATCACGCGCGCATCCGAGAGCCCCTCGCGCCCCGCCCAGCCGATCGCATCCCACTGCGCTCGCGAGAGCGGCTCCGTCGCGACGACGTAATCGCAGATCGGGAGGAGCCGCGTGCGGAAGATGCCGAGCTGCGGCGTGTAGCCGTTCGTCGCGAGCACGACCTGGGCCGCGTCGACGAGGCCGTGCTCCGTAATGACTCGCACGTTGCGTCCAGGCTCGAGCTTCACGACGCGCGTTGCCTCGTGGATGCCGACACCGAGCGATTCCGCGACGCGCGCCATGCCGCGCGCGAGCTTGGCCGGGTTGACGATCGCGGTGCCCGGAATCGTGAGGGCGGCGCGGAAGCGCTCGGTACGGACGCGCGCGTGCAGCTCGGCGCCGTCGATCACGCGCGCCGGAATGCCCATCGCGACGAGCGTCGCCTGCGCGCGTACGAGGCCCTCGCGCTGCGCATCCGTGCTCGCCATCCGAATCCCGCCGCTCTGCTCGAGGTCGCACGCGACGCCGTCCTCGGCAGCGAGGCGCTCGATCGCATGCTTGCCGGTCGCGATCACGTCGTAGATCCCGCGCGCGACCTCCGGCGGCGCCGCAGCCGCGAGCTCTGGAAAACCGGTGTACGTCACGTCCGCAAAGCCGCCGTTCCGGCCGCTCGCGCCGTAGCCGCAGCGCGCGCCTTCGAGCACCAGGATGCGTCGGCCTGGATTCCTGCGTGCGGCCGCGATCGCGGTGGCAAGACCGGTGAAGCCGCCGCCGATGATCGCGACGTCGGCGCGGACCGCGCCGCGAAGCGGCGCGCGCAGCGGGTCGGCGTAGAGACCCGAGGTGTGGAGCCAGTAGCTGTCGACGAAGTACTCGTAGAGCGAGGGCGGTCGCGCCGGGTCGTCGAACCAATCGCTTCGACCCAGCGCTGCCGCCGACGCGGCGGCCGCCAAGCCCGCGCCCGCCCCGGCGACGAACTCCCGACGCGACCAGCCTCTCGCGGAATGCTCAGCCATGCTCTTCCTCCTCCAGACTGCGCGCGATCAGTGCCGCCGCCTCGCGCGCGGCGCGCGCGCGCGAACGCGGGAAGCCGAGCGCGAGGAAGCCTGCGTTCTGCTCGGCCAGGCAGGCGATCGCGTATGCCGCGCGCCGAACGGCAGCGGCCGGCGCGGCGGGCCGCTCGGCCCGCAGCGCAGCGCAGCAGGCATCCTCGAAGTCCTGATAAGCCTCGCGCAGCAACGATTGCAGCGAGACATCGTCGATGCTCGCGAACAGCGCGCTGAATAGGCGCTCGCGCTCGGGGTTGCCGACGAAGCGCCCGACGAACAGGTAGTCGAGGAATGCTTCGAAGCGGCCGGGCGGCGAGCGCAGGTTCCGAACGGGAACCGGCGAGCCGGTCGGATCGCCGGCTCGCCGCGCCCGCGTGCGGCGCGCGCTCAGCGCGCCGCGACGACCCGAATCTCGACCCAGTATTGCGGCGCAGCGAGCTTCGCTTCGACGCACGCGCGCGCCGGCGTGTTGCCCGACTCGACCCACGGGTCCCAGGCCTCGTTCATCGCGGCGTAGTGGCGGATGTCGGCCAGCCAGATCGTCGCCGTGAGGATCCTGCTCTTGTCGCTGCCAGCCTCGGCGAGCAGCCGATCGATCTGCGCGAGGATCTGTGCGGTCTGCTTCTTCGCGTCGGGCACTGGATCGTCCGCGACGATCCCGGCGCTGTAGACGAGGTCGCCGTGGACGGCGCCCTGCGAGAGGCGCTTGCCGGGCTGGAGGCGCTGGACACTGCTCATGACTTTCCTCGCGAGGTGGGGTCGCTTTCATAGCCGCACGCGTGCCCGATCACGAGGGCGGTGGAAAGGAATCGGCCGTCGCGAAGCTCGCCGCGGGAGTGATCCGCCCGCTAGCGCGTCTGCGCGCCGAGCCGCGCCAGTAGCTTCGTCCAGATGTCGCCGAAGCCGCCGTTGCTGAGCGTCACGACGACGTCGCCGGCGCGGCACACGCTCGCGAGGTGCTCGACGATCGCGTCGACGCCTTCGCAGGCGACCGACGGGATTCCGCGCGCGCAGAGATCCGCGGCGAGCTTCTCGACGTCGAGCCGCTCCGGATCGCCGCCGAACGCGCTGTAGATCGGCGCATCGGGAACGCGCGCGATCACCGCGCGCGCAGCGCCGTCGAAGGCGCGCGCGTACTCGTGCTGAAACACCGCGCGCCGGCTCGTGTTCGAGCGCGGCTCCATCACAGCAACGACGCGGCGCCCCGGGTAACGCGCGGCGATGCCGCCGAGCGTCTCGCGCACCGCGGTCGGGTGATGGCCGAAGTCGTCGATCACGGTGACGCCCGCGACCTCGCCGCGCACTTCCTGGCGACGCTTGACGCCCTGATAACGCGAGAGCAGCGGCGCCGCCTCCGCGACCGGTACGCCGCGCGCATCGCAGACCGCGAGCGCGGCGAGCGCATTCGCGACGTTGTGCTTGCCCCAGGCCGGCAGCAGCGCGCGGGCGGCGCGCGCGCCGCGCACGATCACGTCGAAGCGTGTGCCATCCGGCCCCGCGTCGAGAGCGCGCGCGCTGAGGTCTGCGCTCTGCTCGATGCCGTAGCGCACGACCTTGCAGCGCGCGCCGCGCGCGACGGCATCGATCGTCTCCGCGCCGGCCGCGGCGATCAAGGTGCCCGTCGTGCCGAGCTTCGCGGCGAGCTTCACGAACTCGCCCTGCACGTGCGCGAGGTCGCGGTAGATGTCCGCGTGATCGAACTCGATCGACGTAATCACGCAGGTCTCGGGCCCGTAGTGCAAGAACTTGGGCGTCTTGTCGAAGAACGCGGTGTCGTATTCGTCGCCCTCGACGACGAACTCGGGCCCCGCGCCGTCGCGGAAGCTGCCGTCGAAGTTCGCAGCGATGCCGCCGACCAGCAGGCTCGGGTCGCGCCCCGCCTCGAATAACAACGTCGCGACGATGCTGGTGGTGGTGGTCTTGCCGTGCGTGCCGCAGATCACGACCGAGTGCTTGCCACGAATCGCGTGCTGGTACAGCGCGTCGGGCAGCGAGGCGTACTTCAGCCCCGCGGCAATCGCGGCCTGCGCCTCGGGATTGTCGGTGCGCACCGCGTTCCCGATCACGACCAAGTCGGGCCGGCGCAAAAGCACGTTGCTCGGCGTGAACCCGATCGTCACCGGAATCCCGAGCCGCTCGAGGAACGTGCTCATCGGCGGGTAGACGCCCTCGTCGGAGCCTGTGACCTCGTGCCCGCGCTGCTTCAAAAGGCCCGCGAGCGAGCCCATCGCAGTGCCGGCGATCGCGATGAAGTGGACGTCCACCCGCGACTACTCGGCGAAGGCTTCGCGAATCAGATCGTGGATCTCCGAGCGCAGCGTGAACTTGCTGCGCTTGACCACGAGGTGGATGCGATTCGTCAGCAGCACGACGACGCATTCGGCGTCGAGGTCGATCCAGAGCGAGGTGCCGGTGAAGCCGAGATGGCCGATCGAGTGGCCCCCGAACCAGCGGCCTGCGGAGGAGCCCTGCGCGGCCGGTGTGTCCCAGCCGAGCGCCCAATCCGAGCCGGGCGGCAGGTTCTGGCGTTGCGCGAACTCGGCGAGCCGCGCGCGCGGGAACGTGTCGCTGCGGCCGTGCCACACGTCGATCAGCGTCTCGCCGAATTTGAGCACGTCGTCCGCCGAGGCGAACAGGCCAGCGTGGCCGGCGACGCCACCCATCGTCCAGCTGTTAGGGTCGTGCACCTCCCCCCACAGAATTTTCTCGCGGATCGGGCAGTTCTCGGTGGCGGCGATCGTGCGGCGCGTCTCGTCCGCGAGCGGCTCGGCGAGTGGCAGGAAGCGCATGCTCGCGAGGCCAAGCGGCGCGTAGATCGATTCCGCGCAGTGCGCGTCGAGGGATTTGCCGACGAGCTGCTCGATCGCGGCGCCGAGCGTGATGAAGTCGAGGTCGCCGTAGACTGCCGCTTCGCCGGGGGGGTGGACGAGCGCCGAACGGCAGATCGAGTCGATCACCCACGCCTTCGCCGCCGGCGTCGCGAGCATGCGTTCGCCGCTCTTGCGCTCGCGCTCGGCCAGCGGCTCGTAGAAATCGCGCAGCGGCTTGAGGCCCGAGGAGTGAGTCAGCAAGTGGCGGAAGCGGACCGCCTCCTTCTCGCGCTCGGCGAAGCTCGGCAGCACCTTCGCGACCGGGTCGTCGAGCGCGACGGCGCCCCGCTCGACGAGCTGCATCAACGCCGTCGTCGTCGCGAGCACCTTCGTCAGCGACGCGAGATCGAAAACCGTCTCGCGCGCCATCGGGATGCGCTCGGGACGCGAGACCGCGAGCCCGCGCACCGAGCAGTGCTCGAGGATCTCGCCTTCGCGGCGCATGCGGGCGAGCACGACGGCACCGGGGATCTCGGCCGCGTCGATCGCCTTGTCCAGCGCGCGGTCGACGCGCTGCAGCTTCTTGCGAATCGCCGCGTGCCTCATCGTTCGAACTCCGCTCGCCCGTTCGGCTCGCTGCGCACCCGCCGCACCGACTGGGTCGGCGCTGGCGAGCTTGCGGCTTCCCGAGCTGCGTCCGGGCGGGACGCTGTCCCTCGACTACTTGCAGACGCGACCCCGCCGTCCGAGAACGACACGGCGCTAATCGACGCCCGGCTCGAGCACGGCGAGCTCACCCTTCCCGCCGTCGAGCCGCCCGCGGATGCCCACGGGCCACGGCAAGTTCGGGCTGACGTGGCCGAATCGCAAGCCGGTAACGAGCGGTTTCCGGCGCGCGCCGAGAATCTCGTGCACCACCTGCAGCGCAGTCGGGCGCGCGCGCTTCGGGTCGACGCAGCCGACGAGGTGGCCGATCGCGAAGCCGGCGGCGGCGTCGAGCTTGCCGGCGGCGTGGAGATGCGAGAGCTGGCGGTCGATCGCGTAGGGCTTCTCGCCGATCTCCTCGAGGCACAAAATTGCGCCGCGCGTATCGATCTCCCACGGCGTGCCCAGCGAGTCCGCGACGAGCGTCAACGAGCCGCCGACGAGTGGGCCTTCCGCGCGCCCACGCGCTGCGCCGCTCCCGCGCAGCGGCGCGGGCAGCTCGCCTGCGAGCACCGCGAGCAGTGCGCGCAGCTCGGCGGGAGTCGGGCCGTCATCGCGGACGCACATCGGTCCGTGCACGCCGGCGAGGCCGACGACCTCGCGCTGCCAGCCGAGCAGCGTCGTCACGTCGCTGAAGCCGATCAGCGGCTTGCCCGCTCGCCGAAACGCACGCGCGTCGAGCTGCGGGATCACGTGGTGACAGCCCCAGCCGCCGCGCGCGCACAGAATCGCGTGCACGGAGTCGTCGCGGACCCACTGCATCAGCTCCGCGGCGCGGCGCTCCGCAGAACCGGCCAGGTAGCCGGAGCGCGCGAACACATCCTCGCGCCAGGTGACCTGATGACCCGCCTCGAGCAATCGCTCGGCCATCGCGTAGACGCGCGCAGGCTCCACCCAGAACGCCGGCGCCGCGATCGCGATCGTGCCGCCGCGCGGCAGCGCGCGCGGGCGCAACAGCTTCGCCATCAGCGAGCGGCCATCGTGAGTGCGTTCCCTAGAACGGCGACTCGTCTCCGAACGAGGAGCCGAAGCCGCCGCCCTCCGGCGGCACGAAGCCGGCGCCGCCCGGCGGCCCGCCGATGCCGTCGCGATTCGTGCGGTTCTGGAACAGCGCGTACTTCCCGTCGAAGTCGAGCTTCACCGTGCCGGTCGGTCCGTTGCGCTGCTTCTCGATGATGATCTCGGCGCAGCGCGGGTCCTCGGTCTCCTTGTTATAGACGACGTCGCGGTAGATGAACGCGATCACGTCTGCATCCTGCTCGATCGCGCCCGACTCGCGCAGGTCGCCCATCATCGGGCGCCGCTTGTCAGGGTCGCGCTGCTCGGGCCCGCGGTTCAGCTGCGAGAGCGCGACCACCGGGATCGAGAGCTCCTTCGCGAGCGCCTTCAGGCCTTTGCTGATCTCGGCGATCTCGAGGTCCTTGCGGTCGCGGCGGCCGTCGGCGTGCGAGAGCTGGAGATAGTCGACGACGACCAGATCGAGCCCGTGCTCGGCCTGCAGACGCCGACTCTTGGCCTTGATCTCGAGGATCGAAACCGAGCCCGAATCGTCGATCCAGATGTTCGCGTGCGAGAGGCGATCGGCGGCTTCCTGCAGCCGGCGGTAATCCGCCATCGGCAGGAAGCCCTTGCGCAGGCTCGAGAAATCGATGCGCGCCTCGGACGAGAGCAGGCGGATGATCAGCGAGCGCGTGGTCATCTCGAGCGAGAACACCGCAACCTTCTTGCCGTGATCGACCGCGGCGTTGCGCCCGATGTTCAGCGCGAACGCGGTCTTCCCCATGCTCGGGCGCGCGGCGATGATGATCAGCTCGCCGGGCTGGAGTCCGCCGGTGATCTCGTCGAGGTCTTCGAAGCCGGTCGGCAGGCCCGAGAGCGCGCCGGCGCGGTTCATGATGCCTTCGACGTAGTCGAACACGCCGGGCATCTCGTCGTGCACGTTCTGGAAGGTCGAGCGGCTCTGCGCCTTCGAGACGTCGAAGATCTTCGATTCCGCGAAGTCGAGCAGCTTGTCGGCGCTCTCGGTCTCTTCGTAGCCGTTCTCGACGATCTCGGTCGCGACGCGGATCAGGCGGCGTTTCACCGCCTTGTCGCGCACGATGCGCGCGTGGTGAGCGACGTTCGCGGCGGTAGCGGAGTAGTCGGCGATCTCGGCGAGCGCGAGCGCGCCGCCGACAGCGTCGATCTGCTTCTGCAGCGTCAGGTGCTCGGAGAGCGTGATCAGGTCGACCGGGCGGCCTGCGTCGTGAACCGACGCCATCGCGGTGAACAACAGCTGGTGCGCGGGGTGATAGAAATCCTCCGCGCGAATCTCGACCAGCACTTCGTGGAAGGCGCGCGGATCCAATAACAACGACGAGAGCACGGCCTTCTCGGCGGCGAGATCGCTGGGCGGAACGCGTCCGGCCAACGCGGCGGAATCAACCGCGCTTTCGTCGCCGCGCTCGCCGCGCTTTCGGCGGCGCCCTCCGGACGCGGCGTAGGTTCCGCCGAACTCGCCGACTGCCATCCCACCCCCGGACCGAAGCGATTCTCTCACGCGCTCGCGCTGGAAGCGAGCGCGAAAGTCCCCGCATCCGACGGAAGCGCGTGGCGTTTGCTACGCGCGGCTAGCTCGCTGCGCCCTCGGCCGGCGGATTCGCCGCGCTGACTTCGAGCTTCACCTGCGCGGTGATCTCGCGGTGCAATCTCACCGCCACCGTGTGGGTGCCGGCGTCCTTGATCGGCTCCGCGAGCTGAATCGTGCGGCGATCGATCTCGACGCCCTGCGCGGCGATCAAGTCCGCGATCTCGCGCGCGGTGACTGAGCCGAACAGCTTGCCTTCCTCGCCCACCTGTGCGGAGACCTTCAGCTTCAGGCCCTCGAGGCGATTCTTGAGCGCCTGATGGCCCTTCAGCTCGCGCGCCACCTTCTCGGCGATCACGCGCTGATGGTGCTCGAGCTCTTTGACGCCCGCCTCGGTAGCGAGCACGGCCTTGCCCTCGGGCAACAGGAAGTTGCGCGCATAGCCGGGACGCACGGAAACGACGGTGCCGGCGTTGCCCAGCCCGTGAACGTCCTCACGCAGAATGATCTTCACCTGCGCCATTTGATTTCTCCTGTGCTCGCGCAGCCTCTTGTCGTCGACGCGCAGCCTCGCTGGGCGCGCCGCGAAGAGCGGCGCTTACCCTGCGTGCTGCGACGCTACGGCAGCAACGCGAGATGGCGGGCGCGCTTGATTGCGGTCGCGATCTCGCGCTGGTGGCGCGCACAGTTGCCCGAAATGCGCGACGGAATCAGCTTGCCCGTCTCGGTCACGAAATAGCGGAGGCCTTTCGGATCCTTGTAGTCGATGCCGGTGCGCGGCTCGGCGCAGAAGCGGCAGACCTTCTTGCGAAGGAACCCGCCCTTCTTCTTGGCCGCCTTGCGCGCCTTCTTTCGCGCTTTCGCGCGCAGGCGCGCTTTGACGCTCATCGGACCGCGCGGCTCGCGGTCGCCGTCGCGTCCGCGCCCGCCGCGATCGAACTCGCGGCGCGGGCCGCGCGGGCCGCCACCGAAGCCGCCGCCTCCGCCGAAACCGCCGCCGCCGAAGCCGCCGGGCGCGCCTGATTCGCTCATTCGTCGTCTCCCATGTCGTCGTCGCGGTCGCGATCTCGGTCGCGGTCTCGATCGCGGTCGTCATCGCGCATCTGCGCGCGCATCCGCTCTTCCTCCGCCTCGCGCGCGGCGCGTTCGCGCGCGCGTTCGGCGCGCACGCGCTGCTCTTCCGCGGCTTCGACCTTGCGCTTCTCGATGTCCGTGACCTCGCCGGGGCGCAGCACGGTCAGAAAGCGCAGCACCGATTCCTCGATGCGCAGCAGGCGTTCGATCTCCGCGACGCCTTTGCCCTCGATGTCGAGGTAGTAGGCGGTGACGTAGCGCCCCTTCTGGAACTTCTGGATGTCGTAGGCGAGGCGCCGCTTGCCCTGGTCGTCGTGCAGCAACGGCACGGCGCCGGAGCGCTCGAGCACGGCGTTCACCCGCGTGCACAGATCGGTGCAGCCCTCGTCCGATATTTCGGGCTGCACGACGAAAGTCGTCTCGTATTCCCGCATTCATCCTCCTTCTCGTGGGCGGGCCGTGGCCCGGGCCCCGGAGACCTCGTGCACGCCGCGGGCGGCCGCACGAACCGGGACCGAGAAGACGCGGCGATTTAGCAGAGGAGGCGCGCGGACGGAAGCCCGCCAGGCGCCTGGCGGGCCGACTCAGAATGCGCGGTTACGGCACATCCAGGGTCCAGCGCATCCGGCTGGCCCTTTCGGGTCAGACCCGAAAGGGCCAGCCCCCTCGGCTCCGAAGATTCCGCCTCGCTGCGCGCTTCGCTTGCTAGATCGCATCCAGCAGCAGCCGGTGCACGCGCGCGTCGTCCGTGACTTCGGGATGGAAGGTCGCGGCGAGGACACTGCGCTGGCGCAGCAGCACCGGCTCGCCGTCGACACGCGCGAGCACCTCGACGCCGGTGCCGGCGTCCTTCAGCCGCGGCGCGCGGATGAAAACACAGCGCAGGCCTTCGAGACCGGGGGCGGCGCCCTCGTCCACCTGCGCGATGAACGAATCGACCTGCGTTCCGTAGGCGTTGCGCACCGCCGTCACATCGAGCGCACCGAGCGTCTCGACCGGGCGATTCTCGACACGCGCGGCGAGCAGGATCGCCCCCGCACAGGTGCCGAGCACTGGCAGGCCGCCGCGGATGCGCTCGCGCAGCGGCTCGTAGAGCTCGAGCCGCGCGAGGCCCTTCGCGATCGTCGTGCTCTCGCCGCCGGGCAGCACGAGCGCGTCGAGCGCGCCGAGCTGCTTCGGCCACAGCACGAGCTCGGGCTCCGCGCCCGCGCGCGCGAGCGCCTTCGCGTGCGCTTCGTAGTCGCCCTGGATCGCGAGCACTCCGACGCGGGGCTTCGTCATGGCGACTCCTCGCCCGGAATGCCCGCGCTCATCAGCTCCGCGATCGCGAGCGCGTCTGCGCCGCCGGCAGCGCGCAGGCCGGCGATCAGGCCGCGTCGCTCGGCCGGCTTCTTGTTCTGCGACAGCTTGCGCTTGCCCTCGAGCCGCTCGATCGGCAGCTCGAACGCGACGATGCTGCGCAGCAGCTTGTCGAGATGCGCGAACGGGATGTCGCTGAGCTCGCGCGGGCCTTTGCCGTGGCCGCGCGCTAGCTCGGGCAGCGCGCTCTCGTTCTGGTGCATCAGCTTGCGCAGCAGCTCGAACGTGCGCGTCGGGTCGTCGATCCGCCGCGGCGTCCCGCTCGCGTGCACCGCGACGTAGTTCCAGGTGGGCACCTGCTTCGCGGTCGGGTACCAGCGCGCCGAGACGTACGCGTGCGGGCCCGAGAACACCGCGAGCGCCGGCGTCTTCCCGTCGAACGCGCGCCAGTGCCCGTTCGCGCGCGCGACATGGCCGATCAGCGTGCCGAGCTCGCCGCGCTTCGCGTCGAGCACGAGCGGCAGGTGCGTCGCGAGCGGCGCGTCGTCCGCACGCGCCGTGACCAGCAGCGCGAACGAGTGCGCGCGGATCAGCGCGTGCAGCGCAGGGATTTCCTTCTCAGCGAAATGGTCCGGGACGTACATCGCCTCGCGCCCTCCCGTGCGTCGTCCGAAACACTGCGGGCGGCCCGGCGCGCGCGCCGAGCCGCCCGTCGTGTGGATGCGAGAGTTGTTGGGGAGATCACCAGCCTCGGTTCGCGAGCCTCTCGTTCTCGGGAATGGTCGAGATCTCGAGGCCCGCCATCGCGCCGGCGAGGCCGCGCGACGCGTTCAGGACCTCCTGCGGATCCTTCCAGTGCGTGGTCGCGTGCACGATCGCGCGCGCGCGCGCGTCGGGGTCCTCGCTCTTGAAGATGCCCGAGCCGACGAACACGGCCTCGGCGCCGAGCGACATGCAGAGCGCGGCGTCCGCCGGCGTCGCGATGCCGCCCGCCGCGAAATTCGGCACCGGCAGCTTGCCGTGCTGATGGACGTACCTCACGAGATCGATCGGCGCACCGAGCTCCTTCGCCTTCGTGAACAGCTCGTCCGCGCGCAGCGCTTGGATCGCGCGGATGTCGCCGTTCACCTGCCGCAGATGGCGCACCGCCTCGACGATGTTGCCGCTGCCGGCCTCGCCCTTGGTGCGAATCATCGCGGCACCTTCCGCGATCCGGCGCAGCGCCTCGCCGAGGTTGCGCGCGCCGCACACGAACGGCGAGCGGAACGCGTGCTTGTCGACGTGGAACGCCTCGTCCGCGGGCGTCAGCACCTCGCTCTCGTCGATGAAGTCGACGCCGAGCGCGTCGAGCACCTGGGCCTCGACGAAGTGGCCGATGCGCACCTTCGCCATCACCGGAATCGAGCAGACCTTCTGGATCTTCTCGATCACCTGGATCTGGGCCATGCGCGCGACGCCGCCCTCCTTGCGGATGTCGGCCGGCACGCGCTCGAGCGCCATCACCGCCGCCGCGCCCGAATCCTCGGCGATCTTCGCCTGCTCCGGGGTGGTGACGTCCATGATCACGCCGCCCTTCAACATCTCCGCGAGCCCCACCTTCAGCTCGTAGGACTGCGCGCCCTCGCGCGCCTGCTTCTCGCTCATCGCTGCCTCCTGCCCGTTGTTAGGGCGCTAGATGTGGATCGAGGCGCGGCTGCCGTTCGCGGCGCCCGCCTCGAGTCGATCGCGAATCACGCGGCCGAAACGTTCGATGCCTTCGGCGATCTCGGCCTCGTTCACCGAGCCGATCGAGAGCCGGAAAGCTCGCGACGGCCGGCCGTCGCAGTTGAACTGGAAGCCCGGCGAGACGAGCACGCCGGCGCGCATCGCGTCCGCGTAGAGCTCGCGAGAGTCGAGCGCCTCGGCCAGCTCCAGCCAGAGCTGCAGGCCGCCTTCCGGCTCGGTCCAGCTCGATCCCGCAGGCATCTCGCTGCGCAGCGCGGCGATCATCGCGTCGCGCCGCGCGCGCAGTCGCTTGCGCTGGCTCGCGAGGTGACGCTCGTACGCGCCGGTGCTCATGAAATCCGCGAGCGCGGCCTGCAGCGGCAATGCGCCACCGAGATCGGCCGCGTGGCGCAGCGCGAGCAGCGCGTCGACGTGGCGGCCGCGCGCGACGACCGCGCCGATGCGCACGCCCGGAAATAATGACTTCGAGAACGAGAGCAGCTGCACGACCTGCCCTTCGTCGTCGAGGCCGGCGAGCGAGGCGACCGACTTGCCCGCGTAGCGCAGGTCCATCTCGTACGCGTCTTCGATGACCGCTTTGCCGTGGCGCGCAGCGATCGCCAGCAGCTCGTGGCGATGCGCGAGCGTCGTCGAAACGCCCATCGGATTGTGGAACGTCGGAATCGTGTAGAGCGCCTTCACGTCGGAGCGCGCGAGCGCGCGGTCGAGCGCGTCGAGATCGCAGCCGTTCCTGCGCATCGGCACCGGCGCGGCGCGCAGGCCGAGCGCCGCCATCGCCGCGAGCGCGTTCGGGTAGGTCGGCTCTTCGACGGCCACGCAGTCGCCCGCATCAGCGAAGAGACGCAGCACCAGCTCGATGCCTTGGCTCGCGCCCTGACAGAGCACGAGCGAGTCGGCGCCGACCACGACGCCGCTCGCGCGCAGCCGCTCCGCGATCAGCGTGCGCAATCCCTGATAACCCTGCGGGTCGCCATAATCGAGCACCTGCCCGCCGAGCTCGTTCATCACGCGCACCAGCGAGCGGCGGAACGCGTCGACCGGGTAGTGGCGCGCGTCGGGCTTCAGCGCATGCAGCCGAATTGCTCCGCGGCCGGCGCCGTACGAGACGCGCGAGCGCTCGAAATCGAGCAGGCGCTCGGCGCGCGCCGAGAGCGGCGCGGGCGCAGGCGCCACCGGCGAAAGCGCGCGCGGCCGGCGCCCGCGCACGAAGGTGCCACGGCCGACGTGCGCATCGACGACGCCCTGTGCGGCGAGCTCCTCGTAGGCGCTGCTGACCGTCTCGCGATTCACGCCCAGCTTCTCCGCCAGCGTCCGAATCGGAGGAAGCCGGTCGCCCTCGGCGAGATCGCCGCGCTCGACCTGCGCACGGATCTGCGCCGCGATCTGCCGGTAGACCGGCTCCGCACTGCGTCCATTTGCCTCGTCGCGCTGGAGCTCGAGCTGCATGGCGCGCCAGACTATCCCCAGTCAAACGAGCGGACAATCTGGACGAATGGAGAATTCGCAGGCCGATTTCGCCCGGCCAATGCCAGACAATCTCGATCTTGCACACGTCAGCTGCCGCTCTCCGGCGGTGATCCGGGCGCCGCATTGAAGCGGTTCATCGCGTCCGCGATGCCAGCCACGGCGAAGCAGCGCAGCGCGGCTCCCGCACGCGCCAGCAGCTCGGGGAGCGCCGCGTCCTCGTCCGCGGAGAATGGATCGAGCACGTGATCCTTCGTCTCGCGCATCGGGTCTGCGTCGCGGCCGACACCGATGCGCAGCCGGGGCACGTCCTCGCGGCCGAGCACCGCGAGCACGTCGCGCAGGCCGCGCTGGCCGCCGTCGCTGCCGCGCGCGCGCAGACGGAGGCGTCCGAACGGGAGGTCGACGTCATCGAGCGCAACGATCAGGTCGCGCGAGAGGTCCGCGAGCGGCAGCTCCAGGGTCGCCGCGCCGACGCTTGCGCCGGACCGATTCATCCAGGTCTCGGGGAGCAGCAGCGCGACCTCTTCGGCCTCGATGCGGCCGACGCCAAAGCGCCCGAAGTAGCGTTCCTCCTCGCACGCGATCCCAAGCTCCGCCGCGAGCGCCCGCACGGCGCGCGCGCCGATGCTGTGGCGCGTGCGCGCGTAGCGCGGGCCGGGGTTGCCGAGTCCGACGATCAGCTTCACGCGTGAGCCGCGCCGCTCGCCTCCGCTTACTTCTTCTTGTCGCCGCCCTTCGCCTCGGCCTTCGGGGCGGCCGCCTTTGCGTCGCCCTTCGCAGCCTCCGCCGCGGGCGCTGCGCCCGCAGCCGGAGCCGCCGCCGCCTCGCCTTCCGCCGGCACCTCGCCCTCGACCGCAGCCGCCGCCGGCGCAGCCTCTTCCTCGGCGGCCGGAATCACGACCGAGGCCACCGCGAGCGTGCCTTCGGTCTTGATCGTCAGGCCGGGCGCGAGGCGCAGGTCGCTCACGTGAATGGAATCGTTCACGTTGAGCGCAGTGACGTCGACGTCGATGCTCTGAGGAATCTCGCGCGGGAGGCAGTCGATCAGCAGCTCGCGGAGCGGGTGATCGAGAATGCCGCCGAAGTCGGTGCCTGCCGCCTTGCCGATCAGATGGATCGGCACCGCGACGGTCACCTTCTGGGTGAGATCGACCTCGTAGAAGTCCGCGTGCAAGTAGCGGCCGCGCACCGGATCGCGCTGCAGGCCCTTCACGAGCACGGTGCTGGTGGAGCCGGCGAGCGTCAGATCGATCAGCGTGTTCAGGCCAGCCGCGCCGCGTAGCAATTTCTGCAGCTCCTCGGGGCTCACCGTCACCGACTGCGCGGCGCGCTTGCGGCCGTACACGACGGCGGGGATGCGACCCGCCGCGCGCAGCTTGCGCGCGACGCCTTTGCCAGTTCCGTCGCGCGCTTCGGCGACGAGTGCATTCTCTGCCACGGTGCCTTCTCCTCGATCTCTCAGTTATCAGGGAATGTTTGCTGGAGCTTTGGCTGGGGCGGCAGGACTCGAACCTGCAATAGGCGGCTCCAAAGGCCGCTGCCTTACCATTTGGCGACGCCCCAGTTCTTTCCGATCTTCGCTCGGCTTCGCCTCCCTGCGCGCGCCCAGCGCCAGCTGCGCTGGCGCTGGGTCGCTTGCGGTCGCGACGACATTTGGCGGGCGTTCCGACTCGGAGGCTCTTAGGAACTTTCTTCGATTCGTGTTGGTGGGTCTTCAGACTCGCGGCGGCTCGTCGATGCGTTCGTTACTCGCGAGGGTTCTCGTCTGCCAGGTTCGCAGGCCGGGGCGGGCGATATCGCGCTCGGCTTGCCTCGCTTCGACCTCGGTTCGGTAGATCGCGTACATCGTCGGGCCGCTCCCGGACATTCCGACGGCGCGGGCGCCGGTGGCTGATAGCTCCTCTCGCAGCTTCGCGACCTCGGGAGAGAGGAGAGACGCGGCCGGCTCGAGGTCGTTCGCGACGAGCTCGCGCAGCCGGTCCGCGGTGTCGGGCCAGTGCGCCCGAGTGGCGCCTTCCTCCTCACGCAGGGCGAGAAGGGCGCGCAAGTTAGGAGCGGCACCTGGTCGAGTCAACGAAGGCGCAGCGTCGAGCGCCGCGTAGACGGCTTTGGTCTCGAGCCCGACGCCGGGAAGCGCCAGCACGACGGGCATGGAGCTGAGCCCGGTGAGCGGGCAGACGAGCTCGCCGATGCCCGAGACGAGCGCGGCCTGCGGCGCCAGAAAGAACGGGACGTCCGCGCCGAGCGCGAGGGCGATCGCGCCGAGCCGAGGGCCTCCCAGCGGCGAACCGGTTAGCTGGCCGAGACCGCGCAGCACCGCGCCCGCGTCGCTGGAGCCGCCTCCGAGGCCGGCAGGCGACGGCACATGCTTGGTCAGCGCGATCGAAACCCCGTGCCCCCCGAGAAGGGTCTCCTGCAGGAACCGCTCGGCGGCGCGCCAGGCCAGATTCCGGCCGTCGGCGGGAACGCCCGCGGCGAGCTCGCCGTCCATCGTGAGACGGACGCCGGGCGGCCCGCCGAGAGCGATCTGCAGCTCGTCCGCGAGCGCGATCGGCACGAACAAGCTCTCGAGCGTGTGGTAGCCATCCGAGCGCCGGCCGGTGATGCGCAGCCCGAAGTTGAGCTTCGCGGGCGCGCGCAGCCTGAGCGTCACGCCCCGTTCTTGCCGCGCGCCGCGGTCACGAAGCGCATCCGCAGATCCGTGAGCAGGTTGCGCAGCAGCGTCGTCTCGTCGTCCGTGAGATTCCCGCGCGTCTTCTCTTCGAGCAGCTCGAGCATGTCGATCGTTTGGCGCGCAATCGCGAGATTCGGCGTGCGCGTCTGACCGCTCTCCGGATCCGGCACCAGTCCCATGTGCACGAACGCCGAGGAGCCCAGCGAGATCAGGAAGCCGGCAAAGTCGGGCTTCGGCAGATCGCTCTCGTCGCTCCCGACCATCGTGAAGCCGCGCGAGTCGGAGTCGCTCACGGGTTGTCCTCCTCAGGCTCCGAGTCGAGCCGCCGGTACGCGATGATGATGCGCTGGGCGGCAGTCGCCAAACTACCCAGTGCGATCGCCGCGAGCGCGAGCGGCATCACGCCGAGAAGCCCGCCCGCGATCAGGATCACGATGCGCTCTGCGCGCTCGAGCAGGCCGCCCTCGAAGTCGCGGAGCCAAAACTCGGCGCGCGCCTTGGTGTACGACGTCAGCACGCTGCCGGCGAGCGCCGCCGCGGCGGTCCACGCCACGAGACGCTCGCCTGCTCCCGCGTAGTGAATCGCGAGCCCGGCGAGCAGCGCGACGTCGACGAGACGGTCGAGCGAGGAGTCGAGCAGCGCGCCGAAGCGCGTCGCGCGCCCCTGCGCTCGCGCGACGACGCCGTCCGTGAGATCGAAGATTCCGCCGAGCGCGGTCAAGACCGCGCCGCG
>Ga0187894_10001273_pt1 | contig 32671 bp, 39 predicted proteins | sample GBC1701081metaG_FD_136650 | JGI IMG/M metagenome (GOLD analysis project Ga0187894, IMG submission 136650) | White microbial mat communities from a lava cave in the Kipuka Kanohina Cave System on the Island of Hawaii, USA - GBC170108-1 metaG ...
AGGAGTGGGTCGAACAGCCCGAACAGCAGCTAGCTTATGAGTCGTTTTGACTCTTGAGACGGAGACCTTCTTTGCGGGCGCAGCCTTGCGAACCACCGACTTCGGCGCGGCCTTGCGTGCCTTGGTGGAAAGCTTCTTAGGCTTAGCGGTTTTCCGGGCTGCGGCTTTTACTGGCTTCTTAGCGAGCGGGCGGGAGGGTGACTTCGCTGCGCTTGCTCGTTTTGCTTTCGGCCTCGCCGTCGTCGCTTTTGCCACGCGCTTCGCGGTCTTAGCTGGCGCTCGCTTCGTCTTCGAGCGCGATGCTGGCCGTCGCACGCCTTTTGCGAGACTGCTACTCATGGGGCTTAATCTCAAAAGGCTGCTCACTTTGCATGAGCAGCCGCGGAAACGTCCGGAGCTTACCACAGACGCCCTTCTAAATCAACGGAGACAAGTATTTGCGGGTGCTTTAAGGCTCCAGTTCATGGTCCTTAAGGCCTAAATGTGCCAACATAGAAAAACACTTGAAGGTCATTGTTGGCTATGTTAAAGTGCGTCTTGGCTTACGGAGGCTTAATCCACCTCGGCAAATAGCCCCAACCGATTTAGTTACCTCTTTAGATTCAAAGCTTGCGATTGCACGACGAGGCGTTTCACCTTTTACTCTCCAGGTAGCATCCCGCCCCGGCCTTCAAAATAAAGAGTCGCACAATGGCAGATACACCGATCCTGTTGCGTGAGCAACAATACCACCAGATAAAGGCTGTCCTGGCTCGTTTACGAATGGACGCGTCCGCGAAGGTGGTTTTTCTGGTGGACAAAGACGGTCAGGAGATCGCTTCCCAGGGCGAAGTGGGGAATCTTGACACAACCAGCCTCGCCTCGCTCGCCGCCGGCAACGTCGCGGCGACCGGTGGCATGGCTGCGCTAATCGGTGAAAAGGAGTTTCCGACTCTCTCCCACGAAGGCGAGAAAGAGAGTATTCACATCTCGGTGGTCGGGAGATTGTTGCTGGTGGTGGTCTTCGACGACCGATCGAGCCTGGGTCTGGTGAAACTACGAAGCAAACAGGTTTCTCAGCAACTGGCGAAGATCTTCGAAGAAATTACCGCCAACGGCGATCTTGATGACCTCGACTCGCCCTTCGCCGGAATCACTGACGAAGACATTGATAGCCTTTTCACCTGACGGCAATTTGCTATGACCTTTATCAATTACGCTTCCAGAGAAATCAACTGCAAGATCGTCTACTACGGCCCCGGTTTGTGTGGTAAGACGACCAACTTGCAGTACATCTTCGACTCCACTGCCCCCCAGGCTCGCGGCAAGCTCATCAGTCTCGCGACGGAAACAGACCGTACGCTGTTTTTCGACTTTATGCCGCTCGAGCTGGGCACTGTGCGCGGTTTCAAGACGCGTTTCCACTTGTACACCGTCCCCGGTCAGGTCTTTTACGACGCTTCCCGCAAACTGATCCTCAAAGGCGTGGACGGCGTGGTGTTTGTCGCGGATTCCCAGGAAGAACGAATGGATGCGAACATCGAGTCGCTTTATAACCTCGAAGAAAACCTCAAGTCTCAGGGCTACGACCTGATAAAGATTCCCTACGTGCTTCAGCTCAACAAGCGCGACCTGGGCAACATCGTTTCCGTGGAGGATCTCGCTGCCGAGTTGCAGCGCAAAGGCGAGCCCGTGATTGAAGCGGTAGCCGCAACAGGCGCCGGAGTTTTTGATACTTTGAAAGCGGTTGCCAAGCAGGTCTTGACGGAGCTTCGGAAGGGTTGACAGGATTCCGGAATGAACAAGATCCTGTTCGTGTTTTGAAGTTGTTACTTTTTAAATCCTGTAGGGTCCTGTAATCCTGTCTACACCGACTCGAGCGATTTCAACATCAACAGTCCGTCCCCGCCATTTGAATAGTATTTAGGAAGTCTCTGAGTAACTGTGTAGCCAAGATTCTCGTAGAGCTTTTGTGCTGGTGTGTTCAGAGTTCTGACTTCCAGCCGCACCAGTCTTACATTGCGTTTGCAGAAGCCTTCTTCAACTTGCCTCATTAAACGTTTAGCCAGATTACGACGGCGGTGTTCGGGTGCTACGCCCACAGTCGTGACGTGTCCGGTGTGATCGGGTTCGATCAACCCGATCACGAAACCAGCCATGACGCCGCCGGTTGTAACGGCGCGAAAAGCGACTGACTCGGGAGCAGTGAGAAGGTAGTCGAATGTCTCGCGGCTGTAGGCTTCGCCGTCGATGAAACAGCGCTGGTCGAGTCGCCAGCATTCGTCGAGTTGGGAGATGGTTAGCGGACGAATGTCGTAGGAGGTGCCCCATGACGGGATGGCTGCCTTTTCTTTCTTCTGGGGATCGTAAGGAAGCTCAGACTGTGACCACCAGCGGGATCGAAATTTCTTTAGTACTGCCATAACGTTCTTGCATCGACATTTCTGCGAGCGGTCTTAGTTTACCATTGGCGTTTTATTAGCTCCTAGAGAATTAACATGCAATCGCCGTAGCTGTAAAAGCGATAGCGTTCGCTGACGGCGTGGCGGTAAGTGTTGAGGATAAACTCGCGTCCGGCGAAGGCGCTGACGAGGATCAGCAGGGAAGATTGTGGCAGGTGAAAGTTGGTGAGCAACGCGTCGGCGACCCGGAACTTGTATCCGGGTTTGATCGTGAGCGTCGCTTCGCCCGCGCCGGCGAGTACGAGGCCTTCGTCTGTCGCTGATGATTCGAGTGCGCGCATCGTGGTGGTTCCGACGACGATCACTCGCCCGCCTTTTCTTCGCGCGTCGTTGATCTTCGCCGCTGCTGATTCCGAGATCTCGAATCGTTCGGCGCTGACTGAGTGTTGGTCCACGTCATCAACGCGCACCGGTTCGAAAGTTCCGTAGCCAACGTGAAGCGTAACTTCGGCGAGTGTGGCGCGCGATTCGATTGCGGTGAGAACGTTTGGTGTGAAATGCAGACCTGCCGTCGGCGCCGCGATCGCTCCACGGTGTTTCGAGTAAACGGTTTGGTAACGCTCCCGATCGTCAGTTGAACTGCTGGACGATCGTTTTATGTAAGGCGGTAAGGGCGTCGCTCCCAATTCCCCTAAAAGCTCCTCAAAAGAACCCTCACAGTGAAAACGAACGCGCCTAAGCTCGGAACCAGGCTCATCAACAATTTCCGCAGTTAATTTGCCGTCGCCAAAGCTTACTCTCGACGTTTTTTGGAGTCTTCCTCCGGGTTTGACCAGCACCTCCCAAACCTTCGGTTCCAGCTCGCGGACCAGAAAGATCTCAACTTGTCCTCCCGTCCCTTCTCTTCTTCCTCTTAGCCGAGCGGGAATCACTCGTGAGTTGTTTACGACGACCACATCGTTAGCTTCGAGATAGTCGGGAAAGCTTTTGAAGCTGAAGTCGGTCCAGGTTTTCTGCCGCCGATCAACGACCAACATCCGCGACGCATCGCGTTCTGCGAGAGGTTCCTGCGCAATGAGCTCCGCGGGCAACTCATAATCGAACTCCGAAATATGCATCACAACGTCCGTGTCATCCGTGTGAGTCCGTGGCTCAAGAAGGATGTTCGCGGTGGAAGACCGCCGTGAGCTGCGCGCCAAACAGCAGGATCAAACTCGAAACATAACTCCACGTCAGCACCGCCACCACCGCGCCCACCGACCCGTAAATCTGATCGTAATGAAAGTAACCCAAGCTCCACGCAAACACGTACTTCGCCAACTCCCACAAGAGCCCCGCGAGAAACGCGCCCGGCAACGTATCCCTCCACGTCACTTCCGCTCGCGGCATGAAACGGTAGACCAACACAAACAGCACCACCGTCATGAGGTAACTGCCGGTCGCGAATAATACCTGCCAGACTCCACTCCCAACCGAACTCAACAACTGATAACGGGCAATCTGCCGCGGCGACAATCTGACGGCGACTTCGCGCAACGCCACCAACGCCGACGTCACCAACACCGACAATGAAAGCAACAACCCAACGACACCAACCATGCCGATCGTCAATGCGCGTCCATGCCAGAACGTGCGCGACGTCGCGCCCCAGATACGATTTACCGCGCGCTCGATCACCGCAAAGACCCACGAGCCGGCCCACAACACGAGAATCACGCACGTGATGATCGCACCAAAACCCAAATCGGAAAAAGCTCCAATCGTTTGGCGCAGGAATTGGCCCGAACCGGGATAGACGTCAACTGCGTGGGCCAGCATCTCTGTGCCCGCCGCCAGTTTGTTGCTCAAAGCGAGCAACAACAACAACGCCGGAAACAGCGCCATCAGTCCGAAGTAACTCATCGCCGCGGCGGAAGTGAAGAGATCGCTTTCGTGAAACTGGTGCAACGAATGCGCCAGCATCGATCCCCACGGCGACCGATTTTTAACGCCGAATGAATGACGTGTGAGTGAAGTAACGAAACGCTTCATCGTTAATTAGCCGTCAGACTTTGACGGATAGACACAGACTTCCTTTATTAAAGCTGTCTCTGTGTGTGTGTCGGTGTCCATCCGTGGCTCACAACAGGTTCTAGCGGGGATCAAACAGGGTGGGGCGACGCAAACCGGTCTTGATGCCGAAATGTTCATACGCGAGAGGTGTGGCAAGACGTCCTCGAGGCGTACGATCCAGAAACCCGATCTGGATCAGGTAAGGTTCTATGATTTCTTCGATAGAATCTTTCTCCTCATGGATCGACGCGGAGATGGTGCCCAGGCCCACCGGGCCACCGTTGAACTTCTCGATGATCGTCAACAGCAGTTTTCGGTCCATCTCATCCAGACCATACGTATCCACTTCCATCCGGTTCAACGCATCATTCGCAACGGCCTGCGTGATGCGCCCGTCGTAATCGACTTCCGCGTAATCACGCACGCGCCGCAACAGCCGGTTGACGATGCGGGGCGTACCACGCGAACGACGCGCTATCTCGCGCGCCCCCTCGCCGTCGATCTCGACGCCGAGGATCTCCGCGGAGCGTTTGCAGATCACTTCGAGGTCTTCGTGCGGGTAGAAGTCGAGATGGAAAACGATACCGAAACGTCCACGCAGCGGCGCGGTAATCAAGCCGGCGCGCGTCGTGGCGCCGATGAGGGTGAACTTGGGAATCTCGAGCTTGATCGAACGCGCTGACGGACCTTGCCCGATGAGGAGATCCAACTGGTAGTCTTCCATCGCCGGGTAGAGTTTTTCCTCCAATGCGGGCAACAGGCGATGAATCTCGTCGATGAAGAGCACGTCGCCTTCCTGCAAGTTCGTCAACAACGCGGCGATGTCTCCGGCCTTTTCGATAGCTGGACCGGCAGTTGATTTGAGCTCGGCGCCCATTTCGTTGGCAATGATGTTGGCGAGCGTGGTCTTTCCCAGTCCGGGTGGGCCAGTCAGCAAGACGTGATCGAGCGCTTCGCGGCGGGCGCGCGCCGCTTTCATGTACACGCGCAGGTTTTCCTTCACCTGACGCTGGCCGATGTAGTCGTCGATGCGAGTCGGGCGCAACGTCAGATCTAATTGACGATCTTCATCGGTCGCGGAGCCGTCTCTTAATCTCGCCGTTATTGGATCAGCCATCGGTTTTATATTTTAAGCTTACACACGTGCCAGTTTGCGCAGTCCACGCCGCAGCACTGACTCGACCGTCATCTCACCGTCATTGAGCACGGCGTCGATCGCCTTCTCCGCCGCCGAACGTTGATAACCGAGATTCAACAACGCCGAAAGCGCGTCGGCGCGCACGTTGTCTTCGGGCGACACGCCAACCGCTTCAGGCCTCGCCCCGGGTTCCTCTTCGACTTGTGACGCCGCCAGCGTCGTCATCTTCTCACGTAGATCGACGATGAGCCGCTCGGCGGTCTTGCGGCCAACACCCGGAATCAACGTCAGCCGCGCGAGGTTGTTGTTCTTAATCGACGCGATCAGCTCGTCCGCGCTCATGCCCGAAAGCAGAGCGATGCCGATCTTCGGCCCAATGCCGCTGACGGAAATGAAGTTTACAAACAGCTCACGTTCGCGCGTGGTCTTGAACCCGTAAAGCTGCAACGCGTCTTCCTTGACGTGCGTGTAGATGCGAAGCTGGACGTTTGAACCTTCGGTTTCCAGCTCGTAGAACGTAGAGAGAGGGATATTCACCTCATATCCGACGCCGGACACGTCAACTATTACAGAGTTCGGTTGTTTAGAGAGCAGTTTGCCGCTGAGATGTGCAATCATTTGCGCCGGAGTATTATACTGGCCACGACAGGTTCCCGCGAATGAAGTCTGAAAAAATATCAGAACTGACAACCAGCCGGTTGAGCGTTTATCTTCGCTGTCTTAATGCGCTTCACGCGGCCGGGATCAAGACTATCTCGTCGCAGGCGCTGGCGGAGCAGTTTCACCTGAACTCCGCGCAGATTCGTAAGGATCTCGGTTACTTTGGCGAGTTTGGCGTGCGCGGGGTCGGTTACTACGTGGCAGACCTGCGCGATCACATCACAGAGATTTTGGGTTTAGACCATCCGCATCGCGTCGGCATTGTCGGCGCGGGAAGACTGGGAACGGCGCTCGCGAATTACAACGGCCTCGGGAAGTCGAATTTCACTGTCGTGGCACTCTTCGATAACGACCGGCAAAAGATCGGAAAGCGCATTGGCGATGGACGTCTCCTGGTGCACGACGTTGAACAAGCGGCGCATGTTATTCGCAACGAAGCGATCGACGTGATGGTGATTGCAGTCCCGGCCAAGGCGGCGCAAAGAGTTCTCAATCAGATCATGTCGGCAGGAATCAAGGCGGTGCTCAACTTCGCGCCGGTGCCGTTGAACTCGCGCAAAGGTGTGAAAGTGAAGACGGTCGATTTAACGACGTCGCTGGAATCGCTCTCGTATTTTCTCGCCCAGCCGCCTGCTTCCAAAGTTACTCATAAACGCGGGCGGCACCGGGACACCGACGACACGGTATGGATGAACAAACAGCCAGAACGGACCTGATCGCCGTTTGCCACCTGATGTACGAGCGAAGCTACGTCGTTTCGTCAGACGGCAACGTGAGCGTGCGTCTGGACGACGGACGAATCCTCGCGACGCCGACGATGACGTGCAAGGGCCGCATGACCGACGAGCTGCTCGCGATAACCGATCTCGACGGGAATGAGCTCAACCACCGCCGCGCCTCGAGCGAGCTCGCGATGCACTTGCTCATTTATCGCGAACGTCCGGAGATCAATGCCGTCTGCCATGCGCATCCGCCGAACGGAACCGCCTTCGCGGTCGCTGGGTTGCCAATCGATCAACCGATACTTTCGGAAGTGATCCTGACGTTGGGTTGTGTGCCGCTTGCGTCTTACGGCACACCGTCGACCGATGAATTGACCGAAGCGATGAAGCCGTTGGTCCAGTATCACAACGCGTTGTTGATGGCGAATCACGGCGCGGTCGCGTATGGCACGGATTTGTGGCAGGCGTGGGATCGCCTCGAGACTTTGGAGCACACAGCGAAGATCGCGATCTTGTCGCGCGTGCTCGGCGGTTCGAAGAACCTGCCGCCGGATGCGATCGAGAAGTTGATCAATGTGCGCGAGCAGGCGGGTTATCTCGGCGAGTCTGCGAGGGGTCAGGCGTGTGGTTATTTGCGTGAACCTGTAGTTGAGAACGGTTCGGGAACGATCACCTTGACACGTGAAGAATTAGTAGAGTTACTAAGCCAGGCAGTTAATAGATGACAATCTCTTCAGAGAAACCAAGATAAATAGATAAGAGGAGCAGCTTAATGCAGGAAGCACTCGGAATGGTTGAAACTAAAGGACTCGTCGCGATGATTGAAGCAGCCGACGCGATGGTCAAAGCCGCCAACGTCACTCTGGTCGGCTACGAGAAGATTGGCGCCGGTTTCGTCACGGCGATCGTGCGCGGCGACGTGGCGGCGGTGAAAGCGGCGACAGATGCAGGCGCCGCGGCCGCGAGACGCGTTGGTGAACTGGTCAGCGTGCACGTGATTCCGCGTCCGCATGGCAGTGTTGACGAGAATCTTCCGGTTGGCCTCAGTCGCTAAGCAGGCATGATCATCGCTCGCATCCTTGGCGCCGTTGTGTCCACGCAAAAGGACGAACGGTTACAGGGAAAGAAATTACTGATTGTCAGGCCGATCAATGTCGACGGCAGCGACACCACCGGTTACGTCGTGGCGGTTGATACTGTCGGCGCCGGTTTTCACGAGCGCGTGCTGGTGGTGGCCGGTTCGAGTGCGCGGCTGGCGCAGGGAATGAAAGACGTGCCGGTGGATGCCGCGATCGTGGGTGTGATCGACTCGGTTGATGTGAACGCTTGAGATTTGAGTTATGCAACTCGCGCGAGTTATCGGGACAGTCGTGGCCACTGTGAAGAACGATTCGCTTGCAGGCCGAAAGCTGTTGGTTGTGCAAACACTGGACAGGGATCTCGAGCCAATTGGAAAACCAATGGTCGCGATCGATGCCGTTGGCGCCGGTTTCGGTGAACTGGTTTTCTGGTGTCGCGGCAAGGAAGCGAGCTTTCCCTTCAAACGCGAAGACACGCCGACTGATTGCACGATCGTGGGGATTGTCGATTCCGAGGAACACGTGAGACGCTAAGGATGATTCTTGCTCGCGTCATTGGAAACGTTGTGGCCACGCAGAAGAACCGTCGCTACGACAACGCTCGCGTGATGTTGTGCCAGCAGATCACGCCGGATGGTGAAGAGACAAGTTATTCGGTGCTGGCGCTCGATTCGGTAGATTCGGGTGTTGGCGATACAGTGCTGATCGTGCAGGAAGGTTGGAGCGCATCGACGGCGGCGACGGGACAGGCGGGCGCGGCGATCGATTCCGCGATTGTTGGAGTGGTGGATCGGATTGATCTGTTATGAGTGCTGATCAAGCGAGAGAAATAGCGGAGAGGATCGCACGGCGCGTCGGAGCCGCTTCGACGCCGGCCTCGGGCACGGATATCGGATCGGAACTGGCGGCAATGCGCGCGACGCTGAATGAACTGCAAAACCGATTGATTCAGATCGAGTCGAAGGTTGGTTCGAGTGATCCTGCTGCACCGCGTGTTCAATCACCGTGGCTCGCCGGTCATCCGAGTATGGAACGATTTGGCGTTGAAGAGGCCACGGTTTCCGAGCTGGTCGACTTCTTCCAAAATGAAAGGGCTTGCAGCCTGGAGCCCGGCGGCAAGCCTTGTGATCACTGTGCAATGTGCAGTTCGAGGGGCTTCTAGTCTCCTATTTCGTCGGATTGCGCAATGAGTTTGCATTGATCGTTGGCGGATTTTGCACACCTTCTTCCGCCCTGAAGTACGGCTCCTCTTTAAATCCAAACAACTTCGCTGAAATCACAGTCGGGAAGCGCGCGCGCGTCGTGTTGTAGTCCTGGGTCGCTTCGTTGTAGTCCTTGCGCGCGGTGGCGATGCGATTCTCGGTGCCGGCAACCTCGTCCTGCAACTTCAGAAAATTTTGGTTTGACTGTAACTGCGGATAGTTCTCCTGCAACACCAGCAGGCGTCCGACAGTACCACCAAAACTATTAGCCGCATCGATCACCGCCTGTTTCTGTTCCGGCGATTTATCACCACCCTCACCCTGCGGCGCTTGTTGCGTCGCATTCAGCAAGCGCGAGCGCGCGTCAGCGATCCGGCCGAAAACTTCCTGCTCCTGGACACCGGCCAGCTTCGCCGACTCAACCAGGTTGTTGATGAGATCAGCGCGACGTTGCAACTGAGTCTCAACGTTGGCCCACTTTCCTTTCACGTTCTGTTGCTTGGTCGTGAGCGTGTTGTAACCGCAACCACTGGCACTCAGCGCAATCACGGCTACCGCCAAAAGAAGCAAGAACTTTCTGGTCTTCATAATCAATCTCCCCTCCGATCCAATTCATCAACTGCTTCCACCACTTGTTCGATCTGATACATGTAAGCGGCGAAAAGTTCGTTCGCCTCTTTTTCCGAGTCCGGCAAGTTGCCGCCGGCACGAAATTCGAAAATTCTTTCAAACGGCTTCACGTCGAGGTTCAATAGCTTCGCGGTCGCGCGCACACAATCTACTTTGGCGACCGGCGCTTCCTGTCCGTAAAGCAACAACACCGCCCGAAACAACGCCGCAAACGACGACAAACTGTCGCTCATTAGATCCGACAACTTCTCGATCGAGATCGAGACGGGAATGTAGTGACGGCGAAGCTGGATCAACTTGCTGCGCAATTCGTACTCAGCCTGGTGACGCAGGTTTGCATCCGAAAGCTTCGCGTACTCAAACGGATCGTGACCGTAAAGAACGACGCGTGCCTTGGCCATCTGATGAAACTCGATCGGAAACACGTCGGCTGCGTCCGAGAGTTCTTCCACCGTGAAATAGACCGGCAGCGGATGTCCCAGGCGTTGCCATTCGCGCATCGGCGCCTGCGCCTGCCGCAGATCTTCCGGCGTGATGCGATTGAGCGCGATGAGCAGGTTGTAGTCTGACTGCAACTCGACGTCATCACCCGCCGCCGCCGAGCCGTAGAGCACGACAGACGCCAGGTTTTCTCCGTGCGTCGCGCGCAGATCTTCAACCAGTCCGTTGAGAGCTTGCTGAACTACTGTCTTAACCATCGCAATTTTTGTGTGCTCCGGATACTAACAGAAACCCTACCAACTGCCACCGGCACCGCCACCACCGAAGCTGCCACCACCTCCAAAGCCGCCGCCAAAACCACCGCCTCCTCCTCCGAATCCGCCACCGCCAAATCCACCACCGCCACCCCAACCGCTTCTGGAGCGACCGCTGCCGGCGTTGCCCAACCAGCTGGCTAACAATGCCGCTTGCCACCAACCACCGCCACCCCAACCGCGCCGGCGACCGCCGCCACGTGGCCCACCGCGCGAACCAATCGAAGCGGCGATCAGAATGGCCAAGACCGCCAACGCACCGCAGCAGATCGTGCTCAGCTTTGTTCGCGGGACTTCGCGAATATTGGTGTTCCCCTCGGGCTCACCACGATAGGCGTAACTCTGATCGATGCCGTCGATACTGAAGCCGCGTTTCTCTGCGAGTGTAGCGACGTAAGCCTGGATCGTGTCGTAGATTCCTTTGCTGTAGTTTCGTTGGCGAAACGCGGGTACAAGTCGTTCGCGTTGAATCTGGCCCACGAGACCGTCAGGCAGATCACCCTCGAGGTGATCGCTGACCTGCGTGAAATACTTGCGATCCTGGATCGCCACCACCAACAGAAGACCGGCTTTCTCGCCTTCCTTTGAACCGATGCCCCAACCACGCGCAACAGCGAGCGAGAAGTCAAAGATATCCTGGTCGCCGGTGGTATCAACCGTCAACACGGCGTACTCGATGTTCCCGCGTTCCTTCAGGTTTCGAAAGATCGACTCGAGACGCTCGCGCGTTTGCGCGTCGATCACATTCGCGTTGTCGACGATGGGAGTAAACGGAACCGGAAGAGGAACGGGTGATTGGGGTTTGGTCTGCGCCTGTACTCCGGCCAGCAGCGGCGCCGCTGATAACAAAAAGAGCAGAGCCACCAGGCCGAGGCCTGGCCGGAAGTGTGAATTTTTCAAACGCAGACGCAATTACTAACTTTTCGCCCCTGGTTAACCCTCGATTACCTTGTGTAACAGGTAGAAGAGCGCAACTCCAACAAAAACGACAATTGAGACCGTAGGGTTTCGTTCTTCTTTGTGATTCACTTCGGGGATCAGGTCGCTCGCCGCAACGTAGAGGGTCACGCCGGCCGAGAAGGGTAATGCATATCCAACCGCATCGCTCATCCGCGAGTCAAGTACGGCGACAGCGATGACGCCCGCGAGCGTCGCAGCGCCAATTGCCGCGGTGGCGCTCAAAGCCGTCTGCGTCGAACGTCCGGCAGCGAGCATGATCGACGCGACTGTGAAACCTTCCGGCATCTTGTGTAGCAGGATCGCGATAAACACCAGCAGTCCGACTTTAAAGTTGACCAGAAAAGCCGAGGCGATCGAGACGCCGTCGAAGAACGTGTGAATCGAGAGTCCGGCGACGGCTGTGTAAGCAGCAGACGGACGCATGAAAGATTCGGGATGCGTTTCGGCGCCGAAGTGAAAGTGAGGCGCGATTGTGTGCTCGACGAGTTGAATGAGCAGGTAACCGGCCAAAAGCAGCGTCATCGCGCCGAGCACGGCTCCGGATGCCGACTGGCCGTGCGCGGTGTTGGTCCAGATACTGATGCTCTCGGGAAGAATTTCGATAAAGATCGCGGCGAGCATGAATCCCGCGCCGAGTGCGACTAGATACTTCAGAAAGCGTTCACCGAGCCGGTGAACTCCCGACTTAACCAGGACCAAGCCACCAACAACGTTAGCGCCCGCTGCCAGTAAGCCAAAGAGGAGAATCGATGTCATTTGTCGGTCGGCCACTATAGCCGATCTGTAAAGTCCATGTAATCTGTGGCCCAAAAAGGCAAACGAAAGGCGAACATTTCAAGCTGAACACAGTATTGACAGGTGCTTTGAGCGCAGCGTAGTATCCGAACCTGGGTGGTCAAAAGTGGTCGGAAGTGGGTCCAACCTCGTAGCAACACCGATCATTAGCAACACTTTTCCTGTAGGCCACCCACCAAGCTTCTCGACAGGCAGATGAATCATGCTGCGAGGAAACTACACGGCGCGGATAGATATCAAAGGTCGTCTCAAAGTGCCGACCGAGTTCCGGCGCCTGATCGAAGAGAAGCATGGCAAAGAGTTTTATATCACGAGTCTGAACGGTGATTGCGTGCGGATTTATCCGCTGCCGGAGTGGGAGTCGATCGAAGCGCGCCTTTCACTGCTGCCGTCGATGGACCCGACACGCCGAAGGTTCCTTGATAGAACGAACTATTACGGTCAGCAGGCGGCGCTGGATAACCAGGGACGCTTGCTGATTCACCCGTTGCTTCGTAAGAACGCGGAAGTAATTGGCGATGTGGCAGTCCTTGGGTATCTGACGTACCTGGAAGTTTGGGAGCTAGACAAGTTCCAAGCCCGCATGCTTGCCGATCCCTATACCGAGGAAGACGAAGCAGCGATTGCGAGACTCGGGATTTGAAGTTGAGCTTTGTACTTTGGTCTTAGTGCTTTGTAACAATTAAGCAGTGACTAAGCACAAAGAACAAAGGACAAAGCACAAGAAAAAGGTCTTTGAACGAGATCACGGGGCGGTGGTGATGGCTGCGCCTTTGGGGGGCATGGGCGCGCCCCATCGCCCCGTGCTGCTGAAAGAGACACTGAAGTTCCTCGTTCCTGAACGAGGAGGTCTCTTCGTTGACTGCACGGTTGGACTTGGCGGACACAGCGAAGCGATTCTGAAATCCTCTGAGCGTACTCGTGTCCTTGGGCTGGACCTCGACAAGTCGGCACTTGCCTATTCGCGACAACGACTCGCTTCCTTTGGCGAAAGATTTCGCGCTTACCAGGCCAACTTTCGCGAACTGGCAGACGTGTTGAATCGCGCGGGCGAACGCGATCCCAACGGGATTCTCGTTGACCTCGGCGTTTCTTCACTCCAGTTTGATTCCCCCGAGCGCGGTTTCAGTTTTCGTTTCGATGCTCCGTTGGATATGCGCATGGACCCGACGAGCGGAGCTACCGCAGCCGATCTTCTTCAGCAACTTCCCGAATCGGAAATTGCCAGAATCATTTTTGAATTCGGCGAAGAGCGATTCTCCCGGCGCATTGCTCGTCGCATCGTCGAAAGACGTGAACAAGGGACGCCGGTAACGACCACCAAGGAGCTGGCCGATCTCGTTGCGTCGGCTGTTGGTGGCATTAAACGGCAGCAGATTCATCCGGCAACGCGCACCTTTCAGGCGTTGCGTATCGCCGTTAATAACGAGCTTGAAGGGTTAGGTAGCTTTATTGAATCAGCAGTCGATCTTTTAGCACCCGATGGCCGCTTTGTGGGAATCAGTTTCCACTCGCTCGAGGATCGGATCCTCAAGCAGGAATTGCGACGGTTATCGGGCCACTGTCAATGTCCGCCACGTTTGCCGGTTTGTTCGTGCGGGGCGAGAGAAGTGGTTGAAGTTTTGACCCGCCGTCCGGTGGCGCCCGGCGCTCGCGAGATTGAAGAGAACCCGCGCGCACGCAGCGCCAAACTACGAGCAGCTCGCAAACTCGTCTCCCCAGTGACGCGCGCGATGTGAACAGACAGAAACTCCCGACTTAGCGATTGGCAATTTACAAGGGGTGGGGCAGCAACTATGAAACGATTTCCCGAGCACCAGCTTAACGCGAAGGTTCGCCGCACCCGCGACGTGACAGCGCTCTCCCGTCTGGCGCTGCTGTTGTTCTGCGGTCTGGTTTTGGCAGGTGGTTTTGTCTTTGCCGCCAAGCAACACTTCGCTGCCGTCCAATACGGTTATCAGAACGAACAGCTCCGTAACGAGCGCAAGAGATTGTTGGAAGAGAACCAGCGACTTGCTCTCGATAAGGAACGTGTGACGGCGCCTGACAAGCTGGAGCCCGCCGCTCGGCGCTTGGGACTAAAACCGGCGAGGCCCGGTCAAATCACGACAATTCGCCACAAATGACACGGACCAACACTGATCCGTGAAAATCTGTGTAACCCGTGGCCCAATCAATCTCCAGACCTGATGTCTCGCTAAGCCGCGCGCTTTTTGTCGCGGCTTTTATTGGCTTTTGGATGCTGATTGTTTGTGCGAGGCTCGTCTACCTCCAGTTCTCTCAACACGAAGGACTCGCGAACCGCGCCCGGCAGCAGCAACAGAACGCCATTGAGACCAGTCCGCAGCGTGGCGAGCTACTCGACCGGCAAGGCCGCCAGCTCGCGCGTAGTGTGCAAACAGTTTCACTGTTTCTCGATCCTTTTGGTCTTGACCTCGGACAGCTTGAGTGCACGGCGCAGCAACTCTCGCAGTTGCTCGGGATGAACTACAAGGAACTGCTCTCGGAGTTTCGCGAAGCTCAAACTGCGAACCGAAGGTTTATCTGGATCGCGCGACGCCTCGATGCAGATCGGGCCAACCAACTCGTCGCGATGAACCTGCCGGGTTTGCAGTCGGTGTTGGAGCCGAAACGTTACTACCCGAACGGATCACTGGCTGCGCATGTGCTCGGTTACGTCGGGCTCGACGGCGACGGTCTCGGCGGATTGGAACGTTCATATAACTCAAAGATCGCCGGCGAACCTGGGCGGCTGTTTCTGGAAAAGGACGCGAGCGGCAAACCGTACCAGAGTTACGAGATCGCTTCGAAGCCGGGGCAAACAGTCGTACTCACGATCGATCAGTCGATTCAGTACCAGGCGGAACAGGCGCTGAACAATGCGGTCAAAACCTCGCGCGCGAAATCTGGAACCGTGATTGTGCTCGATCCGCGGAGCGGAGAGATTCTTGCGCTGGCGAACGCCCCGACTTTCGATCCGAACCAGGTCGCTGCTTCGCCTGCGGAAACCAGATCAAACTGGGCTTTGCAGAACATCTACGAACCGGGTTCTACCTTTAAGGTCGTCGCGTTCTCTGCGGCGTTGGAAAAGAAACTCGCGCGCGTCGACGATCATATCGACTGCCAGATGGGCGCGATCACGGTCGCCGGACGCGTGGTCCACGATCACAAGCCGTTCGGCACGTTGACGATCGCCGAAGCGCTCGCGAAGTCGAGCAACGTCGCAGCGATCAAACTCGGCCTGCGCGTTGGCGATGAAACGATGTACGACTACATGCGGAGCTACGGGTTCGGATCGAAAACCGGCATCGAGCTGCCGGGTGAAACGGCAGGACTGTTACGCAAGGTTGAGCGTTGGCAGCCTTCATCGATCGGATCGATCGCGATCGGTCAGGAAGTCGGAGTTACGCCGGTGCAGATGGTGGCGGCGTTTGGCGCACTGGCAAACAACGGCGTGCGAATCGCGCCACACATCATTCGGGAAGTTCGCAATGAAGCGGGCGCAGTGGTTTACCAGTCGCAGCCCGAGCAACGGCGCGTGATCAGTTCCGAGACTGCGATCGCGTTGCGTGGAATGCTGGAAGGCGTGACCCTGCGTGGCACCGCGAAGCAGGCGCAGTTGGACGGTTACTCAGCCGCCGGTAAGACGGGAACCGCGCAAAAGATCGATCCGAAGACGCGTGCGTATTCGGCGACGAAGTTTGTTGCCTCGTTCGTTGGTTTTGCGCCGGTTTCAAATCCGCAAGTCGTGATCATCGTGGTGATCGACGAACCCGGCGGCGCGTATCACGGTGGCGATGTTGCCGCGCCGATCTTTCGTGAAGTCGCCGAACAGATCCTGCCGATTCTCGGCGTGATGCCGGACATTGAAACGAAGTCGGCGCCTGATTTAGTCGCCCAGGTCGACGAAAACCCGGAACGCGCTGCGAAACTTCGCGAAGACCAAGCGCGTGCCGAAGAGGAGCGGAAAGCCACGTTGCCGACCGTGGATACCAACGGAGGCCGTGGCGGCGAAGTTGTTTACGCTGTTGGAACGCGCCGGGCGATGTTGATGCCGGATCTGCGCGGGCGCAGTGTCCGCGATGTGGCGCGGACGGCGGCGCAACTAGGGTTGCAGCTGGAAGCGCGTGGCGAGGGAAGAGTTTACAAACAAAGCCCCGCCGCAGGCAGCGAAGTGAATACAGGTCAGACCATTTACGTGGATTTCGGGAGATCTCAATGAACTCCGTGGCAGATGAAGAGATGCCGGAAAATGACGTACACTACGGCATTGCTGATTGCAGACGACGACTACGCAGTCAGCGTTCAACTCTCCGGCAATATCTTTCCCCCAAACATGAGGTGGATGAACCGTCGCCAGAATTGGCGGCGGCGCTGCTAGAGGAGCGAGAAGAGGCCCTAATCACGTGAACGTTCGAGAGGCAGCAGTTTTGATGGGCGCGAATAACACAAATCTTAGCGCCCCGATGTTTGACAACGGAATTAGTGGGAAAATCACCGGCTTTTCGATTGACTCGCGTTCTGTCGGCGCGGGCGAACTCTTTTTTGCGCTATCGCAGAGAGACTACGCCCGCGCCGGTTTCAACGGTGAGTTTGTCGATGCGCACCGTTTTATCGGCGAGGCTTTTCAACGAGGCGCTGTGGCGGCGGTGGCACGTGCCGATCGTGTTAAAGGCGATCCGGAATTGGAAGCAATGCGTGATCGACTCGTGTTGGTTGAAGATGCCATCGCCGCGTTGCAACAGCTTGCGCATCGCGTTTATGAGGCGTGGAACCGGCCCGTAATCGGGATCACCGGCAGCGCCGGCAAGACGACGGCGAAAGAGTTGACGGCGCATGTGCTGAAGTCCGCGGGTCATCGGGTGTTGAAGAGTGAGCGCAACTACAACAACGGTCTCGGTCTGCCGTTGTCGGTCTTACGTATGGTCAGTGGAGGCAATTCACCGGATCAATTCGATCTTGCGGTGTTGGAAATGGGCATGTCGTCGCCGACACATGAGATTCAACGGTTGTGCCGCATCACGCCGCCTGACGTCGGCGTTGAGTTGATGGTTGCGCCGGTTCATCTTGAGTATCTGGGAACGATCGAGAACGTCGCCGCGGCGAAAGCGGAACTGATCGAAGGTCTGAAACCGAGTGGGACGGCCATCCTGAACGCGGATGACCCGTTAGTTATGAAGATGCGCGAGAAGCACGCGGGCAAGACGTTGACGTTCGGCATTACAAATCCCGCCGATGTTTCGGCAGCGGATATCGACACGCGATCGTTAGGCAAGGTGCGGTTTCGTTTGTTGACGCCCGGTGGTGAAGCGCGCGCGGAGTTGTCGATGAGTGGTCATCACAACCTGAGCAACGCGCTTGCTGCGGCGACTGTCGGTGTTGCGTTTGGGTTGTCGGCTGAACAGATCGTGGAAGCGTTGGGCACGGCGCGCCCGCCGAAGATGCGCGGTGAGATCATCGACTTCGCGGCCGGGTTCACCGTTATCGACGACTCGTACAACTCGAACCCGCGTTCGTTGCTGAACATGGTTCGGACGATGGTTGAAGCCCGTGAGGGCCGCAAGCGTTTGTTAGTGATCGCCGGAGAGATGCTGGAACTTGGTCCGGATGAAGCGTCATTGCACCGCGCTGCCGGACGCGAGATAGCAGAGACCGGCGTGAATCTGCTTTGGGGAGTGCGTGGCCTGGCGAAGGAGATAGTTGCGGGAGCGCAAGAGGCGGGACTTTCGGAGACGAGGTTTTTCGTGTCGTCGGAAGAAGCCGCGGCGGAGGTGATTAAGGAGGTCAAGGAGAGCGACCTGCTTTTGGTGAAAGGATCGCGCGGCGTTGCGACGGAAAAGGTGATCAATGCTTTGAAGGAACGCTTTCCGTTAGCAGGCGAAGACATCAGCCACAAAGACGCACAAGAAGCACAAAATCGGCAATCGGAAATCGGCAATCGTCAATGATCTACTACCTTCTTTACGAGCTGCTCTACATTCACTTCAAAGATAAGGATTGGTATCTCGTAAAGGCCCTCAACGTTTTTCAGTACGTCACGTTTCGCACCGCGTACGCGACGATCACGGCGTTGCTGATCTCACTCATCTTTGGCAGCAAGCTGATCGAGTGGTTGAGAAGATTGAACGTGGGCCAACAGATTCGCGAAGAAGGCCCGCAGGGACACATGGTCAAGCGCGGTACGCCGACGATGGGCGGTGTGCTGATCGTGGGCTCCGTTTTGATCTCGACGTTGCTGTGGGCGCGATTGTCGAGTGTCTATGTTTGGACTGCGATGATCGCAACGCTGCTCTTCGGGCTGATCGGTTTTGTCGACGACTACTCGAAGATGGCGAAGCAACGCAGCCTCGGGTTGACCGGACGGCAAAAACTGTTGGCGCAGTTGCTGGTGGCAGTGATGGTTTGGGCCGTGCTGTTTTTGTCGACAAGATTCTGGGGAGGCAACGACTACTCCTGGAACTTCAGTATTCCGTTCATCAAAGCGACTGCCAAGCCTTATGGACCAAGTTTCATTGGGCCTTATCTCTATCTGGTGTTGATTGCAGTCGTGCTGTTGGGGGCGTCGAACGCAGTGAACCTGACGGATGGTTTGGACGGGCTGGCGATCAGCGTGACCGTAATCGCCATGGGCGCGTTAACCGGTTTCACCTACGTCAGCAGCGACGCGCGTTGGGCCGGCTACCTGGAACTTACTCATCGGCCTGAAGCGGCTGAGCTAACGGTTTTTTGCGGTGCGATGGTTGGAGCCAGTCTCGGCTTTCTCTGGTTCAACGCTCCGCCCGCGCAGGTGTTCATGGGCGACGTGGGCAGCCTGGCGATCGGCGGCGCGATGGGAACAGTGGCGGTGCTTACCAAACAGGAGTTCATGCTGTTGATGGTGGGTGGCGTTTTTGTGATTGAAGCGGTTTCGGTGATGTTGCAGGTGAGCGTGTTCAAGATGACGAAACGCACCACCGGCACTGGGCGGCGTTTGTTCAAGATGACACCGTTGCATCATCACTTTGAAATGCAGGACTGGAAGGAACCGAAGATCGTATTTCGATTTTTGATCCTCGCGATTCTGTTTGCGTTGTTGAGTTTGTCGACATTGAAGCTGCGTTGACGCTGAAAGTGTCGGCTAGTTTCAGCCCAGGGTTGGAACAACCCTGGGTCAATGAACCAACAATGGAGGGAACGCTGAAAGTGTTGGCGAACTCCTTCAGAGTTGATCGTGGGTACGCAGAACCCCAGGGTTGCAGCAACCCTGGGGCTGAAATTAGTGAATGCCTTCGGCGTTAGGTGAGTTGTGGAGCTAGCGGGAAAGAAGGTTTTGATAATCGGGGCGGCGCGCAGCGGGATTGCGGCGGCGAGGTTTCTGGTGGACCGGGGCGCGATCGTCGCGCTCAACGATCAGAAGCCGATCGAGAAGTGGTCCGCGGAAGCGCTGGCGTTGAAAGAAGCCGGCGTGGGGTTGTTACCGGGCGAACCGCCGAGTTGGTTGTTGGACCAGAGCGAACTGGTCGTGGTGAGTCCGGGTGTTCCGGCGACGATCATTCCGATTCGTTATGCGGAACGAGCGGGCGCGGAAGTTATCGGCGAGGTCGAGCTCGCCGCGCGTTTTTTGAAAGGACGAATCGTTGCGATCACCGGCAGCAACGGTAAAACGACAACGACGTCGTTGATTGGCGAGTTGTTGCGCGACGCAGGATTGGTAGTCCAGGTTGGCGGAAACATTGGCCGTCCGCTGATCTCGATGGTCGAGAGTTCGCAAGCAGACGGCTGGACGGTTGCCGAGTTGTCGAGTTTTCAGTTGGAAACGATCAAGACGTTTCGTCCCGCTATTGCGGTTGTTTTGAACGTGACGCCGAATCACATGGACCGCTATGAGAGCTTTAACGATTATGCGGCGGCAAAGCATCGGATCTTCATGAACCAGACTGGGGAAGATGTAGCGGTGTTGAATGCGGATGACGAGACCGTTTCGTCGTGGGCGGACGGGTTGCGTGCAAAAGTGATGACTTTCAGTGTGCGGAAAGAGTTGGAGTACGGTGTTTTCTTGACGGGAAACGAGTTGGTTTTTCGCGGACAAGTTTTGACACGGATTGAAGACATGAAACTGCGCGGATTGCACAACGTCGAAAACGTTGCCGCTGCGCTCGCGGTGGGAATTGCCGCCGGCGCGCAGGTTGAGTCTATGCGCGAGACGGTGAAGGAGTTCAATCCGGTCGAGCACCGGCTCGAATTTGTCGACGAGATCGAAGGCGTCAGGTTTTACAACGATTCGAAAGCGACGAGCGTTGACGCGACGTTGAAAGCGCTCGAGGCGTTTGCAAGCGATTCGGGCCAGGTGGTTTTGATTCTCGGCGGCAAAGGCAAGAAAGCGCCGTACGCACCGCTGGCGCCGCTGGTGCGCGACAAAGTGCGAAAGCTCGTGCTGATCGGAGAAGACACAGAGACGATTGCGAACGAGTTGGGGGAATACGCGCCGTTCGAGCGCGCGTCAGACATGAAAGACGCGGTAGCGAAATCTTTCGCGGCAGCGAAAAAAGGCGATCTGGTTTTGCTCGCGCCGGCCTGTGCGAGCTTCGACATGTTTGAGAGTTTCGAGCATCGGGGAAGAGTTTTTAAGAAAGAAGTAGCGAATCTGTAGGACAGGCATTCTTGCCTGTCAATGACAGACTGGAAAGTCTGTCCTACTTGGAAATGGCGCGCAAACTAGCTCCAGACAAATGGCTCTTCGCGGCGACCACCGGCCTCGCGCTCTTCGGCGTGGTGATGGTCTACAGCGCCTCCGCCGTGATGGCCGCCAGGGAGAACGGCAATCAGTTTTACTACGTGCTGAAGCAGGGCGTGTGGGTAGCCATCGGTTTCGTCGTCATGCTGTTGATGATGCAGTTCAACTATCAACAACTGAAGAGACGTCACGTTGTTTACGGGTTGCTGTTTGTGACGATCATCGCGCTCCTGGCCGTGTTTGGATTCAGCAGCAGCAACGGCGCGCATCGCTGGATCAAACTTCCCGGCGTTTCGTTGCAGCCGTCGGAAGTTTCAAAACTGGCGCTGATAATTTTCCTCGCCTACTTCCTCGAGAAACGCGCAGGTGAAGAAGGCGACTTGTGGCGCACGTTCATTCCGTGTGGCGTGGTCACGGCGTTTCTTGCCGGACTGATCGTGATCGAGCCGGACTTCGGCACGTCGATGATGCTCGCGTTGATCTTTGTCGTAATGATCTACACGGCCGGCGCGCGCGTGTTTCATCTCGCAATGGCTGCGGCGCCGGCGTTGATAGTGGCCGCGGGATTACTGATCTTCGTGCCGTGGCGACTGAAACGGCTGATCACGTTTCTCGATCCCTGGGCCGATCAGCAGGGCGCGGGGTTTCAGGTGGTGCAGTCGTTGATCGCGGTCGGATCGGGTGGCGTACAGGGGCTTGGCTTCGCGGAGGGCAAACAGAAAATGTTGTTCCTGCCGTTTGCGCATTCGGATTTCATCTTCGCCGTGATCGGCGAAGAGCTTGGACTGACAGGCGCGTTGGCGGTCGTTGCCTTGTTTGCGTTGTTTCTCTGGCGCGGTGTGCGCACGGCTTTGTTGGCTCCGGATCGATTCGGAATGTTGCTCAGTCTCGGCATCGTAACGGGCATCGTTGCGCAGGCGCTCTTCAACATCAGCGTGGTGCTTTCGCTAGTGCCGACGAAGGGAATTCCGTTGCCGTTTATTTCTTACGGCGGTTCGTCGCTGGTGCCCACGCTCGCTGCCGTCGGCATCTTGCTGAACGTCTCGCAGCACGCGAGCGGAACCATTGCCGATTTTCGCTTGCCGATTGCCGATTTCAGTAAGAACTACGAAACGCCTCTGAATCGGCAATCGGCAATCGGCAATTGACAATGAAAGTTTTGATCGCAGCGGGTGGCACTGGCGGACACATTTATCCGGGAATTGCTGTGGCGCAGGAGATCATGCGGCGCGATCCGGAATCGAAGGTTCGCTTCGTGGGCACCGCGCGCGGTTTGGAAACGAAGTTGGTCCCGAAGGCGGGATTTGATTTAACGCTCATTGACAGTGCGGGATTGAAGAACGTCAGTCTCGTGGCGCGCATGAAGGGCGTGGTGATCCTGCCGAAGAGTTTTGTGTCGGCGGGTCGCGTGATTCGAGAGTTTCGGCCCGCCGTCGTTGTTGGCGCGGGCGGATATGTTTCCGGGCCGATCGTGCTGATGGCGGCTTTGATGCGCCGGCCGACGCTGGTGATGGAGTCAAACGCACTGCCGGGTTGGACCAACCGCGTGCTGGCGCGTTTTGTAAATCGTGCGGCGGTTTCGTTTGAACAGGCGTTGCCGTACTTCCGCGGTAAAGGAGTGGTGACTGGCAATCCGGTGCGGCGCGAGTTTTTTGAAGTACCGGCGAAGCGTCATGAACCGGGGAAGTTGTCGTTGTTGATCTTTGGTGGTTCGCAAGGCGCGCGCGCGATCAACGAAGCGATGGTGGCGGCTTTGCCGGGGTTGAAGAGTTTGCCAGTGGAGTTGCGGATCAAACACCAGACTGGTCCGGCAGATTTTGAAAAAGTGAAGGCTGGCTACGCAGCCGCGGGTTGGAACAAACACGCGGAAGTATGCAGCTACATTGATAACATGATGAACGACTTCGCCGAGGCCGATTTGGTGATCTGCCGCGCGGGTGCGACGACCACGGCGGAGTTAATCGCTGCCGGAAAGGCGTCGATCATGATTCCGTTTCCTTACGCCGCGGACGATCATCAGCGCAAGAACGCGGAGGCGTTGCAGTCGGCCGGTGCGGCGCGAATGATCGTGCAGCAGGAGTTGAGCGGCGAACGTTTGGTGAAGGAAATCGAAGCTTTGACTCGCGAGCCGCAGCAGATAAGTCGCATGGAAGAAGCGAGTCGGCAGTTAGCGCACGGCGATGCTGCCATTGCGGCGGTCGACTTGATTGAAGCGTTGGGCCGAAGCCAGATTTAACGGATGTTTAGAACGAATGTTTAGACGGATACAGCACGTTCACTTTGTTGGCATCGGTGGCATCGGCATGTCCGGTATCGCCGAGGTGCTGATCAACCTCGGTTTCCGTGTCTCCGGTTCCGATCTGAAGCGTTCGAACGTTACCGATCGCTTGCAGCAAATGGGCGTAGAGATATTTGAAGGCCACAGCGCTGAGAATGTTGGACAGCCGCACGTCGTGGTTCGCTCGACGGCCGTGCGCGACGACAATCCTGAAATCGTTCAGGCGCATCAGCGTTCGATCCCGGTGATTCCGCGCGCGGAAATGCTCGCTGAACTGATGCGTCTCAAACCGCACACCGTCGCTGTTGCGGGCTCGCACGGCAAAACGACGACCACGTCGATGGTCGCCACGGTGTTGGGCCATGCGGGACTCGATCCGACGATGGTTGTCGGTGGCGTCGTCGGCGCTTTCGGTTCGAACGCGCATCTCGGCACGGGCGATCTCATGGTCGTCGAAGCCGACGAGAGCGATCGATCGTTTCTGATGTTGACGCCGACGATCGCCGTTGTCACGAACATCGATCGCGAGCACATGGATTACTACCACGACATGGACGACGTGCGGGCGTGCTTCGCGAGTTTTGTGAACAAGGTGCCGTTTTACGGTTCGTCGGTTCTTTGTCTCGACGATCCGAACGTGCAAGCGATCATTCCACTGCTCGAACGACGGCGCATGACTTACGGCTTGAGCGCGCAGGCCGACGTTTCCGCACACGGCATTCGTCACGACAGCAATTTCGGATCGAGTTTCAGTGTGTGGCGCGGCACCGATGTGATTGGCGAGATGGTCCTGCGCGTGCCGGGCGTGCACAACGTCTACAACGCGTTGGCCGCCATAGCAGTTGGGTTCGAATTAGAAGTGCCGTTCGAGAAGATTGTTGAAGGTTTGCACAGCTTTACCGGCGCCGGGCGGCGTTTTCAGGCGAAGGGCGAGGTAAACGGCATTCTCGTGGTTGACGATTACGGACATCATCCGACGGAGATTCGCGCGACTCTCGCGGCGGCGAAGTTGGGTTCAGGCGGGCGCCGGATCGTGGTGTTGTTTCAGCCGCATCGTTACACGCGCACGCACGATCTGATGCAGGAGTTTGCGCGTTCGTTCAATAACGCCGACGTGTTGTTCATTACCGACATCTACGCCGCCAGTGAGGATCCAATCGAAGGCGTCACGGCGGAAGCGTTGACAGCGGCCATTAAGCGGTTCGGGCACAAGGACGCCAACTACATCGGACCACTCGACAATGCCGCCCCGGCGTTGGCTGAGCACATTCAACCGGGCGACCTGGTGTTGACGTTGGGAGCCGGCACAGTGAATCGAGTGAGTGAACAGTTGTTGTTTTTGTTGCGCGAACAGTCGCATGGGAAGTCAGTTTGAAAGCTCTGTGTCTCCGTGCCTCTGTGGTTGATTTGAACCACAGAGACACAGAGAAGAAGCGCATGCAAGTGGCGGAAGAATCAAACAAACTGGAGCAACGCGACCGGGCGCTCGAAGAGATTGCCGCTAAGCTCGGCGTGCGCGCGGAGCGCGGACGGCGCTTTGCAGAGTTGACCAGTCTGCGTGTCGGCGGCGCGATCGATTGGGTCATCTCGCCGGACACTGAGGAACAAGCCGCCGCGATCGTTCACGAGTTGGACCATGCTGGTATCGGTTGGCGTCCACTCGGCTCCGGCAGCAACGTGCTCGCGGACGATAGCGATCATCACTACGTGGTGCTTAGTTTGAGCAACATGAAGGGTGAAGTGCGGATCGATGGTGAGCTTGTCTCCATGAGCGCGGGTTATTCGTTGCCACGTCTCTGCATTGATGTTTCGCGCGCCGGTCTGTCGGGGATCGAAGGGCTCGGCGGCATTCCCGGAACTGTCGGTGGTGCGCTTTGGATGAACGCCGGTGCTTACGGTCACGAGATCGGCACCGTCACTGAAACGGTCCGCGTCGCGCGTGAAGGCAAGGTGGTTGAGATTACCGGCAGCAGCATTCAGTGGAACTATCGCCACACGTCCTTCGCGGAGGGTGAGTTGTTACTCGGCGCCACGCTCAAGCTCAAGCCAGACGATCCGGAACGCATCAAGGCGCGCATGGACGATGCGAAGAGCCGCAGGCTCGCAACGCAACCGCACGGCGCGCGTTCCGCCGGGTGTTTTTTCAAAAACCCGCCTGCGAGCACGATCGGTACCGGCAAGATCATCGACGAGATGGGAATGAAAGGGCAGCGCCGCGGCAGTGCGGTCGTGTCGCCCGCGCACGCGAACTTCATCGTCACTGAAGGCGAGGACGCGCGTGCGGAAGATGCACTCGCCTTGGCCGAAGAGATTCGCGAGCGAGTCAAAAGAGAGCAGGGGATTGAACTGGAGTACGAGGTTGAGTTGTGGCGCGCCAATGCTGAGCCACGGACAGACACGGATGACACGGACCAGCGCAGGAAGGAGGGAGCGTGAGAGACCAGGTAATTCCACAAAAAGTTGGTAATCGCACGGGCATCGGCAAGTCACGTTCGGGCGTGGGCCAACGTCCGGCCAAACGTGCTTCGGCAGAGTCGATTGGCGCGCGGTTGCGATCGCTTCTCGGCTACGTCCCCACTGCTTTACGGATCGCGGTGATCGCGATCGTTTGTCTCCTCGTGGTGGTTGTTTACCGAGCGGCCGCGTCTGCCAGTTTCTTTCAGATCAAGAAAGTTGAGACGAAGGGCACGACGCGCGCTTCGGTTCAAGATATTCAAGCAGTCGTGCGGCGCGATACAAACGAGACTGGTGTGTGGCGCGCAGATCTTCAAGCGATCAGCCAGCATCTCGAAAGTCTGCCGTGGGTTCGCAACGCAATCGTCACGCGCGTGCTGCCGGACGGAATCCGCGTACGCATCACTGAACGCCAGCCGCGGGCGGTCTTGCGCATGTCGTCAGGTCGCTTTATTTGGGTAGACGACGACGCAGTTTATCTCGGCGAGATGGCGTCGACCGATCAAATGCCGCCGTTTTTCCTGCGCGGCTGGAGTGAAGAGCAAAACGGGCAAGCCGAGAACCGCGCGCGCGTCAAGAAGTTTCTCGAGCTGCAAAACGAGTGGAACGCACAGGGCCTTTCCGAGCGCGTCAGTGAAGTGAACCTGATGGACCTGCGCGACGTGCGCGTGCAACTCGCCGGCGACGATTCACAGATCGAAGTGCGATTGGGGTCGCAGGAGCAAGGCGAGCGTTTGCAGAAAGCGCTGGCCGTGCTCGACGTGCAACGGCAAACAGCGCGTGGTCCACTGATCAGTTATATCGACCTAAGCCAGGGGAAGAGAGCAATCGTTGGTCTAACGACCGGCAACCAGACTGTCGCTGACGGACCAGCATCAAGTCAGCAAAGATGATGATCTTCTCTGTGTCCCTGTGTCTCTGTGGTAAGTGACAACCACAGCGGCACAGAGACACAGAGAAAAGAGGAGCATCCCGACATGGCCAAGCGCACGCAACACACAATCGGTCTCGACATTGGGACCAGTAAGGTGACGTGTATTGCGGGCGAACCTGGTGAAGGTGGGTTGCTCGAAATCGTCGGCATTGGTGAAGCGGATGCTCGCGGTTTGCGCAAGGGGGTCATCGTTAATCCCGACGCCGCGGTTGACGCGATCAAGAAAGCGGTCGAAGAAGCAGAACGAATGAGTGGCTTGGAAGCGGAAGAAGTGACGATCAATCTGGCAGGTTCGCACATACTCGGTTTCAACGGCCAGGCGATCGTTGCGGTGTCTGGCCGCGATCGCGAAATCGTTGCGGAGGACGTGCGCCGCGCGATCGATTCGGCGTGTGCGATTCAACTTCCCGCCGGTCGCGAAATTGTCGATCGGCTGCCACAGGAATTCATCGTCGACGATCAGGACGGCATCAACGATCCCGTGGGAATGATCGGCGCGCGTCTCGCAGTGAAGGTACACATCGTGACCAGTCCGGTGACCGCCCGGCAGAACGCGATCAACGCCGTCAACCGCGCTGGCTTGGTCGTCGCCGACATGGTGCTGGAACAACTGGCGGCGGCAGAAGCGTCGCTAACTGAAGATGACAAAGAATTTGGCGCTGCACTCGTGGACGTGGGCGCGGAAACAACCGGGCTGATCATCTACCAGCGCGGCGCAGTGCAGCACACAGCAGTGTTCCCGCTCGGCGGCTCGCATTTCACCAACGACATCGCTTTCGGTCTGCGCACGCCGATCCCCGAGGCTGAGAAGATCAAGCGCACTGTCGGTTGCGCCTGCAGCAGTTCATTGAGCGAGATGGAACGTGGCGAGCTGGTTGACGTGCCTTCCGTCGGTGGACGTCCACCACGCCAGCTCTCGCGCCAGATCCTCTGCGACATCCTTCAGCCGCGCGCGGAAGAAGTGTTGATGCACGTTGCCGATGAGATCAAAGACGCGGGTTGGGAACGACAACTCTCGAGTGGTGTCGTGCTCACGGGCGGCGGCGCATTACTGAACGGCATGACCGAGATCGCCGAGCAGGTGTTTGACGCACCTGTACGGCTTGGATATCCCGAACGAGATCGCTTTGGCGGGTTGATTGAAGACATTCAAAGTCCCGCCTGGGCCGCGGCTGCCGGTCTTGCGTTACTCGCCTATCGCACTCAAGCAGCAGAGATTCGCACGGGCGTTAGTCGACGCGGATCTACAGGCAAACTGACGCACTTCGTGTCACGTTTTAAAAATCGTTTCGGTAGTATTTTCTGACAAGTTGTTGTATGCTTGCGCCCCGGTTGCACAAGATATTGTCCGCAAGATATCGATGCCGATGGCGCCAGCAGCCCAACATAGAAGAAAGCGGCCTTGGAAGCCATCCCGTTTTGGGAGAGAGGAACTAACTATGACACCGGACACTCGTCAACCCGGAACCGGCATTAATATTTTCATTGATGACGATCCGCCACTCACCGGAGCGCGGATAAAAGTGATCGGCATCGGCGGTGGCGGCAGCAACGCCGTCAATCGCATGATTGAAGCGGGCATTGAAGGCATCGAATTTCTAGTCGCCAATACAGACCTACAGGCGCTGAAGCGTTCGCGGGCGCCAATCAAGATTCAACTCGGTAGCAGGTTAACTAAAGGCCTCGGCGCGGGCGCAGACCCCGGCGTTGGCCGCGAAGCCGCGCTCGAAGATACTGACAAGATCATCGAGGTGCTCGAAGGCGCGGACATGGTTTTCGTGACGACGGGTCTTGGTGGTGGAACGGGAACCGGTGCGGCGCCGATCGTCGCTTCACTCGCAACTGAGCTCGACGCGTTGACTGTCGCTGTGGTGACGAAGCCGTTTCACTTCGAAGGACGCCGTCGCATGCAGCAGGCTGATCAGGGATTGCGTGAGTTGCGCGAGTGTGTCGACACTGTGATCACGATCCCGAACGAACGGTTGTTGCACACCGTTGACCGCGGTGTTTCACTCGCCGATTCATTTCGAGTTGCTGACGACGTGTTGCGCCAGGCAGTGCAGGGCATCAGCGATCTGATCACCGTACCGGGCTTGATCAATCTCGACTTCGCCGATGTGAAGTCGATCATGCAGGGCATGGGCATGGCATTGATGGGCGCTGGCCGCGCGACCGGTGAGAACCGTGCAATCGAAGCGACGCAGCAGGCGATCTCTTCGCCGTTGCTGGAGGAGGCGACGATTCAGGGCGCGAAAGGCGTTTTGATCAATATCACTGGCGGATCCGATCTGACGTTGTTTGAAGTGAATGCTGCTTCTTCGATCATTCGTGAGTCTGCTGATGACGATGCAAACATCATCTTCGGCGCAGTGATCGACGAGAACCTGAGCGACGAAATGAAGATCACTGTGATTGCCACGGGTTTCGACAAGGAATCGGCGTCGCTCGCTTCAGCGGCTGCGACAACAACAATGCCGGCGCCGCCGCCGCGTTACGTTACGCGTCCCACTGACGACCTGCCGCGTCCGATGATGGCAAACCCGCGCGTAGACGATCTCGACGTCCCCACGTTCATCCGCAAAAAGGCTGACTAGAGTTTACGGGTGTAGTCCGTGTCCCCTGTTTGCGTTCCCTGTATTGGGAGCAGCGGGACACGGATAATACGGATGCATCATTTCTTGCAGTAAAAATAGCGAAATAAAGAAGTTTTCTCCTTTGCTTTTTCTGCTCCGGTTGTGTAGCATGTCGCCATTCCTTGCAGGAAATTTCCATTACGGGTAAATGTTCGTTCCTCTCCTCGGATGGGCCGCAGCCTGCGAGAGTTTTAATCGAATCCCTTGTGTCTAAGCATGAATGGCTTGCGACGGGTGAAATGGCCCGTCCTAGATTTTTGGAGGTATTAATCACGTGAATCGTAAACTCATCAGAACCACACTCGCGGAAGTGAAAGGCAAAGCCCGAGAAGTTCCGCAGCCCAGAGAGCGTTCGAATGGGAGTTCCCGCGCCTCAAATGATGGTGGTAGTCAAGCACGCGCCGCTCAACAACACGCACCGGTCCAGGTAAAAAAGAGAGTTCCACCTCCCAGTGAAACCAATGCCGAGATCTTCTATTACAAGAAACAGATCGACGCCCATACTCCCATGGTGCTCGTTCTGCTCGACGGTGAAGAAATCGAAGGCACGATCGAGTGGTATGATCGTGGCGCCTTAAAGGTCAATCGGAAGGGTGCGCCGAATCTGCTGGTGCTCAAGCGGAACATCAAGTATATCTACAAGGCCGACGAGCGCGTTGAGAATGCCAGCGCGTAAGAAGAGTTGTTCAGCCTCGCCACTGATTCTTCGTCCCTGGACAACAGCGCCGTCGCCTTAAGCAATGCGACACTCAGACCAAAGCTCAACTAACCCGGGACCTCGACCCAGGCGAGTGTTGCCGCGCATCGGCATCACCATGGGGGACCCCGCCGGGATTGGGCCTGAGGTCGTGCTCAAAGCGGTCGCTGAAGAAGAAGTCAGACGCGCCTGCATTCCCGTAATCATTGGTGACGCGCAGTTACTCGCTCACACTGCGCGTACACTCGATCTCCAATCCGGCTACGATATCGTTCGCGCAGAAGAACCGTTTCCGGAACACTCGGAACCGGTGATTTATCATCTCGATAACATCACCGGTTTCATCGAACCCGGAATCGAGTCGGGCGCGGCCGGCAAAGCCGCAGGTGGTTACATCGAGGCGGCGGTGGAGTTGTGTGCCGCGGGAAGCATCGATGCGGTAGCGACTGCGCCGATCAATAAGCGGGCGTTGTTTCTCGGCGGTTACAGTTTTCCGGGGCACACGGAGTTCTTTGCACATCTCACTGGCTCCGAAGAGTACGCGATGGCTTTCGTGGCGGGTAATCTGCGCATCGTGTTGTTGTCCACACACGTGCCGCTCGCGGAAGCGATCAGACTCGTCGAGCGCGATCGCATTGTCCGCCGCATCAACCTAACCAATCGCGAGTTGCAGCGTTGGGGGATCGAGAAGCCGCGCATTGCCGTTGCGGCCTTGAATCCTCACGGCGCTGAAGGCGGACTGTTCGGAGTCGAGGAAGCTTCGGAGATCATGCCGGCGATCGATTCGTGCCGTCGCGACGAGATCAATGTGCAGGGCCCTTTCTCGGCTGATACAGTTTTCCTGCGCGCTTCGCGTGGCGAGTTCGACGGAGTGATCGCGAACTATCACGATCAAGCGATGATTCCGGTGAAGTGCTTGTCGTTTGGCGAAGCGGTCAATGTGACGCTGGGTCTGCCTTTCATCCGGACTTCAGTGGATCACGGCACGGCTTTTGACATCGCCGGGAAGGGGCTCGCGGAACACTCGAGCATGGTGGCCGCCATAAAGCTTGCCGCTGAGCTGTCGACGAAGGCAGGAGAGAGTTGTCGCCCGATGGAAGTTTGATCAACTAGTGGGAGACTTACCTTACATGGATAATCACAATACAGACACCGGGAGCCGGGGTCGGATGCTGGTGGCAGATGACGACCCGGCAATCCTGCGGCTCATCGCCACGATTCTCGAAAAGGAGAACTTCACCGTGGTTACGGCGCGCGACGGGCGCGAGGCCTACAAGACATTACAGGCAGATCCGAACTTTACTGCGGCAATTCTGGACGTCGTAATGCCCCACATCTCGGGCACTGAGCTGGTTCGCTACATGAAAGCCGAGGAGCGGTTGCGAAAAATTCCGGTGATGATGATGACCGCGGAGCAGGATCCGAAGCTGTCGTCTGACAGCTTTTCCGCGGGCGCGATTGTGTTCCTGCCGAAGCCGTTCACCACTGCGCAGTTACAGATCATGTTGCAGATGTTGATTGGCAAAGCGCCGACTGAGTAACTTTGGCCTGATGAGATTCCTGCTTTTATTTGCTTTCCTTTGTGCACTCACGCCAGTGACCGTTCGCGCTGATCTCGCGAACAAAGACGCTCGCAAAGCAATTCAAACGATGCTTGGTGCGTCGCTGCCGAGCAGTGCGGTGAATGTGCAGCGGGTCAGTGCGAGCGCTGAAGGTGTCGCGGAAGCGACTGCCGAGATCCAGGCGGTGTTTCGAGCAAAGCAGGTCGATGGACGTTGGCGTTTGAGTGAGCTCAGAACCGGGCAGGGTACGTGGGAACAACTCGACGTTATCGCGCAGGCGCTTGGTGCTAAGTTGCCGGCGGGCAATTGTGACTCGCCGTCGCAGTTTGTGCGCCGTGCATCGGATACAGAGTTGAATGTGAAACGTGCGCGTTGTTTGGTGGCGGAGTTGTTGGGCGCGACGCTGCCGTCGGATCAGGTGCGCATCAAGGACATATCGTCGCTTGAATTGCCGTTTTGTTCGGAGTCATCTGCTTTGATCGAGGCGTTGGTCCAGGTCGACTTCCGTTTTGCGCGCGACTCGCGAAGGTGGCAGGTGTCGGAGTTTAAGAGTGGTAGTCGTGAGTGGGTTCGTATCGACACGCTTGCGATTGCGTTGAACGACGTGAAGCGCGCCGCAGCGGCGTCTGATCTCAACACGATTGCCAGCGCCTTAAACGACTTCCGCCGCGAGCGTGGTTCATTTGTCGTGTCTGACAAACAGTCCGTACTAATCGATCACTTAAACCCGCACTACCTGAAGCGCGTTATTCGTCTTGATCCGTGGCACCGGCCATATCAGTACGAAGGCGCGCAGGATCACTTTTCTCTTCGCTCCCTTGGCGCTGACGGCAAACCTCGCACCGGCGACGACATCACCGTCTCCGGGACTTTCTAAATTTCCTGTCAAACTAAACTCTGTCAGAAAGGGTGTACGACATATTTGTGGGTTGATGAGAGCTAACCTGCAGCCCGCATTTCCCAGAACTCTTCCCAACGGCCACTGAGTTGAGCACAACGGAGGGCGATGATGGCGTTAGCGCCACG